>Ga0307933_1001222_pt1 | contig 20929 bp, 17 predicted proteins | sample OrgLakmetageno88_FD_201811 | JGI IMG/M metagenome (GOLD analysis project Ga0307933, IMG submission 201811) | Saline water microbial communities from Organic Lake, Antarctica - #88 | ecosystem: Environmental > Aquatic > Non-marine Saline and Alkaline > Saline | place: Antarctica: Organic Lake... | reverse complement strand
TTATTGTGCGCGGACAAGAAGTGTGGACTTCTAGCGGTGACTTTTGTTTAGATGGCATTACTCGGCGCAATGTTATTAATGTGTGCAAAGCCAATGGCGTGCCAGTGTTTGAGCGTAACTTTACGCTCGCAGACGTATATGGCGCAGATGAAGCCTTTATTACCGGCACCTTTGCTGGCCTAACGCCGGTAGCTGAAGTGGATGGTCGTAAAGTAGGCGTAGGAAGTCACGCTATTACCAAGCAACTTGAGCAGTACTATATTGATTTGATCCAGCAAGATCATGCGCAACAGAGCGCATAGGAAAGCCATGGCTAAAATAATGCCTAAACTAATCACTAAGCCGGTCACTAAGCCGATCACTAAGAGAATCGCGATGTGGTCTGGGCCACGAAATATCTCTACCGCGATGATGCGTAGCTGGGAGAACCGTCCAGATTGCAGCGTGGTTGATGAACCATTTTATGCGTATTACTTACAACAAAGCCAAAGCCCACATCCCATGTTTGAACAAATTATGGCCTCGCAATCAGCTGATTATGATGAGGTGGCCAAGGACATGGTCGAGGGTGCTTGCGACACGCAATTGCACTATCAAAAGCAAATGACGCATCATATGTTGCCTCATTGCGATTTAACTTGGACCGCTCATTTGAGCCATTGTTTTTTAATTCGAGAGCCAGCTCAAGTCGTAAATTCATACACCAATAGTCGGGGCGAATGCAGTGCGGAGGATATTGGTATACAGCGTCAATTTGAACTCTATCAAGCGATTACTGCCATTACAGGGCAAAACATTCCTGTTATCGACTCTAATGCAGTATTAAACCACCCTGAGCGAGTGCTGACAAAGCTTTGCACCGCGCTAAACATACCCTTTGACATGGCAATGCTAAGCTGGCCAAAAGGCAAGCGAGATAGTGACGGCGTGTGGGCGAGTCACTGGTACAAAAGTGTGGAGGCCTCTACGCACTTTGCCAGAGTAAAGCAAAACAAATTATCACTCAGCGAAGGTCAACAAGCGGTTGTTGATGAGGTTATGCCTTATTACGAGGCGCTGAAAGCACATCTGCTACAATAAAATGACTGTATAAAAAGCCCCGTCACACTTGCTACAACAAAAAAATCTACACCTGACGTGCAAATTTATTTGCTTTTCATTGGGGAGGCTCAGCGTTATGTTGCCCATCGGTTGTTAACGATGGAGAACTTATATGAAACACCTATTACTTGCCGCATGTTTATCAACGGTATTCTTTGCAATGGCGGACGACAGACCCGTCGCTGCGCTTGATTTCGTGCTCGAGTTAAAACAGTTCTGCCAGGACATTGCTGATGATGAAGGCACTGATGGAAAAGATTTACCAGTATTTCTACTAGAATGCGTAAATGAAGAGCTTGATTCAGAAGGTTATCAGCCAATCACCAAGTTGCCTGAATAAGTCTTGCTATAAATATTAACGCTCTTATTCGACTCTATGTAAAAAAGCGCTTTTCAAACGGGCGATAAACTCCCCTAATAGTGGGTGTCGCCCGTCTTTCATACATACCAAATACGTTTTTAAACTGGGTAAAGCATTCACTTGTTTTAATTTGAGTGCTTTCACCATATTTATGGTGCTTGCGACACTAGCAGGTAAGAGTAAAAATCCTCCCGATGCCTGAAATTGTTTCACAGCAATATTGACTGAATTTGTTCTAAAGTGACTTTGCTTGGTCTGCGGGTAATCTGTGGCTAAAGCCTGAGTTATTTCGCTAGACCACTCTATATGCAAATAATTTTGGGCCGTTAGCTTAGAAATATCTTGCCCGTTGGAAAATAGTTGTAAGGTTTCGCTGCGCAATAATATATTTTCAATGTCGGCAGATTTTAAAGGCTCATACGAAAAAGCGAGTTCAATAGTGCGCTCATGTAATTGTCGGGACAGCTGATCGGCAGTCAGCACTTCAGCCTTTACAGAGGCATTGGGTAAATATTCGGATAATGCCCTAGTTACTTCAATAAGGATTGATTCAGCCGCATTGGCGCTGAGTCCACAAGCTAAAAACGCTACATCTTCTTGTGCTAGCGCTATTCTGGCTTGTTTAAGCGATTGCTCTATACTTTGTGCAAAGGGCACTAGGGACTCACCCGCTGGGGTGAGATGAATACCATTACGCACACGGGTAAATAAAAGTGTATTAAAAGACTCTTCGAGATGCTTGATGCGAGCGCTTACGGCAGCTGGCGTAAGGTACAGGTTTTCTGCAGCCTTACCAAAATGCCGTGTTTTAGATACTTCTAAAAATGTACTAAGGAATCTAACGTCCACAAGTCACCCGTTGATGAAGGCTTTTAGGTGAATCATTCATGCTTATTGTGCTTAGTGCAAGATAAAAAAACAATAAGACCGAGGATTGTTAGTCAACATCGTCTTAAATACTAAATTAACTTTTGTATCAGGCAATTTAAAAAGGCAGCATGGCTTTAAAGCTTATGCTGCCTTTTTGCATTCATGGACGCCTAAGCTCGTTTGTCGAAACGCTCGAAGGTGCTTTTAGGTTTAGGAGGGGCCATAAACCTCTTGGTTTTTGTTTGTTTAAAACTCTCGACTGTTTCAACAGGCGAAACATCAAAACCGTATTCTTTCTTGTTAAATCTAAAATCTTTACTCATGGTGCTCATACTTAACATTTTAAAGGGACTGTTGTGCTTCTCAAAATAACTTCTGAAGCTTGCTCAATATCGATGTTTTAAAAAAATACACAATCAAATAATTTTTGTCTTGATATAAAAAAATATTGTTCACGTGCTGCGTTCGATGCGGTAATACCAATTGAGTATTTTCTGAGAGCAAAGATTCAGTATTACTTTACAGCCTATTCAATTGTCCCTACTCTTTGTAAATAGCTTCAGCTAGGCTTTACGTCTCTCACATATTTTATAATAACCATAGCCAAACGCAGACATTATAATAACGAAAAACGGAGTTATCCCATTATGACTAGAACGATACTAGATCGCTGCCAGAGTTTAACTTTGGTCACGCTACTGAGTGTTAGCGGCTTTGGTGCCAATACGCTTGCCGCTCAAGAAGTTCCGATTGTGCAACCTGGTGCACCGGGTCAAACGGCGCGTGCACTTACTGCCGAAGACGCAATCAATATTGCTAGTACCAGCTACACACGCGACGATCTTATGTTCATGCAGAACATGATCCCCCATCATGCGCAAGCTGTGGATATGGCCGTTTTAGTAGAGGATCGCACCAACAACGAAGAAATAATTGATATCGCAGGACGTATTCGTAAGTCTCAGGCGGATGAAATTGCCTTTATGCGACAGTGGTTAGTAGAGCGGGACGAAAATCCAGATATCGATCATTCTATGCATATGGATCACAGCATGATGGGAATGGCGACAGGCGCACAAATGGCAGAACTTGCTGCTTCAGAAGGCACTGATTTTGACCGTAACTTTTTGAGCCTTATGATCCCTCACCATGAAGGTGCGGTGCGTATGGTAAAGGACCTGCTTGATCAATCAGGTTCAGCTTACGATCCAGTATTATATGATTTTGTTAACGATGTGGTTAACGACCAAGAGGCTGAAATAACCCGTATGAATGGCCTGCTAGCAGGCCTTTCAAACGACCCACGAGTTGGCTTAAACGCAGGTTTAAGAGATGCTGGCGAGGCATCTATGAATATGCGTTTGGTAAATACACAGCCAAGACCAAATGGTTTCTTTGACCCACAAAACCCTTCAAATTTGCCTCCTATCAAAGCTAAAGATGAAGAGGCTACCGAAGAAGTTGATGCTGATACCGATGAAGCCAGCGAGATTATAGAATCTGATTCAGATGCGCAGCGCAGCGAAGAGGGCGGCGATGTAAAAACACAATGGGGTGAGCGTTGGCCCTTATTAAGCTTTTGGAATACCGATATCGCCTTTTCAGGTGATATTTTAGTTGCTGGTAATTACCATGGCTTCAATATCTATAAGCTTGATAATGAGGGTGTGCCAAATCTAACCAGCTCCATTGTATGTCCAGGTGGGCAGGGTGATGTGTCGATTGTGGATGATTTGCTAATCATGTCGGTTGAACAAACTCGTGGACGCATTGACTGCGGCCTTGAGGGCGTAAGTGAAGACGTGAGCGATGAACGTTTTAGAGGCCTGCGTATTTTTGATATCTCTGATTTGACCCTTCCAAAGCAGGTTGGATTAGTGCAAACATGCCGCGGCTCGCATACTCATTCAGTGGTGTCTTCTGACGAAAAACGCATTGTGGTATACAACTCAGGTACGGCGGGTGTGCGTGATGAAGAAGAGCTGGCAGGCTGCATTGGTGCAGTGCCAGGCGATGAGCGCACTATGTTGTTTCGTATTGACGTCATAGAAATTCCGGTAAATGACCCATCAAAATCGCGGATTACTTCCAGCCCTGCAGTATTTGCAGATGATGAAGGCCGAGTTGCTGGTTTATGGGCAGGCGGAGACCATGGTGATGGTACTCAGCGCACACGTCGTACCGATCAGTGTCATGATATTACAGTATTCCCTGAGCTGAAATTGGCTGCGGGTGCATGCTCTGGAAATGGTATTTTATTGGATATTTCTAATCCGCTTAAGCCAAAGCGTATCGATGATGTGTCAGATCCTGGCTTTGCTTATTGGCATTCCGCTACCTTCAACAACGACGGTAGCAAAGTGGTATTTACCGATGAGTGGGGCGGGGGAACACAGCCTCGGTGCCGCGCATCAGATCCAATGAACTGGGGCGCCAACGCCTTTTATTCTATAGATGACGGTGAACTCAGCTTTGAAAGCTATTACAAAATTGATGCACCACAATCTGATCTAGAGAACTGCGTGGCCCATAATGGTTCAGCGGTTCCAGTACCAGGGCGCGATATTTTCGTACAAGCTTGGTATCAAGGCGGTGTGTCGGTGATTGACTTTACTAATACGAGCGAGCCACAAGAAATTGCTTTCTTTGACCGTGGTCCAATCCATGATGAACGTTTGGTAGTGGGTGGTTATTGGTCTACTTATTGGTACAACGGAAAAATATACGGCACTGAAATCATTCGTGGTTTAGATGTTTTGGCGCTTGAGCCTAGTGAGTTTTTAACTGAAAACGAACTCGCGGCAGCATTACTTGCCGACATGGGCGATGTATTTAATCCGCAGCAACAGTTTCAAGTAAGTTGGCCCGCTGAGCCGGTTGTAGCACTAGCGTATCTAGACCAGTTTGCGCGCGATGGCGGCTTATCTGAGGCCAATCACAAAGAAGTTACTGAAATGATGGCGCAGGCACAAGTGATGCTCGATAGCAGCAAAACGGATCGCAAATTCTCACGTAATCTAGCGAAGTTTGCAAAATCTTTAAAAGCCAGCACCGGTGATGTAAATGCACAAAAGCGCGTTGATTCATTGAGTGATACGCTAGATGAGATTGCGAAGCGTATTCGATAATTAGGCAGACCGAACATATTCAAAGCGCGCTAATGGTTCATACTTTTAGTGCGCTTTTTTATGAGTTTATAGCTGACATTCAAACAGATTATTGACGCTACTATATAAGTCGATTTGTTCTTTTAAGTTAAAACCTAGTTTCACTAACAAGTTTTGCGAGCTTAAATTGTCAGGAAGCGTGACAGCTAAGACCGTGGATAAACCATGGTTCTCTTTGCCTTGCTGTAAAACAGCCTGGGCGGCTTCAAGGGCATAGCCTTTGCTACAAAAAGCGGGCAATAGGGCATAGCCTAAATCGGGATGGCTGAGCTCATCTCGTTTTAGCAGGCCGCACATGCCTATAGGTGTATTTGAGCCTTCCAACAATACTGCGTTTAAACCAAAACCGTGGCGCCTATAGCTGGCTATTGGCCCCTCGTTCAAATATTCAATCGCGTCTACTTGGGTGCGAACCATTTTATCGCCAATATTGCGTATAAATGATGCTTGGTTTAACAATTCAATGATAAAGGTCGTATCGTCGAGGTTAAACTCTCGGATACAAAGCCGCTTTGTTTTCATTAATCGTTTTTTTCCCATTCAAATCGTGGCAAGCGTTTAAATGCCCGTTTAAGTCCCTCATTCCATTGCTTCTGCAAAGACTTGTAAAAAGTAGAGTTGGTGGTGTATGTATTATAAAAAGGCTGGCTAAAGTCATTGTGAGTGTGAATGACCATCTCAATGGGCGGACCTACTGAGATATTACTGCGAATGGTAGAGTCTAATGATACCAAAGCACTGCGCGCGGCATCTTCTAGGCTTGTATTCGGTGCAATGATGCGGTCTAAAATAGGCTTACCATACTTATTCTCTCCTATTTGTAAATATGGAGTTTCGGATGACGCTTTTATGTAATTACCTTGTGGATACACATGAAATATCTCGCAACTTCCGCCTTTAATTTGCCCGCCAATCAAAAAACTAGATTCAGCGCTCATATTGCTTTTTTTCATCGCTGCTTCGTACTTATTTTGATGATGCTGGCTTAACTCACCTACATAATCAGCAATTTCGTAAACATGTTTGGCTTTAAGTAGGTTAAACGAAGCGCTCATGTTCTCTAGATCGGTATTAATCCGGTTAATTACTGCTTGCGAAGTTGCTAAACTGCCTGCGGTTAAAATATAAATGCAGCGGTCATCAGGATATATAAATTTAAACATTTTGCTATGAGTGGCAACAAAGTCAACGCCCGCATTGGTGCGTGAATCAGAGGCAAACACCATACCTTTATTGACATTAATCGCTAAACAGTAAGTCACTATTTTTTCCTAATAAACAGACACAAAACGAGTGTAGCAAGTTCAGCTGAATTTCCTAGTCGTTATCCTTAAAATACATGTTTTAAGTTAGCTAAGCCTGAATCTTTTACAAAACCTTGCATCGTTTAGTCATAGTAATTAATCTGCATGCTCAATTATTAACAGTCTAAGGCTATTATGAATTTTGCAGAGTTTGCGGCATCGCGCAAAAGTGTCAGAGGGTTTACTAAACAGGCGGTGTCTAAAGAGACCGTCGACCAAATCATCAATGCAGCTAAGTGGGCACCGTCGTCTTACAATACACAAACGTGGAAAGTCCATGCAGTAACTGGTGAGGTGCTTGATAAAATTCGCGACGGCAATACTGAAAATACCTTAGCGGGTAAACCGCACGTGCGAGATTTTCCTTATAAAGAAGACTATGAAGGTATACATCGAAAGCGCCAAATAGACGTTGCAATTCAGCTTTTTGAGGTGATGGGCATTACGCGCGAAGATAAAGAAAAGCGGATGGACTGGATGATGCGTGGATTTCGCCAATTTGACGCACCGGTGTCATTAGTTTTGACCTACGATAAATCTCTAGAGCCTGCGGGTATCACGCAGTTTGGTTTAGGCTCATTAGCCTACGGAATAGTATTAGCGGCATGGGATCTTGGCTTAGGGTGTGTGATTAACGGCCAGGGTATTATGCAGTCAGACGTGGTACACAAGTACGCTCAAATACCTAATGATGAAGCAATCATGATTTGTATTGCTTTGGGTTATCCCGATGACAACTTTGCTGCAAATGATGTACGCTCAACACGGGCTGACAACGCAGACTTTGTTCGCTATCACGGTTTTTAACGGCTGTCTTTCATCAGTTTATCTAAGGCGATTTGGGCCTGCTTGGGCTGTCCTAAATCGCTAATTTCAATCATTTCGCATTCATCGTCAATCATTTCTGATATTAGGCTTGGATAAATACGGCAGTCTTCGGGGCGGTCTAAATAAATACCGCAGGTATACCGAAGGGGTGCGTTTGGTTTCGCTTGTGGGATAAGTTCTAAAAAGGGACAAACGCTCAGTTTTGCCCCGCTTGTAGGATCAAACCAAATCTCTTTGCCTTTTACATACTGAAATATGTCAGGATTAAATAGCTCCCACATATCAATGTCTTCTTGGCTCGCAGATAAAGCCCCATCGCCATATTTAATACAACATTTACCACACTGATTGCATTCTTTCATGATTCTTCAGCCTTGGTGAGTATTGTGTGAGGTATTGATTAAGATAGTAGCACTAATAATTTGGCTTAATACATCACATTAAAAAATGTATTACATATGAAAGCATAATTATTATTAACCGGTCCTTTCTCATAATATAGCAACATGTTTACAGATTACGAAGGATTAAATTACATGCAACTAAACCACTTTTGCAAGACAGCGCTCCAAATTGGAAGCAGTTTTATGGCTGCACTGATTATCTTTGCAGTGCTTGCAGGGCAATCAGCCAATGCGGCAAGTGTTGATGAGTCAAATGATGTGTTGCGTGAGTATTCAAGAACCTTATCGCTGGTGACGCATTTGGAACAAAATCTGCTTGAGGCGCAAGTGCAAATAGATGAAATTCACAGTGGATATGAGCGTGGCATTTATAGTACAGAAGAGTTATTTACTGCGACGATTATTCTATTTGATATTGAAAGCGCAGTGAGTGACGCACGACAGAACTTGGCAATCAATGTTGCCAAAATGAAAGCTGAAAACCCAGATTTTAACCAATACGATATGCAATTAGCATCTCGGAACTTTTAACGACACTCTTTATGACACTTTTTATGAAGTAAGCACTCTCCCTAGTGTGAACCTTGCATGACTGATAACCTCAGTCGTCTCTTTAACCTGCTATTGCTATAGCAGGTTTTTTTTTGTCATAATTTTTATTAGGTCAAATTTAAAAATGTAGTCTCCTTCAATGCGAATATAGATTTATTCGAGTGTTAAGCTAACTAAAAGCTTGGTACATTACATACAACAAACCGTATTTTAGTATTCAAAAAACAAGAAAGGTAGAAAGATGAAAACAGCCTTAATACGTGGTGCAGTGTGCACCTTGGTAGCCGGTTCGCTAATGGCGTGTCAGCCAGCCTCAGAGCCACAAGTAAAAGATGAGCAAAAACAAGCTATGCAAAAACTAGAGTATCCAGTGTCAGCAAAGGGTGAGGTGGTTGATACCTATTTTGATCAACAAGTTGCCGACCCATATCGCTGGTTAGAAGATGACCGAAGCGACGAAACGAATGCATGGGTAGCGGCGCAAAATGAAGTTACGCAAGGATACTTGCAGCAAATTACGTATCGCGGACAAATTGCAGATGTGGTGCGCGACCTTATAAACTACGAACGAGTTTCAGCACCCTTTACGGAAGGTGATTACACTTACTTTTACAAAAACGATGGATTACAAAATCAAAGCGTCGTGTATCGTCAAAAAGACGGTAGTGAGCCTACGGTATTTATTGACCCCAACAAGTTTAGTGAAGATGGCACGGTTTCCCTAGCTAGCCTAGCATTTTCTGATGATGGTAGTTTAGCTGCTTATCAAACCTCTACGGGTGGCAGCGACTGGCGTGAAGTGTATGTTATTAATACTGAAACAATGGAACAGATTGGCGAGCCATTACAAGAAGTAAAATTTAGCGGTTTGTCTTGGTATAAAAACGATGGGTTTTATTACTCTAGCTACGACAAGCCTGAAGGCTCTGAGCTGAGCGAAAAAACCGATCAGCATAAACTTTATTATCATAAAGCGGGCACAGCTCAGTCTGAAGACATCAAAGTGTTCGGCCATACAGATGAACAAAAACATCGGTACGTGGGCGCTCAAGTGAGTGAAGACAATCGCTTCTTGCTGGTGTCAGCGTCAGTATCAACATCAGGGAATCGTGCGTTCTTAAAAGACTTAAATCAGCCTGAAAGCGACTGGTTAGTTGTGAAAGAAGATGTTTCAAGCGATGTATCTATGCTGACTTCCAATGGTGATAATATTTATTTAGTCACCAACCACGAAGCGCCTAATACTCGCATTGTATCGGTCAATGCAAGCGATCCAGATGTTGCCAATTGGCAAGATCTTATCCCTGAAAAAGAAAATGTACTTGTGCCTAGCACGGCAGGCGGATTTATTTTTGCCGAGTATATGGAAGACGCTATTTCAAAAGTATATCAATACACCTTGGAAGGTGAGCAAGTTCGCACTATTGAACTACCGGGTTTAGGTAATTCTGGTAGCTTCGGCGGTAAGCGGGATGCCACGCAAACCTATTACACTTTTGCAAACTACACCACACCCACGACCATTTTTTCATTAGACATCAATAGTGGTGAGTCAACGGTATTTAACAAACCGGCGATTAAGTTTGATGGCAGTCAGTATGTTTCTGAACAGGTTTTTTATACCTCTAAAGACGGTACACGCGTACCTATGATTATCACCCACCACAAAGACACTGAGTTAAACGGCAAGAATCCAACGCTACTTTATGGCTATGGTGGTTTTAACGTTAGCTTAATGCCAAGCTTTAGTTCAACAGTCGCGGCCTGGTTGGAGCTTGGCGGTGTATATGCTGTGGCGAACATTCGTGGTGGCGGTGAATATGGTAAAGCATGGCATCAAGATGCCATCCAAATGAAAAGACAAAATGCTTTTGACGATTTTATTGCGGCCGGTGAGTATTTGATTGCGCAAAACTATACAAGCAGTGATTATTTAGCTATTCGTGGCGGCTCAAATGGTGGCTTATTAGTTGGGGTGGTGGCAAATCAGCGTCCTGACTTAGCCAAAGTTGTGTTATCAGCAGTGGGCGTAATGGACATGCTGCGCTATCATACATTTACTGCTGGAGCTGGTTGGGCCTATGATTTTGGTACCTCTGAGCAAAGTCTCGAGATGTTTGAATACTTAAAAGGCTATTCACCTCTGCACAATATCGTTGCTCAAGAGTATCCTGCGATTATGGTTACCACCGCAGACCGAGATGACCGAGTAGTGCCCGCACATTCATTTAAATATGCCGCTACCTTGCAAGAATATCAGCAAGGCATAAACCCGACCTTAATCCGTATTGAAACCGATGCAGGTCATGGTGCCGGTACACCTATTAGTAAAACGATTGAGCAGTTTGCTGACCTCTATGGTTTTACATTATGGAATATGGGTATAAGAAGTTTAGATACCGAGGCAAAAGAAGCTAATTAAAGCCTAAGTAAACAAGTCTTAAACGAAAATCCGGATGTGTAGCGCATTCGGATTTTTTTGAGTATTGAACAAGTGAACTTTGTGGCGTATGTTGGTTTATCTAATAATTATAGGTAGTTGCCGCCATGAACTCTCACTTAAAATTAACGCCATTACTCTTTACGCTAATGCTCACATTGTTGCTTGGCGCATGCCAGCCAGCGCAAAAATCATCTCAAGAGAATGAAATACCTGTTGATACTACGAGCAACAATAGTGAAATAGCTGATCGCATTCTTACTAATGGTACCGTTATAACAGTTGATACCGTTATGCCCGAGGCTCAGGCGATAGCGTTAAAAGACGGACGTATCCTTGCCCTCGGCACGACAGAAGAGATGTCACAACATATCGGCCCATCTACCGAAGTGATTGATTTAGCAGGTAAGGTTGCCATGCCAGGTTTCATTGAAGGGCATGGTCACTTTTTAGGCTTAGGCCAATCAAAGATGATCCTTGATTTAATGCCGACGCGCAGTTTTGACGAAATAGTCGCTATGGTTGCCGAAGCAGCCGCGACTGCCGAACCGGGTACATGGATTATGGGTCGTGGGTGGCATCAAGAACGCTGGGGGGCGAGCGAAGAGGCGCTTTATGATGGTATTCCTCATCATCGCAAACTGAGTGCAGTGAGCCCTAATAATCCTGTGTTTCTAAGACATGCCAGTGGACATGCCGCTTATGCGAATGCGATGGCGCTAGAGCTTGGCGGAATTGATAAAAGTACCCCAAATACCGATGACGGCACAATTGTGCGCGATGAAAACGGCGATGCAACTGGCTATCTCCGTCAGGCTGCTCAAAGACCCTTTTGGCAGTTGCTGATGGAAGTGCAAAACAACCTGAGCGAAGATGAGTTACAAGCACAGTTTGAGCAGCAAGTAGAGCTAGCTGGTGCTGAAGCTCTGCGCCACGGTGTCACATCGTTTCATGATATGGGGACTAATTTTGCCAACATTGATAGGTTAAAAATATTAGCAGATAAAGGTGGATTGCCCATTCGATTGCACATTGCGGTGCGTGGCGAGACCAATGATGCGCTGCGTGAGCGTGTAGCAGACTATCGAATGGTTGGTTATGGCGACGGCTTTTTAACTGTACGGGCGCTTAAGCGCAGCATTGACGGTGCGATGGGTACTCACGGCGCATGGCTATTAGAGCCATATGCCGATAAACCAGATACTTCTGGGCTGCCACAAAATTCCGTAGAAAGCCTGCGCGAGACAGCGCAAATAGCCTTAGAAAACGACATGCAGCTTAACACTCATGCTATTGGCGACCGCGGGAATCGCGAAGTCATGGATGTGTATGAGAGTTTATTTGAAACAAGCTCAAATAAAGATTTACGCTGGCGTGTAGAGCACGCTCAAACCTTGCATCCTGACGAAGTACCACGTTTTGCTAACTTAGGGGTTATTGCCTCCATGCAAGGTGTGCATGCTACCTCTGACGGACCTTGGGTGCCCTTGCGTTTAGGTGAGGAGCGCGCTCAACAGCGGGCGTATGTATGGCGAGCCTTGCTAGATGCTGGTGCAACGATATGTAATGGCACCGATGTGCCGGTAGAGTCAATCGCAGCACTTCCTTCTTATATTGCGTCAGTCACTCGGCGCATGGCCAATGGAGAGCAGTTTTTCCCAGAGCAAGCAATGGGACGTATGGAAGCCTTGTATTCATATACCATGGGTTGCGCCAAAGCGGTTTTTGATGAAGATGAACTTGGAAGCCTAACGGTAGGTAAACGTGCTGATATTGTAGTGTTAAATGGCAACCCTCTAACTTTAAGCGAAAATGAATTGGGTTCATTGAGCGTTCAAATGACCTTAGTAGGGGGAGAGGTTCGCTACAAGAAAAGCGAGTAACTTTACGGGTTTTTAACTAAGCGCTTTGGTACTTATCTGACATAATTTTTATGTATCGAAAATTTGTGTATAGTAAACAAGTTCTTAAAAATCATAATAACGACGGAGTTGTCTACATGTTAAAAACCCCTTTTAAATTAACCTTGCTTGCAGGTGCTATAGGCTTGTCTAGCATGGTGGCCGCCAATATCTTTGAAATTGAGCATCTACCAAAGGTAGCCCATGCTGGTAACATTACCGTAGCCGATGATGGAAACGTAAGTGCTTACACGGTTTCTTACCCCAGAGATGTTCTTGCGGGTGATGAAGATGGTACTTCGAATACTCATCTGTATTTGATCAAGGGTGATAATGCACCGATGAAATTTATCAGTGCTGCTGGCGGTGTCTCGTCTCCTCAATTTAGTAAAGACAGTAATACCTTATTTTTTAAATCAAAGCGTGACGACGACAAAAACACCGCCTTATACTCAATTTCTTTAAATGGCGGTGAAGCTACAAAGCGCTTTGAGTTTGAAACCTCGATGGGTGATTACGCCATTAGCCCCGACGGCAATTCCCTTTATTTTGTGGCGCGTGAAAAAGACGACGCTGAAGATTTAAAAAGCAAGGGTTTTAAAGCCTTTGCTTATGAAGAAGACCAGCGTCTTGCATCATTGTGGTCAGTCAATTTAAAAGACAGCGAAGCCGAAGCAACAAAATTGTTCGATAAAGGTCATGTGTCTAATTTTGAACTATCAGCCTCAGGTGACAGCATTGTTGCTGCCGTAGCACCAACAAATTTAGTTGATGACTCTTTGATGAAGCGTGACCTGCATTTCATTAATGTAAGCTCTGGCGATGTCATATCAACCCTTGATATCCCGGGTAAGTTAGGCGCTTTTGAAATTTCACCGGATGGCGATCATGTTGCCTTTTTAGCGGGCACCGATATTTCTGATACCGCAACGGGTGTCTTAATGGTCAGTAAATCCAATAGCGATAGCTTTACCCAGCTTACTAAAGACGAGCTGCAGCATATTGTCGACATTGACTGGCTTGGCGACGATATCTTGGCAGTAGCGCATCGCGGAGTTGAGAGTGCTCTTGTGGTGTATGAAACTGACGGTAAGGTAAAACGCACCTTAAAAACACCTGAAGATATTGTGGTGCGCAGCGCAGATATTGGCGACGGTGAAATCCGATTTGTTGCCGACAGTCCTAAGCATCCGCGTGAAGTATTCAGTATTAAACGTAACCGCACGTCAAAACTAAGTAACCATAACGCTTGGTTAAATGAGCTTGAACTTGCCCCGCAAACAACTTTTACCTACGCAGCACGTGACGGCGCAAACGTTGAAGGATTGTTGATTACTCCTAAAGGAGATGCTCCTGTGGGTGGATGGCCGCTCATTTTAACCGTTCATGGTGGTCCTGAAGCGCATTATAGCGATGGCTGGATTACGCGTTATTCAGATGCAGGTCAGTTTGGCGCCGCTGATGGTTATGCAGTATTTTATCCAAATTACAGAGGTTCAACGGGGCGCGGTGTTGCTTTTGCTAAAGAGCATCAAGATGATTATGCCGGTAAAGAGTTTAATGACTTAGTGGATGGCGTTGAAGCCCTAGTCGAAGCGGGCATCGTTAACCGCGACCGCGTCGGTATCACAGGTGGTTCGTATGGCGGTTATGCCTCAATGTGGGGTGCAACAGCGCTTACCGAGCATTTTGCCGCGGCGGTTGCCTTTGTTGGTATTTCTAACCAAGTATCTAAATTCGGTACCAGCGATATTCCAAACGAAATGCAGCTTGTGCATTCTATCAAGTGGCCATGGGAAGATAACTGGATGAACCTGATTGAACGCTCGCCGATATATCATGCTGGCAAAAGCACTACGCCTACTTTGATTATGCATGGTGAAGAAGATACTCGCGTACATCCGTCACAATCAATGGAGCTTTATCGCTCAATGAAAGTGCGTACCGATACGCCTGTGCGTTTAGTATTTTATCCAGGCGAAGGTCACGGAAACCGAAACGCCGCAGCACAATACGACTATTCTTTGCGCTTTATGCGTTGGATGGATACTTACCTAGCGCCAGAGGCTAATCGCAGCGATGCAATGCCAGAGTTTGATTTAGGTATGGCCGAGCGTTTGAAAAAAGATGAAGCGGACGGAGAGTAGATTTACTAATATTGTCAGAGACTAGAAATGGCCAGCTAAGTTAGCTGGCCATTTCTGTTTATACCGTATTTATGACAGGAGTGTAAATACTTTCAACATGAAATATATTGTATTCATTAGCTTATTTACTATCAGTTTTAGTGCTAGCTTTTTTATTTACCTGCCATCACCACAAATATCTGCTGAAGCCATCGATACACAGCTTGATGCTCATTTTAATGAACAGCCCGATGGATTGAGCCAAAGCGCGTCCCCCATATTAGAAACACCCTCCCAAGCTTCAGAGCAAACACTCAATGCAGCAATAGAGCTAGATGAATTAAGCCTACAAGAGCTGGCTTTGTTAGTGGACAGCCCTTTTTTTGATAATACACCGTGGTTGTCGGCTAAGGCTGCTGATGCTCTGGCTAAGTATGACTTTTTGCAACTGCAAGACGCTTATCAGCGTTTGCTCAATAGCAAAATTAAAGGCTCGGATCGGCTTCTTAATCTCATTGTGAAGAGCATGGCGGCGCACTCGAGTATTGATACCCTTGACTTTCTACTTAGCCGACCCGCTGAAAGAATAACATCACGTCACTTTTCACAGGTGTTCAATGATGCAAGCGCCAGTAACGCCACTGAGATTGCAGAGTGGGTATTATCCAAAAATTACTATGCAGACATTGAAGATAATGAAAATAAAGTTGCGGCGGTATTTGAAAAAGTTGCAGAGCAATCGCCCTCACTGGCGCGAAGCTACTTACCACGCGCCCATATTCATCTAAAGCAGCATATTCTGTATGGGCTAATGGATAGTTTTGATCAATACCAACAGTTTGAAGCGCTCGTTGTATATATGTCGGCGAATGAACATAAAGTATTAAATCAACTGGTGATTAATAGCATGGCTTCGCAATATCCCGCGCAGACCGCGCAATGGTTGGCTAGTCGTCCAGATCATAATTACGCGGAGTCGGTGTATAAAAGTATTTTTATAGCGCAAGTAGAAGAAGATTTTACCAGTGCGGCAAATTGGTATTTTCAGAACTCACCTGATAGTAAACAAAGTATTATCAATACCGTATTATTTCGAGGGCACGATGGCACGAATCAAGACACATTATTAACATGGGCGCAAAATTTACCCATTGAATATAGCAGCTATGCAATTGGAGATTTATTGTCGTGGCTCGTAGCAAAAGATATCGACTTTGTTTTGCAACATTACAATAAAGTGCAAGACAAAGGGCAACGATATAGGATCAGTACAAGAGCATTTAATGAAATTCAGCGTGAAGCCCCTGAGTTTTTAGATGAATTCATTGCGCAATCGGAGTTTTCAAAGGAGTTACTTGAAAAGCTCGCTTGGCGTGAGGCGAATGGCTTATGAAAAAGAGGATTTATATTTCGTTTGTCATTGCGATATTAGTGATTGGCGCAGGCCTAGGGCATGTAGCTGCCAGCCTATATTCTACAGAAAAAACAACATCCTATCATGACCTTGCCTCATATAACTCACAAAGCAGAACAAGTGTTCTTAATGGTTCGCCGCAGACGCCAGTGATCAAGTCAACTAGTACTAAAGCCTTTAATCTGCAAAAAGTATTTGGAAGCAACTTGGCCGCTAAGAGTGAAAGCCAGAAACTAATATTGATGTACCAAAGCTTATCAGAATTACCCCAGCAAGCAGTGAGCTCATTAATTGAAGAGGTCGATAGCCTTGAAAACGTTACCCCTGAAGATAAGGCACTGTGGTTAGTCATGCTTATATCTCGTATGGCAGAGATTTCGCCTGAGTTAAGTATTGAATTAGTAAATAATTTAACGAGCGAGAACTTGAAAGCAAGAGGCTTACCCTTAGACAAAAACTTTGTGATGAAGACTATTTTTACCATATGGGCAAAACATAGTCCGCAGCAGGCCTTGCAGCATTTATTAACAGATACGCAATATGATGCAGACTATCTCACATTGATTTTTAGACATTGGGCAGCTAAAAGCTTTGAACAAGCTTTGAGGGCTGCAAAGGCATTACAAGAGCATACACTTGAATCTTATTATGGAATGGTAGAGGGCAGTTATCAAGCGAGTCATTTCCAACAACTTATACCTTTCATTCAAGCTCAACAATCAGATGAATTAAGTAAGAAACTTTTTCGGCAGTGGACATTTTTTGATGCTTTGTCAGCTGCTCAGTGGTTAGCCGACAATACTAAAGTTGATGAAGCACAAGAACTTAAAGAAGCTATGTTTTCTGGGCTTGTAAGAGAAGATTTTAACTATGCCATTGAATGGTATTTTGCAAATACTAACGACAGCTTTACTCGGCCAGCTTTTGCCGGCTCAAACTTTTATATGTTTATTAGGCCTCAGCAATTTGCGCAGGTGATTGATTGGTTGTTGTTGCAAGACTTTAGCGTGTTTGGACATAACAGTTGGGTCCACAAGATTGAGTACGACGTTGCACGCAATACGCTCAAATATGACATTGATTTAGTTAAGCGCTATGCTGCTCAAATACAAGATAACCGCAGGCGAAACGAGCTAAATTTATCGATTTATAGCGCATTGGCAAAACAAGACCCGACAAGTGCAAAAGCGTTTATTGTTGAATTAGGTCTAGCTAATAATGCAGAGTTTTTAAAGATAATCGAAGCGATAGACTTTCGCTTAAACACCCCATGTATGGGTTTTTGCTATTAGTTAAGCTGATCATCTATCCAAAAGCGCGTGCCTTTCACGGTGGCTTGCAAGGCTAAGCCACTTTCGGTCATGGTGTATACGGTAACGTCACCAAAATAGGCTTCGCCTTCAATTGATTTACCTTTGTCACCGGCCTTGGCTGCAGCATCAGCATTACCACCAAAGGTCCAACCATTATCAACAAACTGACGCATGGCTTGCTCCGTGTGAAACACCATAACAATGCGATAATCCTTTGCCCCCATACCAAAGCCTACGCCGCCTTCAGCCATATTCATGTAGGTTTTTTTGTTATTTACTTTGTCGTGTACTAAGCCGTAGCCTGTGCCAGCAGAGACTAAAAATAAATTGATGTTGGCATTAGAAAATACCGCATAGCCTGGCGCAGCTTGTAACTCTGCTTTTGCAGAGGTTTTTTTAGCATAAAGTTTATTGAGGGTGTCTTGCTGCATATCGGTAATTGCTTGGCGTTTTTCGGCAACGCTACCTTCTCCCATTGAAGCACAGGCTGTTATTAAGGAGAGCATAATACAGGTAACAGTAATTCTGAGAAAATTCATATAAGGGCCCGTCGGTTAACAAATCAAGCTTGAATGTAGCAGTAAAGTCCTCATGCGACCAGTTTTCGCAAATCTTTTGCATATATAACATTAAGCTACACTCGCTTAACTAGACCATTTAACGGTAACATACACCGTATATTTAAGATCAAAAGATCAAGGCAATCTTGCTCTCTCGAGTGACCCACAAAAGTGATTACCCTATGACGATTATGCACGGTTTTGATAAGGCCATATTTTTACGCGATTTCTGGCAGCAAAAGCCTTGTGTAATTAAAGGCTTTATAGAACATTTTGAAGATCCAATTGATGAGCACGATTTAGCAGGGCTCGCCCAAGAGCCAGATGTAGATAGTCGCCTGATATCATTTAGCGATGAGCAGTGGCAAGTCACACAAGGCCCAATAGAAGACTTTGAACCACTTTGCAAAGGTGCATGGACATTGCTCGTGCAAGGGGTCGACAAGTATATAGATGAGATAGATGCATTAACCGAGCATGTAAAAGCGATTCCTAATTGGCGCCTAGAAGACGTGATGATTAGCTTTGCGACAAAGGGAGCTGGTGTAGGGCCGCATATAGATGAGTACGATGTGATCATTGTGCAAGGCAAGGGTGAGCGTCGATGGCAGGTAGGTAATCCGAACGATTTTAGTCAAGTGTTGCCACATCCCCTGCTTAAGCAAATTGATGGTTTTGAACCGGTCTTAGACGAGATGTTGAGCCCAGGAGATGCCATTTATATCCCACCAAAATACCCACATAATGGCGTGGCGCAAAATGACTGCATCAATTATTCCATTGGTTTTAGAGCACCTACAGACCTTGAGCTACTTGCTGGGGTATTAGACGATGCACACGCAATGTCAGCCTTTCAAACGCGGTATACCGATCCAGATCAGTTACAACTCAGAGAGCGGACATCCAGCAGTGCGCAAATAAGTGAAGAAGAGTTGCAAAAATTAACTAGCATGCTGAAATCTCTTTTAGATACGCCAGCATCGCAACAAGCCATAGTGCAGTATTTATCTCGCCAGCAATTGCCTGATATGCAGTCGGAAGACCCATATTCTCTTGAGCAGGTATCGGTTGAATTGGTTGAAAACGGTGTGCTTAGGCGCTCCGCCGGAGTGAAGCCATTATGTATTGCGCCTAACGAGCTTGGTTGTGTGTTTTACATTGACGGCAACGCATTTTTTGTAGCAGATGAAATCCAATCATTTACATTGGCATTTATTGATAATAACCAGACCCCCACACCTATTGAGTTAGCGCCTGAACAACATGCCTTGTTTGCACTTTTGTGTACAGAGCTCGTTAACGCTGGCTACTGGTATTTTAGCGAAGAATAACTAACTGGCTAAACTTACCTTCTGCGCTTGATCATTGTGGCGGCGGGCTTGCAATCTCTGGTGCTGAAAACTCTATATATAAGCCTTCTATTAGCGCCTGCTCAATCTGTAATTTAAAGGTCTGGAAAAAGCTTTGTCCATCATCAAATGATGTCTCTGCGATATAAGGCTGCTGACTTTGAAAAAGGGTTAAGCGTGCTTCAAAGTCGGCAATCTCTGGTGATGGGTTTTCACTAGTCTCATAAGCAGCCTTAATCAAGGATATCGCTTTTTCTTGAGTGCTAACGGCTTGAGTATATTGTCCGTCTGCGGCATATGCGGCAGCGAGTGTGTCAACATACATATAGTTATTGCTATGTTCAGGGTCGGCAATAACTTGTTCAGCAAGCTCAACTGCGAGTTTTGTATCAGACAGCGCTTGGTAATCGGTAGTGGCTAAAAACCACGCAACATTATTGGCATGTAATGGAAAGTCTATTTCAATAGAGTCTAACAATAACGATCTTGCTCTCTCTGGCTTGGCTTCACCTAAAAAGCCCTTCGCATATATCCGCGCAATTTCTTCTGGCATAACCCAATATTTATCTTGCTCATAAGTGCGTTCAAGCAACCAAGCAATATTTGATTTTTGTGGTAGTTGATGCTCTTTTAAATAGTAAAGAGAAGCTAGGTAAGCTGTCGCCGCAGGGTTATTTATTATCGCCATTTGACGTATGCCGCGCTCACCGTTTACTTTAACTTCTGGTGACTCGCCAATTTCAAACAACACAATATAGCTTAACAATTCGGCATAGTCGTCATTATCACTTAGCCACAACAGCCAGTCGTAAGTTGCCTGCCAATCTTGATATTCGCCATCTCTGCTATAAGCCCAAGCAATGCGTTGGGCCGCATTAACCCAACCCTCATCAGCCATTTGCAAGCAGCTTGTAAACTCATCAGAAGGAGAAGCATCAAATACGCTGTTACAGGACAGCAATTGCTCGTCCCATGGGATCTCATTTTGCGCCTGCGCCTGTATTTCTTTCGCGCTTTGTGCTCGCATGAAAGCGCCAACAAGTACTGCGATTAATATTATCCAAAAGCCAACAACAAAACCGGTTTTAAAGCGAGATTTAGCTACTGGAGCTGACTCAAATGTGTCTGACATTAAACCCTCTTACACTGCATGTGCATGTTAAACGTACAACAAAAAAGTAAGTTCGTTGAGTTGTACACGTATCAGAAGTATGTCTGATGGCAATAAGCAGATCAACA
>Ga0307933_1001221_pt1 | contig 20942 bp, 18 predicted proteins | sample OrgLakmetageno88_FD_201811 | JGI IMG/M metagenome (GOLD analysis project Ga0307933, IMG submission 201811) | Saline water microbial communities from Organic Lake, Antarctica - #88 | ecosystem: Environmental > Aquatic > Non-marine Saline and Alkaline > Saline | place: Antarctica: Organic Lake... | reverse complement strand
CCTCAACAGCAGGAGCCTCCAGTCCACCGGTCCAAACCACTGAGCGAATGCCCATGCGTCTTGCTGCCAGCGCGAGCATGCGCCCGAGCTGGCCTCCGCCGATCACACCGACCGCCTGTTGTTTCCCAGAGGAATAAAAAACCGAAGCTGACATTTTCTTTAGGTCTAAATCTTAAGAATCAGTCCAGCTCAGGCAGGGTTGCCTCGGCGACTTTCGCGGTCTGCTTCGCACGAAACTCGGAAAGCTTCGCCGCAAGCTCTGCATCTTCCAACCCCAGCATCGCCACCGCGAAAAGAGCCGCATTGATTGACCCAGCCTTCCCGATCGCAAAAGTCGCAGTGGGTATCCCCGCCGGCATTTGGACAATCGAAAGCAGAGAGTCGACACCTTTGAGAGCTTTCGATTCAACCGGCACACCCAGCACCGGAAGTTCAGTATTCGCCGCAACCATGCCCGGCAAATGCGCCGCGCCACCTGCTCCGGCGATGATGCATTTCAGGCCTTTGGATTTCGCCTGTTTTGAAAATTCTACCAACCGGTCGGGAGTACGGTGCGCGCTGACGACCTCCGCATGATACGGGACACCAAAGTCTTTCAAGACCCGCGCCGCATGCTCCATTGTCGGCCAATCCGACGTGCTACCCATAATAATGCCCACACTCATAAGCGGCGAGGTTGCCCGCAGCGCGGCAATACGTCAACATCTTCGATGGTCGCTGATTCAAGACTTGGACCTACTGGTGCTGATTTCGCTCATCCACCTGTGTGTTGAGCGTGCAGAAATCATAGAGCCAGCCGATACCGAACAGGCCACCAGTCACAAGCCACAGCAGGCCGGTGAAGATTTTACCCATATAGAAACGGTGTATCCCCAGAAATCCGATAAAGGTCAGAAGAATCCAACTCAACGTATAATCATACCTTCCAATCTTGAATCTTTGATCAGCCTGGCGGTCCATTCCAGGGATCAAAAACAAATCAATCAGCCAGCCAATACCCAGAAGACCTAGGGTGCAAAACCAGATCGCGCCGGTCACCGGCTTGCCGTAGTAAAACCTATGCGCTCCCGTGAACCCGAAGATCCAGAGTAAATAGCCGATGGTCTTGCGGTGTGTATCTCCTTCTTGTTGCATCCGAAAATTATGACAAATTTCAGCCGTCAGGCCATGCGAAAATCAATGCGCGGCGAGCCAATTTTTCCCAGTTCCTTGTTCGACTAAGATGGGAACATCGTGCGGCAGCGGCAGGGTGCTTTCCATGATGTGGAGGATTTTCGGAACCAGCACCGCTTCTTCGTCAGGGTGCAAGTCGAAGACAAGTTCATCGTGAACTTGGAGAAGCATTTTGGTTTGATACGGTTTTTTGCGCAGCAGTTCGTCGATCTTGATCATCGCGAGCTTGATCATGTCTGCGGAGGTTCCCTGGATGGGCATGTTGATCGCGGCGCGTTCTGCGTTGGCACGCAGGCCGGCGTTTCCGGTATTCAGATCGGGGTAATGGCGGCGGCGGCCCGATAGAGTTTCCGCATAACCTTTTTCGCGGGATTCTGCGACGGTCCGGTCCATGTATTCCTTAATCGCGGGATACTCACGGAAATAGGCCTCTATGATTTCCGCTGCCTCCCCGCGCGGTATGCTCAGGCGCTGTGAGAGACCGAAGGCGGAGATGCCATAGATGATGCCGAAGTTTACCATTTTCGCGCCGGAGCGCATGTCACGTGTGACCTCCTCGGGGGTTACGCTGTGAACCTTCGCCGCGGTAATCGTGTGGATGTCCGCACCATCTTGGAAGGCGGAGATCATGGTCGGATCACAGGCGAGCGCTGCCATCACGCGGAGCTCGATCTGGGAGTAATCGCAGGCGAGCAGGGTGAAGCCTTTACGCGGCACAAAAGCTTGGCGGATTTTACGACCGGATTCCGAGCGGATCGGTATATTCTGCAAGTTGGGATCCGAGGAGGCGAGGCGCCCTGTCGCCGCGATGAGTTGGTGAAAGTGTGTGTGAATGCGCCCAGTCTCCTGTGCGATGTGGTTTGGCAGAGCGTCCAGATAAGTAGACTTCAGTTTGCTCGCTTCACGGTATTCGAGAATTTCCTCAATAATGGGATGCATACCGAGTAGGGACGACAGCGTTTGCTCGTCGGTTTTGTATTGCCCGGTTTTGGTTTTCTTGGGTTTATCCAAGAGCTTGAGGTGATCGAAGAGGATTTGGCCCAGCTGTTTTGGCGAAGCTATGTTGAACGGGGTTCCCGCATGAGCTTCAATGGATTTAGCGAGTTTCTCGATGGTTTGTTGGAGGTCTTTGCCGATGTCTTGCAGCGACTCAAGATCGATGCCGATTCCCTCCATTTCCATGCGCACCAAAACTGGTAACAGGGGGCATTCGATTTCTGAAAAGATTTTCTCCTGACCGGTTTCTTCCAGCAGAGGCCGGAGCTTCTGCGCGAGCTGGAAGGTGACGTCGGCGTCTTCGGCCGCGTATTCCGCCAGCGTTTCCAGTGGTATTGAAGCGATATCCAGATCCTTGGACTTGCTGGATTTCTTTGCTGCATGGGCGAACAAATCATCCTGTGCGGAATTATCCACAGCCGCTTCGGCAATGTCTGCGAGCTTCACCGGAGTGTAACCCAGCAGAATTTCCGAAAGGTAATCCATGCTGTGCCGCCGTTCCGGGGCGGCGAGCGCGTCCGCCAACATGGTGTCGAAGAACGGACCGGTGACCTCGATCTCATGCGCGAGGAGAACGGATAGATCGTATTTAAGATTGTGCCCTATCTTTTCTGAAGGGGAGTTTAAAAGGGATTTGAGATTTGAGATTTGAGATTCGGAAAACGGAAGATACCAGCCTTCGTGAGCTTTCCAAGAGAAGGCGATGCCGAGGAGCTTGGCCGAGTGGCGGTCGAGGGAAGTTGTCTCGATATCGAAGCAGAAGGATTCTTGTGCGGCGAGGTGCTTGAAAAGCTCGTCTTGGAGCGCTTTGGTGTTAGCCAAGGTGTAGGTGTGCTCGACTTCTTTGATGGTTTTGAAGGTTTCAAAAAGGGTTGGCGTTGACTCCTCGGTGGCGGGCTTGGGACTAGAGCCTGCGCTCTGCTCTTCACCGAAGAGGCGTTTTGTCAGGGAGCGAAATTCAAAGTCGGTGAAAAGCTGTTTGATCGCTTCGTCATCGCGCTGGGAGACGAGGAGGTCTTCCCAAGTGACATCGATTGGGCAATCAAGGATGATCGTGGCGAGGTCTTTGGAGAGAATGGCCTGATCGGCGTTCGCCTCAACGTTTTCCTTTTGTTTGCCTTTGAGCTTCGAGGTGTTCGCGAGGAGGTTTTCGGTGGAACCGTATTCCCTAATGAGTTTCTGAGCAGTCTTGGGGCCGATACCGGGGACGCCGGGAATATTATCAGAAGCATCTCCCATCAGGCCGAGAAGGTCGATGATCTGGTGTGGCTCGGAGACGCCCCAGATGCTTTCGAGCTGCTCCATGCCGATGATTTCGTACTCGCTGCCTTTCCGACCAGGTTTCCACATGTAAGTGGTGGGTGAAATGAGCTGGGCGAAATCCTTATCAGGGGTGACCATGTAGGATTCGAAACCGTCAGGTTCGGCGCGTTTTACCAATGTACCGATGAGGTCGTCCGCCTCGAAGCCGTCGACTTCCAGAACGGGGATGGCAAAGGCTCGGCACAGGGCTTTCACATGGGGGATGGAGGCGGCGAGCTCCTCAGGCATCTCATCGCGCTGCGCTTTGTAAGCAGGATATTTGATGTGCCGCGGGGTGGGCGCGGAGGTATCAAAGGCAACGCCGAGGTGAGTCGGCTTCTCCTTTTCCAAGATAGATAGCAGGGTGTTGATAAATCCGTAGAGCGCGGAGGTATTGACGCCCTTAGAGTTTCTTATCGGATTATTGATGAGAGCAAAGTGCGCCCGGTAAATCAGGGCCATGCCATCGAGCAGAAAAAGGCGTTTCATTAAGAGAATCCTAGGTTTCACGATTCAAACGCCAATCAAGAACTCTATGAATCTGAGAATCAACGTTTCATCGTATTTCCACCCCTCATTTCCGGAAATCTATCTTTTTTATGTAAAAAAATGAAATAACAGTGAAGCTAACGAGTATTGGTGTTTCCCACTAGATAACGAAAACCCAAAATTACGATCCAATTATGATATTTAATAAGACAATTAAAACATCCGGCCTGATGGCAACGATGTGCATGGGCTTCCTGCTAGCTTCATGCCAGAAAGAAGCCGCAACCTCAAACGAAGCTGCCGAAGCGGAAGAAGTGCCAAGCGTTTATGAACCTGCGGAGGTAACCACAGCTCCAGATGATACGTCAGCGGATGGACCCAAACCCCTTCAAGTCTTCATCGTGATGGGCCAGTCCAACACTTTGGAAATGGGCAAGGTCAAGGGCGCTGACCAAGACGACACTCTTGAATATGCGGTGAAAACCGAGAACCTCTACCCGTTCCTCATCGATGCCGATGGCAATTGGACCACACGCGATGATGTGCGCAACGTTTCGGTAATGCAAAAACGCAATAATATGAACGTTTATCGCAACGACTGGCTTACCGTCAGTGGCAATAAGATTGGTATTGAAATCGGTATCGGCCACAAATTAGGAGACGCAATTGATGCTCCAGTGATGGTGCTCAAGAGCTCGATCGGTAACCGTGGCCTCGGCTGGGACCTCCTGCCTCCCGGTAGCGAACGCTTTGAGTTCACCGACCCCAAGGACGGCAAAACCTACCTCTACCCGGGCTACAATGATGAAGTCCGCCACGGCCGCTGGGAAAAAGGCACAACACCCGAAGTCCCGGGCCACAATTGGTATGCCGGAAAGCAATACGATGATGACGTCGCAAACGCCAAAAAGATCCTAGCTGATCTCGATAAATACTATCCCGGCGCCGAGGACTACGAGATCGCCGGATTCATCTGGTGGCAGGGCGACAAGGACACCTACGATGCTGGTCACGCCGGTCGCTACGGCATCAACCTCGCCAACCTAATCCTTGCCCTGCGTAAGGACTTCGACGCACCGAAAGCGAAATTTGTCTGCGCCACTCTTGGCCAGACCGAGAAGGAAACCGCCGAGGGTAACCAGAAGCTCATTCTCGAAGGCACCATGTCCGTCAGCGACCCTGCCAAGCACCCTGAGTTCGAAGGCGACGTAGCCACCGTTTACAGCCACCCGCTCAGCATGGGTTCCAGCTCCAACGCCCACTACGCCGGCAACGCCAAGACCTACATGAACGTCGGTCTCGCCTTAGGCGAAGAAATGGCCAAGCTCCTGAAAAAATAGCTGGTTTATAGTTATTTAAAGCCTCCGCGCTACGCGGAGGAGCATCAGGCACCGGATTACTTCCGGTGCTTTTTTGTTTTGCCAATAGGTATCAGGTTTTTCCCGTTTGCATTACTATACAAAAAGGCCGAATATTCCTGTCTAGTTGCTTTCTCCCCCTTCTTGAAAGAAAACCCACCGTTCCGAGTATATAAAATCTCCACGGAATTCCGAGAATTATGATAATCAAACACCTATGGGCCTCGCTACCCCTAAGTCTCCTGCTGGCCTCATGTCAGAAGGAATCAAACGCCGTGGATCCATATGTGAACACAGCAAATGCCGCCTCCGAAGAAACCATCGTTCTCCCCGAGATCGTTTCCTTCAACGAGCACATCCAGCCCATCCTTTCGGAATACTGTTACCACTGCCACGGGCCAGATTCAGGAACGCGCTACCCAAAAAAAGAGCCGCTGCGGCTCGATATCGAGGATGAAGCGTTTAAAATCCGCGACTTTGGCTCCCCGGTCATCATAAGGGGCAAACCGGAGGAGTCCGAAATAATCAAGCTCATGCACTCGGAGAGCAAAGGCGAGGTCATGCCTCCTCCCGAGAGCCACAAAGTCATGCAACCGCGCGAAATCGCGCTGGTCGAAAAATGGATCACACAGGGTGCCGAATACGAAGGCCATTGGTCTTACGAGCCCATCGTTCAAAGTGACGCTCTTGAGAACGATTGGTCCAATAAACCCATTGATGGTTTTGTTCACGAAAAACTTGCTGAAGTCGGCCTGACGCCAAACGAACCACAGGACCCAAGACGTTTTCACCGTAGACTGAGTTTTGACCTCACAGGTCTACCTCCAGAGCCGGCAACTACCGATGCCTTTGTCGAAGCATACGCCAAAGACTCAGAAGCAGCGATCTCAGCTGAAGCCGACCAAATGCTCGCCAGCATGGGAAGCGCAGAGCACTTCACTCGCCACTGGCTGGACGCAGCGCGCTACGCTGACACGCACGGCATCCATATCGACAACTATCGCGCCATCTGGCCCTACCGCGATTGGGTCATCCGCGCATTCAAGGCAAACATGCCTTGGGATCAGTTCACCACAGAACAAATCGCTGGCGACCTCCTTCCCAAGCCGTCTCTCGACCAAGAAATCGCAACAGGGTTTTTGCGTTGCCTCGCTACCACCGGTGAAGGCGGAGCGATTCCCGAGGAATACGCAGCACTCTACGCTGCCGATCGTGTCGATACCATCGGTGCTGTATGGCTTGGCCTCACCGCAAGCTGCGCCTCGTGCCATGATCATAAGTTCGACCCATTCTCCACCAAAGAGTTTTATCAACTGACCGCGTTTTTCCGAAACAACACCATGACTCCGTTGGATAGGAACGATGCCAATCACCCACCATCGATTTTCGCGCCAATTCCTGAAGACCGGGACGCTTGGAACAATCTTCTCGTGAAAATCAAGGATACCGAAACACATATCGAAACTCGTAAACAGGAAGCTCATCCTGACTTTCAAACTTGGCTAGCCAGCAGCAAACAGACAGACCGTCAGGAAACGGATTCCACACTCGCACTGCATTTACCGATGACTGCCGAGAAAGGCAAATTGACCGGAACCGTTGAGGGCAATCAGCAGCAATGGCCAACTGAACCAGAACGCATGGATGGACCACTTGGGAAAGCCGTTGTCGTAACCGGCAGCGAAATTTCACTCGGTAACATCGCCAACTTCGAGCGCGAAGACCAAGTCACCTACGGCGGCTTCATCTGGTTTGAGAAAAATGCCAACGGCTCAATACTCTCCAAGCTCGATCCCGAACAAAACCTCCGCGGCTGGGATCTCGCCCTTGAAGACGGCAAACTTGTCTCCCATGTCATAGATTCATGGGATAAGTCCGCGAACAAACTCGTCAGACACCGGAGGCTCAATGCAGGTGAGTGGCATCACGTCATGATCACTTTCGATGGGACACGGAGCGGTCATCAAGCCATGAGCTTTTTCCTCAATGGTAAATCCGCCGGGGCTCGAACTTACCCGAACACCGTCGGAGGAAACATTGTCTCTGATACTCCCCTTCTCCTCGGCTCCCGTGTGAACGGAGACAACCAATTGAATGCCAAAGTCGCCCTTCAGGATTTTCGCTTCTACCGCCGTATCCTCAGCGAGAAAGAAATCTCCCGCATTGCCAACCTCCAGAAAATCCAAAATTGGGCGACTTTACCTGCCTCCGAGCGGGATGAAAAACAAAACAAAGAGCTGTTCGACTACTTCGTCACCTCCATCGATCCACCATCGATTGAACTAATGCAAAATCTCGATAAGCTGAAAAAAGAAGAGAAAACCCTTCGTGACCGCGGCTCCATGACTTTGGTCTTTGAGGAGAAAAAAGATTCCAAGCCCTCAGCACACATCCTGATCAGAGGTGACTACACCTCCAAAGGCGAAGAAGTTTTCCCGGAGACTCCGGCGATGCTTCCGCCAATGCCTGAAAACGCCAGCAAGGACCGGCATGGACTCGCAATGTGGCTCAACGATCCAAAGAACCCACTCCCGGCACGAGTCACAATGAACCGTTTATGGTATTATTTCTTCGGCACCGGAATAGTGGAAACCAACGGCGACTTCGGCATCATGGGCGCGCGTCCGAGCCATCCAAAACTGCTCGACTGGCTCGCCTCCGAATTCATCGATAGCGGCTGGGACTTCCGCCACATGGCCAAGACCATCGTGATGTCTGATGCTTACCGCCAAGCCGGGAAAATCACCCCCGAAAAACTCGAAAAAGACACACACAACCGCCTGATTTCACGCGGCCCCCGCACCCGCTTGGATGCGGAACAAATCCGCGATCTCGCTCTCGCGAGCTCAAATCTACTCTCAGAAAAAGTCGGAGGAGCACCGGTGAAGCCTTACCAACCGATTGGTGTTTGGAGCGCCGTCGCGATGCCGCAGTCCAATACTAAGAATTACAAACAGGACTCTGGAGAAGCGCTATACCGCCGCTCTCTATATACCTTCTGGAAACGAACCGCTGCACCACCGACCATGGAAATTCTCAATGCCCCCACACGCGAGACCTTCTGCGTTGGCCGAGAGCAGACCAATACCCCGCTTCAGGCACTTGCACTGATGAACGACCCACAATTCATCGAGGCTGGAAGAATCATGGCACAAACGGTAATCAAAGACGCCACGGGCTTCGACCAACGCTTGGACCTTATTTCCCTCCGTCTGCTCAATCGAAAAATGGCAGCTGATGAGAGAGCAACTGTGAAAACCACCTTCGAATCCGCAAAGGCGTATTACGAGGAGAAGCCAGAACAAGCTCGGCGCGCCATTGAAATCGGTGAAATGCCGGTTGATGAAACTCTTTCCGAAACCGAGCTCGCTGCGTGGTCTATCATCGCCAATCAAATATTCAATCTCGACGAAACCGTAACTCGCTGAATTACCATGAACCCAGTAGACATCCACAACAACGCTTATACTAGGCGTCAATTTTTCCGTAAATCCGGAACCGGATTAGGCATGGCAGCGATGGCCTCGTTGCTTGGTGAAAAAGGAATGGGAGCTATGGAAAGCATGGGCAACATGTCCATACCGCAATTCGCGCCCAAGGCAAAACGAGCAATTTACATCTCGCTCGTCGGCGCTCCCTCACAGCTTGAAACCTTTGATTATAAACCTGAGCTGGAAAAACGCTACAAGGAGGACCTCAAAAATTATCTGGCAAAAGAAGGCCAGCGCCTCACCGGAATGACCTCGGGACAAGCTGCATTCCCTCTCGCTCCTTCACGGTTCAAATTCAACCAACATGGCGAATCTGGCACCTGGATCAGCGAACTGCTGCCCTGGCATGGGAAAATGGCGGATGATCTTTGCGTAATCAAGTCGATGCATACCGATGCAATCAACCACGAACCTGCGAACCAATTGCTCTGCACTGGCTCGATGGTAAATGGCAAAGCCTCCATGGGCTCGTGGATGTCCTACGGGCTTGGTTCGATGAATGAGGATCTCCCCGCTTTCGTTGTCCTTCACGCAAAGCACACCTCACCCTTCGCCAACGTCCAAGCGATTTCCTCAAGACTCTGGGGCTCGGGATACCTGCCTGGTAAATATTCGGGCGTCGCGCTCCGCTCTCTTGGCGATCCTGTTTTATTCCTCAAAGACTCCCCCGGCATACCGCGCGAACTACGCCGCAGCATGTTGGATGGATTGAATAATCTGAATCAAAAATCTTTCGATGCGGTTAAGGACCCAGAGATCCAAACACGCATGGAGCAATATGAAATGGCTTACCGCATGCAGAAATCCGTGCCCGAACTTGCCGATCTTTCCGGCGAGCAAGAGCACACCTACGAGCTTTACGGTGAGGACAGTAAAACCCGTGGATCCTTTGCGAACTCGGCCCTCATGGCGCGCCGCTTGCTCGAACGCGGTGTGCGCTTCGTCCAGATTTTTCACCGCGGTTGGGACCAGCACGGCGATCTTCCACGCGACCTCGCCTCTCAGTGCAAGGATATCGATCAAGGCTGCTACGGCCTGATTCAAGACCTCAAACAGCGCGGCATGCTCGAAGACACCCTCGTCATCTGGGGTGGTGAGTTCGGACGCACTGTTTACTCACAAGGAACTCTAACCGATACCAACTACGGTCGTGATCACCACCCGCGTTGCTTCAGTATGTGGATGGCCGGTGGCGGCATCAAAGGTGGGCAGGTTTACGGCGAAACCGATGAGCTGAGTTTCAATATTACTGAAAATCCGGTCCATATCCGTGACCTGCACGCCACGATCCTGCACGCCCTCGGCATCGATCACCACCAACTCACTTACAAGTTTCAAGGTCTCGACCAACGGCTCACCGGCGTCGATCCCGCGAAGGTGATCAAAGACCTCTTCGCTTGATCGCGGCATAAGGAAATCTTTATCTTTTCGGGCCAGCTTGCTTGGCATACGTTTGGGAATGAAAAAGATCCTCGCTGCTATAGATTTCTCAGATGCCAGTAAAGGCGTCATGGCCACTGCTGCTGAAATGGCAAACTCCTTCGGCGCAGAGCTACATTTAATTCACGTGGTCGAACCAGAGCCGACCTACACCGCCTACGGCTTCACCCCCGACGAGTTTCCCGCTGTTCATGCGTTTCACAATGAAGCACGCACCCGCGCGAAAACCGCGCTGGATAAAGCGGCAGGAAAAATCTCCGGACTAACTCCTGTAACGCATCTCAGTGACGGCAGCCCGTCGCATGCATTGGAGGAAAAGCTCAAGGAGCTAGATGCAGATTTTTTAATCCTCGGCTCCCACGGCCACGGAGTTGTCGCGTCGTTCATTCTTGGCAGCGTTGCCGAGGGAATGGTGAGGAAATCTCTGGTGCCAACTCTCGTAGTTCCCGCCGGAAAGTCGGCATAGTAGCTTGCCAGTTGCTAATCTTTCTTTCCTGAAAGACTTTCGCTCTACCGTTCAATCCGTTCTCTCTACGGAGCTTCCCACGCTGGGAATTCAGTCTTGAGCTGGGCGCGATATTTCTCCGCCTCAGCGTTTTTATTTTGGGTCTCCAGAACTCGGATATACTTGTGTATTGCCAAAGGCTTAAACGCTGTGTCTTCGTGGAACTGAATCACATAAAGATAATCAGCCGCAGCTTCTCCCAACTTCTCCGCCTGCACATACAAGTCCCCAGAAGTGATGCGCAACCCGGCTGAGGTCCTGCCTTGCGGGCGTAAATCAAATGCCGCGTTGGTCGCCTCCCGTGCCTCATCGTAGCGCGCCAACCCGTAAAGAGCCTTTGATTTATCGAGCAGAGTATCCGCCTTCCACGCCGCATTATCTTCGACTTCCAATACGTTGGAAGCCGCTTGCAAAGCACCAGTAAACTCACCTGTTTCAATCAAAGATTTCCCAAGATACCTCCAGACCTCTTTCGGCGTGGTACGCGGCTCCTCTGAGTTCGAAGCCAGCTCTAGTAGTTTTGCCGAGACCTTAAAATCTCCTGAATTAAAAGACTGCATGCCGGACCAACGAACGGCTTGTTTCGGAATCTCATTTACATATTCGCCAGTGATAGCCAGTTCGATTTCTTCAGTAAGTTTCTCTGGATCCTGAGCAGCGAAATAAGAAAGTGCGAGCAGCAGTCCCGCGTGCTTTCCATAAGCCTTTTGCCTAAGCTCACGGGCGCGATATAAATACGGCGCAGCTTCTTTTGGCTGGTTGAGCTTCACCATGCCCCAGCCGATCCAGTAGTTGGCTTCCGCAGTGAGAGGCTCGGAGAGATCTTCAATATTATCGGTTAGTGCCTTGTAGCGGACCACCATGTCCTTGATATTGCCTTCCTTGCGCCTGGTACGCGCGGACTCCAGCCAAGCAAGCGAAACGAGGTCTTCAGGCGCGGCCTCATCCATTGCCACACGGTCGTAATCTGCAATCGCTAACGCAGGCTCGCCCAATTCCATAGATGCCTTGGCCCGCCTCACAAGAGCAGGATAAAGCCGTTCGTCCTCAGGATAGTTCTTGATGAACTCTGTTAAGGAGCGGACAGCCCCCTTCAGGTCTCCGACATCAGCAAGACACCAACCACGCTGATACAGAAAACCTGGGCGGTTTGATTCACTCAGAAGCGCAGGATTGATTTTGGAATAGGCCTCCGCCGCCTCCGCAAGCTTATCATCCGCAAACAAGGTCTCCGCTTTAATCAAAATCGCCGTATGGATGCGGGTATCCTCGGGACGGCTCTGCTCGTAAATCTGAAGAAATGCATCTACCTGATCGACCACGTATTTTCCCTCGATCTGAAAAAAGCAGTTCAGCCGGTAGTAAGAGGCTAGGAATGCCAAATCATTTTCCGGGGTAACCAAGCGCTCAACTTCACGGAATAGATCACTCGCCTTCAGAGGTTGCTCAAGCTTGAGTAATGTTCGAGCCGCGATCATGAGCCGGGCCGCTTCTTTCTCACCCTCAGCTTTGATGCTGCTTCTATTGAAAAGCTCGAGTGCTTTTTCATATTCCCCGTCTCTGTATAGTTTCTCTAACAAGGCGATTTGGGCATCAGGTGCAAACTGCTCCATGCCCGAGTTGTTGAGAATGAACAGCAGGTATTTTTCGGCGAGTTCGGGCTGATTTATCTTCTTCGCAACCAGTGCCGCCTGCAACGCTGCTTCGGCGCGGTATTTAGCCGGAGCATCGGATTCCACAACTTCGACGAACAATTTCAGCGCCTCATCGAGCTTATCTTGGTTCAGAGTCAGCGTGGCGACCGAAAGCCGTGCCTGATCGCGGAAAAGCGCACCATCAGGATCTTCAGCCACTTGTTTATACGCTTCGATCGCCTGTTTTTCCCGTCCCAAAAGACGATAGCAATTTGCCGCAAAAAGTTTCCCCTTGGGCTTATCCGATGCGCGATCCGAGCTCTCGGCGAATCGCTCGAACAGAGGCACCGCCGCCGCGTATTCGCGTTTATTATAGTGATCTGCCGCCATGGTGTAGGCCGCCGCCGCTGCATATTTACCATTTTCGTAACGGTTCAATATGGTGGTGAAGCAGCGCTTTGCTTCGTTGATCAGCCCCGCTTGATAGTAGCTACTACCAAGATACCACCACGCAGGCTCGGTATTCGCATGAGCGGGAAATTCACGCAAATAGTCGGCGAAAATTTCAGCCGAATTCATATAGAGGTTCTGGCGCGCCTCAAGGTCCACACTACGCTGGGCCTCATCGTAAAGGTTTTTACCCCGTGCGAAAAATGCATTCCCCGGATCGGCACGCAGGACACCTCCTTCGACTGGCTCGGCCTTCAATGGTTCTTGCGCATGAAGCGGCATGAGAGTGCCGAGCAACAGGCAGCGAAGCGGGAGAATTTTCAGATGATTCTGCATTCCGGAGGATTACTTGGAGGGTTTGGGCTTCTGGGTCGCGAATGAGATATTCCAGATCCCAGCTTTCTGACAGGTGTCGATGACTTCGACAATACGTTGATAGGCAACCGCACCATCACCGCGAATCCGCACAGGTTGATTCTCAAATTGGCTTGCGATGCTTGCTAATTTGTCGAGCAGTTGTTCCAAATTTACCGTGGTTCCTTCGACACGTATTGAATCATCACTGAGTATATTGATGACGATTTCGCCACGCTGCCGCTCAGGCTCCGCACCTTCTTGCGCAGTCGGGACGGAAACCGAAAGCTCCGTCTCCGAGCGAGTGAACTGCCAAGTCACGATGAAGAAAATTAACAACAAAAAGACAATATCAATCATCGGCGCCAACTGCATATTGGCGGATTCCGGTTGTCTGCTTTGAAACTTCATCGCTGGATTCAGTTAGATACCATGAAGATCAGGGCGATTGCCATCGAGTGGCGAGGGAACTGGCAATGCGTAATCATCCGCCGTGCGTTGCTTCGAACCACCGGAACTGGTGGGGTTTTGGTGCTCCACTTGGGTATGCAACAACGCCATCATATGCGTGGAGGCAGCTTCGAGCTCCGCGATGTATTTTTGAACGCGGCCTCGGAATAGCGAGTAAAACACAAGTGCTGGAATACCGATCATCAGACCGGCGGCGGTGGTGATCAGGGCCTCGGAAACACCCTCCGCGAGCTGCATCTGGCGCACCCCGTCAACGTCACCTCCAGCGATCTGAAGGAAGGACTTGATCATGCCTAAAACGGTTCCGAGCAAGCCCACCATAGGAGCGATGGAGCCAATATCCGCTAGGTAGGTGATGCGTGAACTGAGCAGGCCCGCTTGCCGTGAGCCCTCCGCCTCGGCAACTTCCCTAACTTCGCCGAATGATGCGCTTGGGTATTTGGTAAAGAAATCCAGAGTCTTCTGGGTCACCCTGGCCATGGATTCATTCTGCCGGTGGCAATAAGCGATCAGCCCGAGGTAATCGCGTTTGCGAATCATCGCTTCCGCCGCGTTCATGAAACGGTCGCTGACAACCGCATTCCGACGGATGGTGAGAAAGTAGAGCAACACGAGCACGACACCGACAATAGATATCAACGCGAGCGGAAACATCATCACGCCGCCGGCCTGAACGATTTCGAGAAACTTCGCTTGGTTTAGGTCGAGTCCATTTGCGCCATCCGGGGATGCCGCTACTTCTTGGGCACCGGCGAGAACCGTGCCGCAAAGCATTGCGAGAGTGGAGAAAGTGAGGCACTTCATGTGTTGGATCAGTGTATCTTGCCTCCAATGCTTGGCAAGCACCGGAATGACTTAGACTTCTACGGCGTTACCCGCTTGAAACTTTCTCTTCAAGACAGCTTAACCCTGCCTTACTTAGGACGTTTTAGCATTCACTGTGGCTTCCGCGACTTTGAGTCCGTCAAGCGCTGCGGAGACGATACCTCCTGCATATCCAGCCCCCTCGCCACAGGGGAAAAAACCCTCAATTTCCGGATGCACCAAGCGCTCCGGATCACGGGGAATGCGCAGCGGTGAGGAGGTCCGTGTTTCAAAACCAAGCAACAAAGCTTCCGATGAGGCGTAGTTCCGAATCTGGCGATTGAACAATGTCAGCCCTTGGCGAATGCGTGAGGTAATACCCTTTGGCAAAAGCTCATGCAGTGGCGCGGGATTCAGGCCGGGGAAATATGAAGTCTCCGGCAGATCGGATGAGATTTTTCCTGAAAGATAATCCGCTGCGCGCTGCGCAGGTGCGACTTGCCCGCTACCGGAGTTTCCTCCGGCGATCTTCGCGGATCGCTCGATGCCCTCTTGAAAGGCAATTCCTGCCATGATGCCGTGTTGGGGAATAAAATGAGCAATATCCTCTGGCTCAATAGTCGTCACCAAACCGGAATTAGCGAAGGGTGAATCACGCCGCGAAAGGGACATCCCGTTCACCACAACCTGGTCATCTGAGGTCGCTGCCGGAACCACCCAACCACCCGGGCACATGCAGAAAGAATGAACACCCCTATCGTCGATCTTAGTTGCCAGGCGATACCGCGCCGCGGGAAGGAGATCGGGCCGCGGCTCACCCTCAACCATGTTGTATTGTTGGCGGTCTATAAATGGCTGGGTGTGCTCGATACGGAAGCCGATAGCGAAGGGCTTGTGCTCCATCAAAATATTTTTATCCGCAAGTAATTGGTAAATATCCCGAGCGGAATGACCCGTCGCCAGAATCGTCGCCTCCGCTAGAAACTCGCGACCATCCACAGTCGTCACCCCCCGAATTTTCCCGTCTGTAATCAGCAGATCGTTCACTTTGGTTTGGAAATGCACCTCACCACCGTGGTCGATGATGGATTGGCGCATTGCCTTGACGACGTTGGGCAGGAGATTGGAACCGATGTGCGGGTGCGCGTCGGTGAGGATTTTCACAGGCGCTCCATGCGCGACTAAAATACGATACACTTCCGCGACTGGGCCGCGCTTTTTCGCCCGTGTGTAGAGCTTACCATCGGAGAAGGTTCCCGCCCCACCCTCACCGAAGCAGTAATTGGAATCCTCGATCACACGTCCTTCTCGGAGAATGGGAGCGAGGTCGAAACGCCTTGCCGAAGCATCCTTGCCGCGCTCCAAAACAATGGGCTTCTGCCCAAGTTCCAAACAGCGCAGTGCCGCAAATAAGCCAGCCGGCCCGGCACCAATAATCAACACACGGCGGGCATTACCAGCCAAGACAGGAGCGCTCCAGACAGGGGTCAGCTCCTCGGGCAGCTCTTCGTTCACTGCTACTTCCAGCCGTAATTGAACTTTCACCTGCCTCTGCCGCGCATCAATGGAATGTTTGCGCAGCCGTATTCCTGAAATCTGTTCAGCGCTCACCGCGAGATGCATCGCCGCGGCTTGTTTACGCGCCTCCTCGCTCTCAGAGCGCTCCAGTGGCAACACGATGTCGATGGTATGAATCATCTTCTTGTTTCAGAACCCACAGCCGTCAGATCTCTCGCTTCTCGCCACGGTCGTTCACAGAAACAAACGTCACCTTGGTTTGGAAAACCGGAGCCGCCGGAGCCTGCCGCGCGTCACTCACTTCAACCTGATAGGTGACGGAAGTTTTCCCCTTTCGTGCGAGCGAACAATCAATCTTAAGAATCGTGCCATCACCCACACTTTTACGGAACTCGACCTTGTCCATCCCGATGGTCAAAAAATGACAATGCGGGAACTCGGCCGAAGCGGCAATCCAGGCCGCCTCGTCAACCCACGCAAGCATGCGCCCGCCGAAGAGTGAACCAAACTGGTTCAAGTCGGCGGGTAGAACCAGGTGGTGTGTTTCCAAAAGCGGAGTGGGTAAAGCTATTTAAACGGACGAGGACCTAGAATCTCCGGCGACGCTCTTGGTAAAGGAGCGCATCACCCGAGTAGTTGCCGGCACCTGAAAGCAGAATCGCGATTGCCGGAATCAAGAACAACAATGCCGGCTCTTTCGAGCCAGGCCCGCCGCTCATGAACCATGGGCCGGAACCGTGAATATTGAACGCCGCCACGACCATGGTGAAGCCGAAGATGAATGCTGCCGGTCGAGTGAGCAGACCAAAGATTATCAACACCGAACACCCGACTTCCGCACCAATCGTTGCCATCAGACTGATGGGATTGGACATGTATTTAAGCGGAAAGAAATCCGGAACCGGAAAGTCATTCTTTTTATCGGCGAAGTTCTGTAATTTACCAAGACCGTGTCCGAACAACATCAACAAGCCAGTGCCGATACGAAGAACCAAGAGGCCGAGAGAAGCGGTGGCGTCGCGCGTGCCGCAATCGAAGAGAAATTTTTTCATGATGAGGGAGTGGAGCTGTTTTTAGGAGAAATGGCGATTCGCTTAAGTCTGTCATCACCTGCTGGCGAGCTTGCTGAAACTTCCGTTTGATCGACAAGGACATTGTAAGCTAAACGGCGATAGTAGGCGTTGAGCGGGCGCATGCGGTAGGTTTTTCCTTGGGTTTTCACCAGCTCAACCAAATCCAATACTTCCTGTTGAAGCTGATCTTCTTGCATGGAGCGGAAATGTTCGCAATCGACTCTGACTCGCCCGGCATCTGGTGACTGACGGCGCAAGATACGATTCACAAGGTATTGAATATCGTCGAGGCGGTCACCATGCTTGCCAATGATTGTGTCTTTTTCCGAAGAAAAAATCTGCAAGCACGGGCCATCCTCTGTTTCCTCGATCTGAATTTCAGCCACGAGGCCGAGATGGCCGAGCATGGCGTCGAGAATTTTTTCGGCAGTTTCGGCGGCGTTCATGTGGTGACCTTAACTGAAAGCACGTGAGGGTCAACTTTCCCGCATTTTATATTGAAGCATACAAAATGAGACGGATGATGCCGGCATGTCCAATTTTCCCTGGCAGGAGGTATTCTCCTTCAAAACCTTTGATATTTTCAAAGTGCTGCTCACAGCGGTGATCATTTTGTTCGTGAACAAAATACAACTTTTCAGTGACAAGCTCTCCGCATTACTCATCGCACTGCCACTGACCTCCCTCCTCGCAATGATCTGGATGTGGCAGGGCGGGCAGACTTCTTCACGCATTGCTGGTCACGCTGAAGGAACTTTCTGGTTCGTGCTTCCGACTCTGCCAATGTTCCTGATTCTGCCATGGATGCTGCGCAACGGTTGGTCATTCTGGACCGCGCTTGGTGCCAATTGCATCTTAACAACCGGATTTTTCTGGCTCACAGTCGTCATTCTTAAAAAATTCGGTTTTGACCTCATGGGCTAATTTCTTGGGAAAACTGGTCTATTTGGGCCCAATAAGACAGTTTAGCCTTGCAAAGAAGCCGCTTCTTTGGTTTTACACCCAGCCCGTCTCTGAGATTAACCAATTTGTTTTGAGCGAAGAAGCCTTACCCCATGTTCCTGAGAACATTGTTTCTTTCGATCAAGCACGGCCAAACTCGCAACTTCCCGGCTCTACTATGAAAAGCGACCTTGTCGACCAAGCTTCCGAAATCGTCCAGGACCCATTGGTTCTGATCAACCTCGTGTCCCAAAGAGTTCGCCAACTCAATAGCGGGCGCTCTCCGCTCATTGAAACTCGCCCTAGCATGGGTGCGGCGGATATCGCGTTGACCGAGATCATCGAAGGCAAGCTCAAGCTTGTTGTGAAGCCGGCTCAAGCCTGATCACCGCCCTCTGAGGCTGTGATCCCCTGTCGCAGATGAGTGCTGAAATCGCCACCAACCGAAAGGCAGGTAGGGATTTTCATATTCTCGACAAATACGAAGCTGGACTTGAACTGAAAGGCACTGAGGTCAAATCGATCCGCGCCGGAAAAATCAACGTCTCCGATGCTTTTGCCCGTGTCGAGGGCCATCAAATCTTTCTCTACGGCTGTGATATCCAGCCGTGGCAGACCGCGGGAGAATGGTTCAACCATCTTTCAAAACGCCCCCGCCGCTTACTGCTGCATAAACGGGAAATCCTAAAGCTCTCCGCAGAGACCGCCATCCGTGGTTGCAGCCTTCCGCTGCTGCGCATGTATTGGAAAGATCGCCGGGTCAAAGTTGAAATCGGCGTCGGCAAAGGCAAAACACACTCTGATCAACGCCAGGATCTGAAGAAAAAGGTCGAGCTGCGCGAGGCTCAGCGCGAAATGTCGCGCTTCAACCAACGGTGAGTAAATTCTCTTATCTCAAGTATTGATTCCACAGCACGAACATTCAGAATCAAGCCCTTATCTTCACCCGAACCTAATGCCAGAAACCACTCCTGCGGCCAGCAATCACGTCATCCAACGCCTGATCGGCCAGCTCCGCAACCATCCCAAGCGGGTCGTCTTTACCGAGGGTGAAGACATTCGGGTGATCGAAGCCGCAGCCAAGCTGGTCGAACTGGAAGCCATCGCACCCATTCTTCTCGGCCGCCCCGAGCGCATCAACGCTCTCGCCAAGGAGCAAAATATCTCGATGGACCTCATCGGCGTGGTCAATCCCAAGGAGTCCTCCGATCTACCTCTGTTTCTCAAACGGGCGGAGAATATGGACCGTTACCGTGCAAACCAATACATGCACAACGAGGAGACGATCACACGTCCACATTACTTTGGCTCAATGATGGTTCAGTATGGCCACGCAGACGCCATCATCGGTGGCAACCAAGCCATCCCAGCATCCTACTTCCGAGCTCTGCTTCACAACATCAAGCCATTAAAAGAAGTAGGGCGCATCTTCGGCGTCACCATGTTGGTAGCAAAGCATTTTCCTCTCCTCGGAGACCGGCCCTTGTTTCTCGCCGATACAGGACTCATTCCCAATCCTGACGTTTCCGAGCTCTCAACCATCGCCATTGAGACGGGAAAGCTCGCTCTCCACATCCTTGGGGAAACACCGAATGTGACTCTTTTAAGCCATTCCACAAAAGGCAGCTCGACGACGGCAGAGGCTCAAAAAGTAGTCGCAGCCACAGCACTCGCCAAGGACCTCATCACCCGGCAGCTACTCGATATCAACCTCGATGGTGAACTCCAAGCAGACGTTGCGGTTGATCCCCAAGCTGCGGAAACCAAACTCCCCGACGCACCCAACCGCCGCCCAGCCGATGTTCTGGTTTTTCCAAACCTTGATGCCGCACACATCTCTCTCAAACTCCTTCAGCATCTCGGTGGCGCTCAAAATTATGGCCAGCTCATCCTCGGCCTTTCACGCCCCGCAGCTCAAGTCCCCAGAACTGCGAGCGTGGAGACGATTTTCGGCACTGCTGCCGCCGTCGCTGTGGAGGCGATCAAATACCACGAAATGCATCCTGAGAGTGATTTCTAATCCTAACGACCTTGAGTAACTCAGGTCACGGTAACGAACTTCTCTAAGAAGCCACCTTTCGCGCCTACCCGCCGCACATCTTTTTGGGGCTCAACTCCCTGAGAAAACACGATTTGGGTCTTTTCCAAGATTACTTGTTGCTCATCAGCAAAGCTCGCCTAGCTTGCCTCAGGTTACCCCTCAACTAACCGACGTCCCCCCCATGCGTCTTTTCGAAGCCACGTTTATTTTTCTTACTCTCCCCTGCCTGCAAGCCGCTACGGTTTCCACCGCAAGCAGCGCTTGGCAGGCGTATCCCAGTGGTCTTGAAGCAGATTCCAGTTCTGATCCGGTTCACCTAATAACCTCTGCTAATAGCCTTTCGAGTCCCTCAACTCCTGAAGAGGAAATGACTGGGAAAATGCTCTTAGGCATCGATACCGTTTCCGATTCAGACGCCATTGCGCCTCCCAGCAACGGTGATACAGCCTTTTTTGACCCGAGGCTTCCTGACTCGGAAGTTCTTGAAAGTGGGACAAAATCAAGCGGCACTCATCAGATCAGCCCAACGGATTACAACGCCCCAGCCACCAATACAGACTCAGATCTAACTTTACTGAGCATGGCTGAAACCTTTTCAGCTCGTGCAGTTAACGGCAAAGATAAGGATAAACCTAATGGCAACGGCGGCGGGAATGGAACTGGCGGAACCAACGGCAACGGCGGGACTAATGGCAACGGTAACGGTAACGGAACTGGTGGAATCGACACAGGAACTGGCGGAACCAACGGCAACGGCGGAACTAATGGCAACGGTAACGGTAACGGAACTGGTGGAATCGACACAGGAGTTGGCGGAACTAACGGCAACGGCAACGGCAACGGCAACGGCAACGGCAACGGCAACGGAGGACCTGGCACCCCAGCCATCCCTGAACCAAGT
>Ga0307933_1001217_pt1 | contig 20979 bp, 24 predicted proteins | sample OrgLakmetageno88_FD_201811 | JGI IMG/M metagenome (GOLD analysis project Ga0307933, IMG submission 201811) | Saline water microbial communities from Organic Lake, Antarctica - #88 | ecosystem: Environmental > Aquatic > Non-marine Saline and Alkaline > Saline | place: Antarctica: Organic Lake... | reverse complement strand
CAAAAAAAAACAATCATAAAAAACTACAAAGCAAACAGTCACAATTGAAAATACGAGACAATAATAAAAATCAACTTTTTTCATTCAAAAAAATCACTTGACAACAAAACTGTTTTTTTAAATAGCATGCTGGAACCAAAACCCATAGATTCAATTGTAACAGAGAAAATAATAAAAAAATCATTGTTAAAAAATATTGAACTGTATCTAAAATATATACTTCCCATCATTCAAGTAAATTATGATCAGGTGAGATATACATCAGAAATGCCCCAGCATATAATTAATGACAAGGGCAAAGAAATCGCGAACCCTGATTGGTTATTGCAAAGAAAATACAGAATCACTGGTTCAATATGTGGATCAATTGCTGGTCACAATCCATATGAAACACCAGATACAGTTTTTCACAGCAAAGTTTTTGGTTCCACATTCAAAGGGAATTGGAAAACAGAAAGAGGAAACATTGTCGAGCCTTATTGCCGTCAAATTATAGAAGCGTGGCTTATTTCAAAATACAGATCACAAAAGAAATATAAAAATGAAAGCATTTACATTGAAGAAACAGGTATCCTGGTCAATCCCATCATACCATTTATAGGAGTTTCACCTGATGGCATTATTCATTTGGGTGCACAAGATCGAATGTTGCTGGAAATTAAAGCACCTTGTCCATTTAAAGAAAAAGAATGCACCGAAAATCCATACGAAGATGGTTGTCCTCCATATTACATGGATCAGATTCAAAGCGCCATGGGTGTGTTAGGATTAAACAGATGTTTATTTGTTCAATATTTTCCTACTAAGATGGTTTATTCATTTATAAAATATGATGATCATTATTTCAAAAACAAATTATATCCATGTTTGCGAGATTTTTATTTCGAAAGGTTAGTTCCAGCTTGGGTTGAACAAATGAAAAAAAAAGAAATTAAATAAATTTATTTTTTCTTGTTTGGAATTTTAATGGACATGTCTTTCCAATGTGTTATTTTAAAAAATGGTTTCAACCAATATATGAACACCCAAGCACTTTTCCATTTGTTCATTGTGTTCACACTTTTGTTGTCAAATGATTTTCCAAATAATGCATTTACATGCTTATTCAAATAATTGTATACCCATGAATCATTGGTCTGGATTTGAATGATTGTGTCAGATGACCAATTGGATGGATCATATTCTTTCAATTGATGAATGCAATTTAAAATCAATTGAATCAACCAATTTATTTTTTGATTAATATCGAATGAATGGATTTTATTTTTTTTATTGATTGTTGCACATTTGTAACACGTTTTTCCTTCATCATCCACAAAACATTTTTTCATATTCCATTTGATTGTGTTGATTTTATTTTCAATTTGAAGTTGAATTTTAAACAAACAAGGAACATTTGTTTTGAATAAACAATTGGAAGAATTGTTTTTTTTCAAATATGGACTCATTAAATCATTGAAATAATTTTGATTTTTCATGTAAACTAAAATATTTTGATGTGTGTATTGTATGATCGTTTGGTTTTCAAGATTGATCCATAATATCGGTTTACAATAAGGAATTGAATCCAATGTTTGAATTTGATTTTTTGAATTTGAATGTTCATTTTCGTTTTCCAATTGATTTCCAAAATCATAAATCATTTTCCACAAAAACTTTTGAATGAATGGTTGAATATTTTTTGTTTGATTGTTTTTTTTAAAATAGTTTGTCAATGTTTTTAAACAAAATAATCCAAATCTAAAAATTGGAAAAACTAAATTTTGATTGGTTTGATCTATTTTGAATGTTGGAACAAATTTGCAAACTACAATGTCTGAGAAATTTTGATTTTCTGATTGTGAAAAATCAATTATGTTGTCCGAATTAAATTCAATCAATTCGTTTTCAAACAAACTGAAAAATATATTGTATAACCATTCATACAATATTTTCATATCCAATGGATTCCATTCTATATTTATTTGATTTGAAAGTGGATTAAAAATAGTTTTTGAAAAAGAAGGAAAACATTTCAACAACAATTCATTCCAAGTGAGATTTTTTTTTGTTGCATGCATCATTGAATCCTTTGAATAAAAATTCCAATCCGTTCTCTCTTTTAAAAAACAAACATTTTCATCTCTTTTCATAAAAGCAAAAAACCACATTGTTTATTTTAATGTAAATTTTACATATATTTCAATTGTATTTCTTGTTGATCGTTTGAATTGACAATGCCTTGAAATATATAATTTTCAAATGTTGAATTGGATTTATCATATCTAAAATAATCCATTGTTTTTTTATTTTTGTAGGTTTGATGAATCCATTTTATGAAATCCTTTTCAATCGATGTATATTTTTCATCTCTTTTGCGTAACGTTGAATAAAATCTAAATCTGTAAGATTCATAATCAGGCAAAGAATGCTTGACCTCTTCATATTCGTATGAAAACACTTCTACACCAGGAGAATAAAAACTAAAATTCTTGTTGACATAATGGCAAGTCAAAAAGAAGTCGTATAAATTGATTTCAGGTTCTTCTGTTTGCAATCTTCCCAAAGATGGTATATTATCCTCCCAATTTTTTACCCATTCATTTCCAAAAGCAAAAATAAAAAATGTGTTGCAACAAAGATTGGAATATGGATTTCGCTTGAAATTGTTTGCTGGTTTTCTATACAAAATTTCAGGAAGCATTTTATCATTCCAGACACTGTCTTTTTCAAAACAAGCAAAACTCGAATCTTCATAAAATTGTTTTCTGTTTTTTTGTAAAACAGTTCGAGACATGTTCATTAATGTTTGCTTGACATTTTTCTTTCTAAATCGTTCAGAATATCGTTTTATATTTGGTTGATAAGTCAACACATGTTTATATTGATTATGCAATTTTTCATGAATGTCATAATCTGATTGCAAACAAAATTCAAACCATTGATTGATGCATATTTTATCCCATCCCAAAACAGGAGTGAATCCACTGTAACAATGCAATAAAAATGTTTGATTGCTATATGCTGTTTCCTGAGCTATTGTTCTTGCTTGGTGTGTATTGTAAAAACCTTGATCCAACATTTTTATTTTGTTTTCAAATTTTGAAAAGGGGATTGATTTCAACCACAAATACATTTTGAATTTCTTGTAAAAATATTGATCCAATATGGATTCACATTGTTTAAAATAATTCATGTTTTCAAATTGCTGTTCAAGATTGTGATTTTGTTGAATATCTTTTGCTTTGTTGTGTTTAAATGGAGTTATAATATCGGCTTGGTCGAATGCTGTCATGTTTTCACTTTTCATTATTTTTATCCGTTCTGTTTCATGTAAACAAATGCATATTTGCAATCGATCAGCTTGATGTGAATTGTAAAACAGTTCGTGTACTGTTCGGAACAAATCAAATCCCAAATCTTTTGTTACAACGCAAACCAAAATACTATGTTTGTCCGTTGGATGACAATTATGTTGATTGGACAATTGAGTTTGATTGAAATGATTTCGTTGAAACAACTTTACATAGACAAATGCAATCAAAACAATGAACAAAACACTCATCAAAATCACTAAAATAATATAAACATGTATTTTCTTCACTTTGTGTGCAGGAAAATAAAATGCTGTCCTGGCATATTGTGCTATGTCAAGTGCAATAGATTTCCATTTGATTGCCATTTGATTTTAGTTTGCGGTGATAATAGAAAATGAATGTGTAAATGTTTTGTTAAATTAATATATGGATGATAAATGAAATGTTTTGAATCTTGTTGTCTTTATTTTTAAAGAAAATTAATCGATATATTTATATCAAACAGTTTATAAAAAGTTTTGGAAAAAATGGCATTCAAAAATAAAAAAAATCAAAAGAAATCAAATGGTTCTTTGACCAAAAAATCAAAAGATAAACCAAAAGCAACAAGTTGGGTTTGTGATTTTTTGTTTTGTGTTTTTGATTTTCAATTTATTTATTTTCCTTGTTTTAGTGGAAAGTCAAAATGGCTGAAATAAAAAAACAAGAACAAAAAAATAAGATTGAAATCGAAAAACAAATGAAAATTCAACGAGAACAATCTTATCAAAGAAAACTTGAAGAGAGCAAACAAACAATAGATCAAGAAGTTGATGATTTGCAACAAGAAACAGAATCATTAGGTGATCAAGAAAACGATGCACCATTGATTGAAGAATTAAATCAAGATACAAAAGAACACAATGATGATGTTTATCTGAGCGATGACGATGAAAATGATGATTTTGATGAGTCGAATTTAAATCAGACCATTCAAAACCACACAAAACAAACCAATCAAAAATCAAAACAATCATTGAGAGAAATATACAAATCGAAAAAGGAAGAAAGATCAACATCTGATGTTTTAAAATGCGCGAAACAAATGAAAAAAGAAAAGGGATGGGGAAAATCTAAAATGAAAAAGAATGCCACTTCTGTTTTAGATTCTTTAATTTCCAATCAAAAACCTGGAGAAAAACAGCCTCAATTTATGAAAGATTTGGAACTGTTGAAAAAACAAATGAATTCTGGAAAAATCGATCCTCGTTTGGTCAATAATTTGAAAAAAATGGATTTAGGTTTTTAAAATTGATCATAGTTGAAATTTTTTATTGCATGTGATATCGAAGAACCTAGTTCGGATATTCCTGCTTTGTAGGATTGATTGTCAATTTCATCATATGAACGAACAAGACTGTCTATTTTTTTTCGATTTTGTTGTTGTTGTCTATTTTCATTGTTCACAATTACTGGTTCAAAAAATTCAGTTCTTTTATTCATTTGACTGGATTGATATTCTTGTTTTGGATACGATTGATCATGATTATTATTATTTGTTGATCTTGTGTTTAATGGTATAGGTCTTTCGTTGATCGGTTCAAGTTTTCCTTTGGATTTGAATTGTTGGAATGTTTTGATATCTTCTATTATTTTATATCTTTCCTCTTCAGATTCATCATCTTCTTGAAGTTCTATTTTATTTTGTTTTTTACCAAATAATGGGATTGGTTGTGCAACTCGTTTTTTTAAATTGCTTCTTGAAAACATACAATGCATTTTCCATATGCCCCGAGACCCTATTTGAAAATGAGGTAATCCAATATCTGCTGTATAATGATACAACTTGTCCATCACATTTTGAATAGGAGCATCCGTTTTTTTAGCTTGAGTTCTTTCTTGTTTGATGATCAATACTCCTCTATTTGCTGTTATTGTTTCAAATAACCATTTCAAATCTTGAAAATTGATTGATCCTTTAAATATATCTTCATGAATTCCATCAATGTCTTTGGCTTCTTGACTCAAAAACATGATATAATCCAAATTTCTTCTAAAAACAGGAGACAATGCTTTTGGATACTGATAAATGGCAATCAATCCAATTTCTAAATGTCTTCCATTTAAAAACAATTTTTTGTATTCTTTCATTTTTGGAATGTCTTCCAAGTAACCAACATCATCCAAAATAAGAAATATTCTCAATGCAATTCCAGACTGAGTGTATTTTTGTTGTTCATTCACCACATTTTTGATGCAATTCATAATATCTTTTTCTTCATCAAATATAAATTCATTTCCTACAACACCGGCATATGTTTGTCTAGCATCCGCCGATGGACAACAAACAATACACAGATCATAATGTTTTATTTTATAAAACATCAATTCTTTAATCAGAACAGATTTACCAGAACCTCTTGGCGCAAATATTGCAGCAGTCATGGTCGGTGTCATTCGTTGTGGTTCGAAGGGTTGGATTCGATTTAGATAATTTATTCTTTGTTTTCGAATAGCATCCTCGGTTGTTGATTTTGAATTGTTAAGTGGCATTTTTTCAAAATATCAAATATCAAATCAAGAAAAAATCAGTTTTTATTTTAATCATTTTAAAAATATTATGTGTCATATCATTCCAAGAGAGCAAAATCAACAAGTATTTGAACCATTTCATTGGAACCACAAGCTGATGATATAGATGATTCATCGCTTATTAATTCATCCACTAGTTTTTCGATTCCAGACATTGATGTGCTTTGAATACCAGATAATACGCTAATTGGTTTTGGTTTTTTGTGATTTGTGTTTGTTGATTGTTTTTCACTGTCTTTTATCATTTGTTGAAAATTATTTTGCCTTGGTGGATCGTTTTGAATTTCATTTTCATTGGTTCTGGGTGTTGGATTTATTTCCATCACTTCAACAGAATCTTTTAATTTGTTTTCTTGGTTTGATTCTATTCGGCTTAAGGTTTCATTGTTTATGTTTTTGTTTACAATTGGAAATGTTTGTTGGATTGGTTGAGGCTGAGTCTGATATGATGATTGTGTGTTGTAATCATTGTTTGGTGGAAAAATATTTTGTTGTGACGGAAGAATTGTTTTTTTAGGTCGAAGGAATTCAAATAAATTATTGAAAGTTTCAGATTCTTCTTTTTTAATTGTTGTGCGTTTAGATATTGTTGCTTTTTGTTCTGTACAATTGATCAAAGCATGTGTTATGCATTTGTAAAAAATAAACAATCTATGTTTCTCCTTTTTGTTGAAATAAGTGAATTTTTTGTTTGGACTTTTGTATGGTTAATGGCATGTGAATTAAAAAACAGAAAATCAAAAAATAAACAAACTCGAATGATTCATGAGAAACAATTTCAGTGATCAATTGTCTTATGAATGAAGTGACATCTACTTTTTGTATGTGGATCATCGAACAAGATTCGTAGTAAATTTGATTTCGGATTTGACAGTATAATAAAAATATGTATTGCACTGAAGCATGAATATAATCTTCAATCAAAAAAGACACCATAGTGGTTCCATCAGATTGTTTTTTTTCAATCAAAGTGGGTTCAATTATTTTCAATTTATGCAATTGCGCATATTTTTTCGAAGATGTTTCTTGAATGAATTTTATAAATCTTTGTCTTTTTTTTGATGATTGGATTCTATTGTTTTTGAAGAATTGTTTGTATAATTCACACCACAACACATCAAAATATTTAAAAACATGAACACACAATTTTTCATAAAATGGTTGATTTGTTATAAGCCAAAAAATAATGGTTTTGAATTTTTCATCTGAAAACATTTTTTAAAATAAATTAGTTTTATGTTTTCAACAAACAAAATTTCAATATAATTTATTTTCGTTTCAAAACTTTATTTTTTATGTGAACAACATTTGGTAAACCATAAACAATTGAAAATGAAATTCCAAACAATATTGCCAGTCGCTTGAATGATATTTTGCTTTCACAATCATCATCCTGATCAGATGATGATGACGACGGGTGGATTCCATGATGTTTGAATTGTGTTTGATTGTTTGTGGATGATTTATTTTTGTAAATGAAAAAGGGTTTGAAAAAGTAAATACATGCAATGATCAATACACAAATAATCATGCAAATTAAAAAATGCATCAAGTAAATATTGGTTGCATATTTTAACCAATTTGGTTTCTTGTGGTTTTTGTGTTCTTTTCCAACTTGCTTGAAGAAATCAGTCATTCTGTTATTTTGATTTGTCTTAATCGTTCCCGTATTTTCCATGCTTGTTTTGTTTTTCAAATTATCGAACCCTCCTATGAACTGGTCTTTAAATATATTATCCAATTCACTACTATTATTAGAATAACTTTGAGCGCTATTGTCTGACAAAGATACACTCATTTTTTTGATCAATTTTTGCAAAATGTTTTTTTGAAAATAATCAAACAGATGACTTTTTTTTTAATTGTACACACACAAAAAAAGCCTCTAAAACATAAAATAGGATTGATTCATGTTCACACAAAAAGATACTTTTCATTAACAATGAAACAACAAAAAATACCAGATGGTTTTTTGACAAACAATCACAAATGATCACAATAATCAAATTTATCTTTACAATTCTCACATACTGCAATAAAAGAACAATTGCTAATTCTATCGACCGAATAAGATAGGAATTTCTGAGTGATCGGTCTTGTGTTTTTACAAACAACACAACAGAAATACAAATTAGATATTTGATAATTGTCGTACGTTGTGCTCATTTCCATGTAATTTTCATCGACACCTGGATCATTTCTATTTTTAATTATTGGTGTATTTTTCTCAATAAAACTTTGATTTTTCAAATGCATATTTGAATCAAAATGAAAATTCAAATTATCTTTTTTGTTGATTTGGTTGTTGATATCCTTGTCTGTTGTTTCCAATATCTGTTGCATTATTGTTGGCTTAGAACGATTCACACTTGATGAAAAACCTTCAATGAACATTTGATTTTTTCTTGCAATATTTTTTGGATCATTTTCTTCAGAACAATTAAACGAATAACAATCACAATTGTGTCTCAACCTGGTTTTCTTTCTTAAATTGATTTGTTTGTTGATGACATCCAATATAGATTTTCTACAAGAATCTTTGAATATGTTTTCAGCAAACAAGTTCTCTGTTTTTGGAAGATCATGCCACTCTTTTTTACTACTTTTTGACATTTTTTAAAAAAAATATTTTGTACAAAATTTAAATGTTTATTGTGTTTTTTCCCAAGATCAATTCTAAATCTGTTTCAAAAACATAATTTAACGTGTCACAATAATCATCCAATTTATCCAATTGTTTTTGTATTGCAGATTTTAACTTTCTCCAAACATCTTCTTGCAAAAAACCCCCTTCATTCAAATAATACAAACACACCACACACAATCTTATGGATAGTCTTTTGTTTTTTACATGATTCAAATCCGCCAACTTTTTTTTTAGTATTTTGGATAGTTTTGATTTTGTTTTTGTTGTTTTTTTAATCTTTGCATTGTTTTCTTTTTTCACATTGGAATCATCTTTTTGCGATAAAAGGATTTGTGGACCATATAAACCTTTTATTTCTTCAATTTTTTCAGAATAAAAATCTTCAAATTCTTGTTTGCTTGGACAAATGGCTTCAAAATAAATTTTATAAATATATCCATGTCTCTTTTTTTTGATTTCCTTTTCAACTTGTTCATCTTTCAATTGAAATAAATCTTTTACAAATTTTAAATATTCTTTGGTCGGTTTGTTCATTTGATTCCATGAATTTGCAACCATTTTTATCGCACCACTTACCATTTTAACTTGACCGATTTCGATATCATGGACTAATGGGTTGTGTTTGAGTTGAGTAAAAAAAGAATACACGATGTACGAAATACTAAACACTAATTTTTGACCAAAACTACATTGTCTTTCAATGTAAACTTTGTCCAATTTTTTTATTCCATGTTTTTCAATTGTTTTTTTATTGATCAGATCGATTAAAATTCCATTGACAATATGCACTTTTTCGATTTGAGTGTATTTTTTATTTGATCTTATTTTGGACTTTGGATTTTCGGAATTTGTGTTATCATATTCATCAAGCATTTTTCCATAATCATCCAAATCAATTGTTTTTCCAAACACAATGTTTATTTTTTTTTCATTGCAATCAAAATGACCAAGTGAATAAGCTAAATTTTTGGTTCCAATATCAAAAGTCAATTTATACATGTTTGTTTGTTTGAAAAAAGTTTGAACAAATAATCATTTAGTTTTCAAAAAAAATGGTTGTTTTATTGTTCTTTTCATATTTCTCTTTTATGAATTGATTTTTTAATAAGCATACATGTTTCTATGAGAATAGACACAGTCTTCTAAATCAACATCAGGGTGTTGTTGATTACAATGATTTTCTAATTCATCCATGCTAGGCTCATGATGCATTTCATGTTGCATGCGATGATGATTATGTGAATGACGTTTCTTGTGCATCTTTGATTTTAATAGAGAATACAATAGACAATACAAAGCCCATACCAATAATGCAGCAACAGCACCAACCACAAACAAGATCAATGTTCTCGTGACTAAATTTTTATCCTTTTCAAAAAAGATTCCAAGTTTGCTGTGATCAATTAATTGGGCAACCACCATTCCGATTGCTCCTCCAGCTAAAACAATTGGCGCAAAGCTAACAACTCCGTTTAATATTGAATGCATTGTTTATTTTTTAGATGTGTGTTTTTTATTAAAGTATGTTTGACACAAGTACTACAATATAAGACTTTTTGGTTTCAGAGAGAATATTTGTTTATAGTAATTTTGATCGAATGATTTTTATTATACATTCCAACAAAAAAATCAAATGTACAAAAATTGTTTCAATCAAATTGAATTTAGAAAAAAAAATATCAAAATAATATTGATGGATCGATATTTTCAACAAATTACAGAAAAAATGATATATTTGTATGAATATCCAAACATATATATTTCTTCGAGAAATCATTATTGCATTGGAAAAGGCATTGAAATTATTTTAAAAAATGAATCTTTGAATGAAAATCAAGAATTTTGGCAAAAGAATACAAAATGTTTGTTGAATGGAAAAGAATACCAAATCAAAATAAAATCAATTGAAAAATCAACATTTCACTTTAAAATTATTGACATAAATCCAGAAACAACACTAAAATCAATTCAATTCAAAACAGAAAATGATATTGTATGGCAATATTATTTTCCAATTGTAATTGTATTCAAATCTGTTCACCCGTGGTACAAGTTGAATAGTTCATCCATCAAATGCTTTTCTGAAAAACAAATCAAAGATTTTCCATATGGAATTTTAGTTCAAAACAACAATAAAAAATATATTCATTTTAATCGTGATGTGATTGCACAAAAAATGAATTGAAGCAAATATTAAAATGATTAATTGTGTTTCTTTTTTATTTTTTAAAAAAAAGTCATTTGAATTGAACTCATTTTGATTAAAAAACAATGATTTAAAAGTATTTATTTTTATTAAAAATTGCAGTTGTGCACACATTTTGTGTTTTAGTATAATAAAAAAAATCAACTGACAAAATTAAAAAAAAATAATTTGTGACAAACAACGTTCATTTTTTTATTTTAAAATCATCACACACAACAATATTGTCATTTAAAAAATGGAACAAGATAGCGTTTTAAAAAAATTCAATCAACAATACACAGGAGAAGATGACGGTTTTCCAAAAAAAGGAATTAATAGAGCAATAGGTGCAAACTATCCTGATAAAAATCTTACCAGATATGACGGAGCAAATGCTTTCATTAAAGAAAATCCAAAAAAATTAAATTTAATGAATTCTATTGCTTCTGGTGTTTACAAGGAAATGAGAGACAATAATGAAATTATTTGTGACGACAATCAAAATTCAAATTTAATTGAAGATATTAAATATTTGAGAGACGAAAATCAAACACTTAGAGAAAGAATAGAAAAATTGACTGTAAATGACGAAACCGATTTAGGAAGCATGGAGGGATATGAATCTGTTATCAATGATCTTAAAAAGAGATTAGCTAAACTTCAAGAAAGTTTGGATAATTCAAAGAGAATGACATTGCATTATAGAAATTATATTCAAAATTGCATAAACGGTGCTTATAATCAAGTTCTATTGGATAGTCTTTGTAAACAGACTACTGATGCAACACTCGCACAAGCTGATTTAATTTCGACATTGAATATTTTTTATGAAAATGCAAAAAAACTTCATATGTTTGCTTACTTGGTGAAAGATGCAAAAGATGTTGGAACAATTAAAATTGAACAAAATGAAGATGATATTAATCAAGCAAACACACCAGAAGAGGAAAAGTTCGATTTCGAAAAAGAATTCAAGAAGATTGAATATATGTTTGACAACGGAACATTCACAACAGAACAAGAGCAATAAATGAAATAGTTGTTTTTTAAAAAAAATTCAGTTTATTAATTTTTTTTTTGTTGAATTTGAAAAGTTTAATTTTCTTCTTCTGATTCTTCATCTTCTTCATCACTGAAATCTTTGAAGAAGTTTTTTGATTTTTTAGGATTCAATGCATCATACAGATCAAAGTTTTTCAATGGCTCATTTTGTTCTCTTCTTGGTTCAGGGTACATCATTTGATTTGGATAATAACCCATTGGTGGTTGATTATTGTACATCATTGGAACAGGAGCACTTCTGTTAGATGGATAATATTGGCTCTGTGGAGCATACATTGGTTGCTGTTGGATATTTTGTGGAGGAAGTTGTGTTGTTTGATTTAACGATGCTGGGTTGAGTTGTCTTGGTTGATTGTTTGTATACATGAAACGTTTTCTGTTCTTTTCCAAGTCTAATTTGACTGTTTTGTTGTCTGTTTTTGATTTTTCCTTTTTCTTTCCATTCATGCTATCCATTCTAAAAAAGATACTTTCTGTCAATTCAATAAAAACATCAGTGGATTTCTTTTTTCTATCGACAAATTGACACTTTCTTCTATAAACTCTGTCACTAAGAAGTTTCATTGCTTCTTGTTTGCTTGTGAAAATTCCATCAAATAAGAAAATGTTCAAGTGATCACTTCCCATGGTCTCGACAAGTGTTTTGTCTTTTGGTTTGAAAATATGATTAATTGATTCGACTATTCTTTTATAGTTTAATCTATTTTGATGATCGTCTGGTTTTCCAAACAATTTGTGCAGTATGATCCTCATTTTTATCATGTCTTCATTGATTTTTAAATTTGGAATTGAAAATGCTGTACTGAAAACACATGGGATGTCATTATCTTCACAGAATCGATTTAATATTGTTCCATACATTCTCAAATGTCTGTCAGAAAAAGGTATTACAATATGAATGAAACAACCAGGATTGTTTTGTTTCCATTTTTCAATGATTTGATCTTTTTTATCGGGAGTCAAATATGACTCCTGTGCTTTATTGTTTGTTTTATTCAAATATGGTTTTTTGTAATCAACCACAGCTTTGTCATAAAACAAGTCATCATTTTTTCTTTTTTTATCAAAATCAGGATCATTAAAAGTACCAGGGTATAATTCTCCGATTTGATCTTTATATTCATTATCAATTCTGTTGAAGATTTCATTTTTTTTTTGTTCTGTCAATTTTTTTTCCAAATCAGCTTTTCTCAATCGTGAAGTCATTTTTGACTTGTCATTGGATGCCAAACTGTTTGCAAAATCAGTCAACAAACTACCACCCCCCGTTTCTTTTTCATCTTGAATTATTCTGGAAATAATATTTTTTGGTGTTTGTGTTGCCATGATTTATCAATTCAATTGGATGTTTGTTATAATTATGATTTGATATTTTTTATTTCACAGTGTCTGTTAACAACTTTTTTTTTAATTTTTATATTAAACATCCGAAAAAATTCGAGAAAACAGCACCAACACAAAACACACATCTCTGTCTTTTCTTCAATATCAAATAGACCTTCAATAAAAAATGACAAAAAAAAACTTTGCAAATCTGTCCATTTCAATTAATCGCAAAAAAGAACCCATTCGAAAAGTAAATTATGTTTCTTTTGAGAAATCACCAACTAATCAAATAAAACCCGTCCAATTGGACACTATTTTTATTTCAAAACAATCTCCAAAAAATCATATTTCAAACAACAAAAGAGAAACACAAAATTATGATCAACATCAATCGCATCAAAACCATAACATTAATTTTAATTGCATTCCAAAAAGACCAACAAATCCCCCACCAAACAATATTCGATATTATGATGATTCAATTGAAGAATATTCTGAAAACGACCAAACAGATGATTCCTATAATCGAATACTGTTAAATGATCAAAGTGTTTGTTCAGATGAAGAACAATCTGATCCCACTTGTTGGTCAGAAAATTCCGAAAATGATAGTGATACTTATGACACAGACGATACAGATGGAACCGATGGTATTATTGAAGATGATCCAAATAGTAATTATTTTAGTCGTTTTTGAAACTAGTGATTTTGAATAATTGGAATGTTCAAATGTAATTTTTTCAAAGTAAACATGGTCGCATATTATTTTGACGTAAAAAATATTGTTTCTATTGAAATCATTTGATCAATAAAAAAACAAAAATATTCAACATGAACGATCTTAAAAAAATTTACATTCTTTTCAATATTTTTTCATTTTTAAATCCAAATGAGCATGAAAATTTCAAATGCATGGTTTTTATTTATGAAGACATATTAAAGATAGTCTGGTCTAAAATGCAACGAAACATGACAGACAAAAAATATGAAAATGTCTTGTCAAAAATTAATCCAATTGTTGAAATTGCACTCGATCAAAATCAATGCGTTGATGATTTCAATGTTTATTCAAAAATTGTAAAAATTAAAGTGAGTTTGTTTGTTTTATTTTGAGTTTTGAGTTTTGACGATGCTATTTTTTTATTTAGAAAACATATAGGATGATGACAGAAGTATGGGAAAAACAAAAACAACAAAAAAATGATCCTTGTTTATTGATTGATTATCATAACGTGTTCAAAATGTGCTTCGGGTATTTTCAAATCAATCACCCGATTCAACAAAAAGAAAATAGCTTTTTCAAAATGAATGCAAATGAAAAATCGAATCAGATCAATTTTTACATGTACATTGTCGATATGATCACATTTTGCATTGAACACAAAAATTATAAAAACTGTAAACACATCATTCAATATTTTTATAAAACAATGGAAATCAATCACATTTGCAATCATATTGAACAATCAAAACACAAAACGAATTTTTCACATTCTGTTTCAAAAAAAATAGAATGCATTGCATCATTGATTTCAAATTTGATTAAAATTCATTGTTCTAAATCAAAATATTCACATTTTGATTTAATGAAATCAACATTGTTTGATATATTTATTTGTCTCACTTCAATCCACTGTGAAATCAATTGTTCAGTAAATCAAAACAAATATTTCCAATCTCATTTCGAAACCGTGTATTTGTCACTTGAAAAAATTCAAAATATTGAAATAAAACAAACTAATCAATTGAAATTCAAAACAAGATATCAATGCATACTAAAATCCTATTTGGAATGGAGTTTCCAAAAAATAGTTTTTTATAAAAAAAATCCAATCGTTGAAAATCCAACACTGACACCATTTCAAAATAATATGCATTACCAAAAGCAAGAATCAAACACACTGTTATATTTGAGATTATTCATATCCATATGGGATCACCCATTCAATGTTCCTAGTATATTTTGCCAATCAAGGTTTAAAGAGTTGTCTCTACAAAAAATATCAAAAAATATCAAATCCATTGATCAAATGATTGGATGCCATGATTATGATCACATTATAAAAAATCTATGCGTTGAATATTACATTGACAATTGCATTGTATTCATTTCCAGGATTAAAAAAATACCAATTGAAACAAAAGAATTGAAAAAATTGATTGCTTTGATTATTGAAATGATTGATTTTTTGAACAAATGGAACAATGAAATGAAAATTGATGTGAGCAAAGACATTAAGTCACAAAATAGATGTTATTGTTTGTTCAGTTTGATTTACAAATTGCCTGTGCAATACCAACAAAATATAAGAAAACATGTCAAAAATTCGATGATTGAAAAAATTGCCAAGAAACAACAAGAAAATATGAAATCATCATTCTTTTTTTCAAGAAAAAAAACAAATATAAGTGATGCCTGCAATTCGGAAAATAAATCTATTTTAACACCAACAACGGAGACGAGATATGATTTTTTGAAAACAGAAAATATGGATGTTGTCGCAATGGATAATGAAAACAATGTTGACATTGCAATTGAAAAGAATTTATTTTTCATAGAACTTGTTGATTACATGATGAATACAAAATTGATGAATCAAAAATCAAGTTTTCGAAATCAAAAAAACAATAGCTCAGAAAAACATGTTTTCAATGTCAAATTTTTGATTGCGGAATGCACTTGTAAAATGGAAATGTTTGAAATGGATTGAATAAAAATCTAAATCGTTGTTGTGCTTGTTGTAGATTGAATCGATGTTTCTGAAACACTTTTTTGTTTTTTTTTCATGGTTGGGATGAATAATTTATGACAATTTGTGACACTGCAAAACAAAACCAATGCTAAAATCACAGAAGTGATTAATGAAACAATGTAAAGAACAAAAATGATTTTTTCTTTTGATTTTTCTTTCATGATTTTTATGTCAAAAAATATTTGTGTTTATTTTGTTGTTTCGATAAATTATGCGTCCAGTGAACAAAATGTTCTATAAAAACTATTACACACTGATCCAGGTTGAGTTTTTAAACATTGAGTGATATATTCAACGAAATTATTTGAATCACAGAAAAATTCTTTTTGGGTTTCATTGGCAGCGCCGTTGATATTTTCAACAACAGCATCTGTTATTTCTGATTTTATTTCATCTTGATTATCCACTGATTCTATAATTTCAGGAAGCAATAATTTTTCCAACGAATTATTGAAAGCATCAAAAATAGGTGCAATCGGATTATTCTTTGATGTTATAAACAAAACTGCTGGCGGACTTCTCACAAGAGGAGATATTGTTTTTGCATAAGCAAACAAAATGTGTAATGGTGCTTTTGATCCTCTGAAAACTTTTACAATGACATCAATCAACGCAATGTTTGCTTTTCCAAAATCCTTCAATGCTAACAAATTATCAACCAATCCACTAAATGCAAGTTTTAATGTTCCGCTCACTGGATTTCTTGTTATTTTTGCAATATCTTCAGCAGCTCCTCCAATTTTATCAAAAATTTGTCCAGGTAAATATCCCGCAACATCAGAAAAAATATCACCGATCACACCAATATCTATTCTATGTTTAACAGAACGATCAAATATTGGTCTACTTGGAATGGCTCTTTCGTGTAATGAATGTGATAATTTATACGATCTTGAAAGCCTTCGCGTTGGAGTACATGTTCGTTTTCTTTGAAGTGGAACCATTGTTTCATCTCTATTTGCTCTCTTTGTACATAAATCAGTTAACAAAGGAACAAAATCTCTGTACAAATCATTATTGGTAAATTTGTCAACTTGTAATATAGTTTTTATTTGATTGAAACCTGATTTCAAGAATATATAATCAATACTAAAAACAGTATCTGAACCATTCAAAATATTTTCATAATAGGGAATATTGAACGTGACATTGGCCAAACTATCACAAGATGATTCAATTGCGATTTCCAATAATATAGTAACATATGGGGTATATTCAGTTCTATCCAAAAAATCAGCACTCAAAAAAGTCAAGTTTGATGGACATTGTCCAAAACGATAATTTCCCACAATCACAGAAGAAACATTGAATTGGCAAATGGATTCAACAGATTCCAATTGGTTGGTGAATTGAGATTCTTGGTTTTCTGGTATAAAATCATAAAGATTTTCTACTCGAGTTGGAGGTTCAATGATTAATGAAGTCAGTTCATTATTTTGACCTATTTTTTTGTCAAACAATCCAGAATGTAGTGTGTAATCATATAAAAAAATAAAAACAACAACAAAAACAAAAGCTTTTGTAGTTTCAGAAAAATGACACAATATATTTTTCATTGTTGTGTTGATTTGAATAGTTTTTTTTTGTTTTTATATTGAATCGACTATTTTTTTTACACTATGTGATTTTTTTGACAAAATGTTTGTTAATTTTATTCACAAATGTTTGTATACAAAGAATTACAATTTCCTCCTGTTTGACTTTTGATGCAAGTATTGAAAAACTCAATGAAATTAGATTGTAAACAAAATTCCTCGATTTGGCGTTCATTCAATTGATTCTTTATGTAATTCACTGTCTCCGTGACATAGTCATCTATGATTTGTTCTTTGTTCGGTGTCTTGTCCAAAATGGGTGGATAAACAATCTTTTCCAATATTTCACCAAATGCATCAACAACTGGTGCTATCGGATTGTTATTTTTATTGACAACGACAATCGGAAATGCTCCATTGATCAAAGGTTGAAGTAATTTGAAATAACCATATATTATTGCAAGAGGAGCATCTGTTCCTTGAATTACTCTGATTGATATTTTGACTAAATTGACTGCTGCAACATTTGATTGTATGAAAGCATCCAAAACACTCACAATATATTTTATCCCAATCAATGGTATTCCAACATAAGGTGCACTAATTAATGTTGTAACATCACCGACTAAATCTATTGTGTTCGAAATAACTTTACCCGGAACCTTTCTTATAATGTCCACAAAATCACCGACATCGAATCTTGGTCTGTATAATCTAACTGCCATGTTTCCCGAATTTCTTCTAAATAGAGAAGATTTCAATGTACATTCTTCTCGAATGAACGGAAGATAATTTCTATACAGTTGATTATTACTGACTTTATTAAATGAATAAATAAATGATTTCAAATTTGATCCAGGAGTGACTTGTAGAAAATCAATTGTAAACGAATTACCATCGAGACCAGGTATTGGAAGAGTCAAATTCAATGAGGCATAGCATGATGATTGAATGAATATCTCCATATTTAAATTGATGGTTATATTATTAGATTCAGGGTTTATGAAATCGGGATCAAAAACAGATTCATTGGAAGGACAAAATGAGAAAAAATAATCATCAATCACTGTGTTTGTGATATTGAATTGACAATAATCAAGTTTTCTAGGATCATCAAGCAAAGGAAATTGATCTGGGTTTTCAATATTATTTGAGGGAATCGATATACCATCAAAATTTTGAGAGGTTTGATCAATGATTAATGTACTGATGGACTTGAAATCTTTTGTTTTTGCAAAACCCTTTTGAATATTTACGACAAAACAAAAAATTAGAATGAGAACCAAAAATAAATTCAACAATTTTGATAATTTTCGACTCATTTTGATTGAAATAATATGTATCCAAAAATTATGTTTTTGTTTTATCAATGTTTAAATTTTTGTATTTGATTTTAAATTTTTATAATTCAACCATTGTCATTTACAAATGATCATTCAATTATTTTAAAAATCAATAATTCAATTTTAAAAACAATGTTGTATAAATGTAATAATAACACCATATTACACATTTTGTATTCAATGGGTTTTTTTTGTTGGTTTATAATAAAAAAATAATCAAAAACAGGTTTTCATTGTCAAATCATAACATAAAATAAAAAACATACACCAAAAATAATGAATGTTTTCAAGAATACATCCCAAACACTATTTTGTGCTTTGGTTTTGTTGACTTTTGTTTTGTCATTGAACACAATAAAATGTCTAATGGATCAAAACAATAGAGGTGCTCCAATTGTCCCAAATGTCAGAATTTCGCAATTTTCATCAAATGTGCAAGACTTCTTCAGAGGTGATTTAGACACTATTGCTCCCACTCTTGAGGATTTTACCACTGATCGTATTCCAATTGTTTATCCAGAAGAAGCATTAAGAAACCCATTTAGAAAACCTGTTCAAATGACAAGAAATACAAAATCGAGATTATTGATTTCAGAAATCAAAGATGTTATAGATAGTTTTGCGTCTACTCAAGTTGTAACCAAAGTCACCGACGAAACATTGGCTCTTCATTCAATTATTACACAAACGGGTTTACTTTGTGGAACAGTGGATGTTTTGAAAAAAGGTTTTTCGAAATATCAAGTTTGTAATGGTTTACAACAAACACCTGGTGTAATGAGAAAAGGAAACGGGACATTAGATTTCTGGTTTCAATCGTTACCTGTCATTAATTATGCAGAAAATATAAGTGGAACTGACATTCCTGATAGGAGATTAAAATCAGTGAGGATATTTAGTTCAAAGGAAAACGATTCTGTATTTTTTGACGAAAAAACAAGAGAATGGATTACAGTTATTCCATTAAAGAATGGTTCACATAAAGTAAAACGATCAAAAACAAGACCAGCTAAAAGAAACTTAATTGGTTCTTTGATTAATGTGGGAAGAGATTTTATTGAAAATCCAAAAAAATTAGATCTGACTAGACAGCCGCTATCTTTCATTTTGGATTTGGCAAAAGATGTTGATTTGAAAACAGTTTACAAATTTGTCTTCAATGCAATCAAAACAATTTCAAGTGTTTCGGATTTAAAAATAGGAGACGTGGTTAACAAAAATACATTCTGCACAAATGTTGTTGTGATTGTCGACACACTAAAAACAGTATGCACAGAAAATCAACAAAAATGCAATGGACAATCTTCTCAAACAGATCCTCTTTGTCCACCGCAAATAAACAAACTTTGTCAATCACCGTTATTTGGAATATCAACCACTGTTGTTGTGGAATCTTGTAAATTGGCTGCTCCTGAATTTTTACGAGATTCAACTAATCCTTCTATTTTAACCACAGTTGCTGGTCCAGCAATCAATTTATTGAAAGGGGCTTCTGGATTATTTAGAAATAGAGAACAATCGGGAAACAAAAGATTTGGATTCATTCCATCTCCAAACATACAATCATCCGATATATTCCGTTTCACAAATTCACAATGTGTGTGTCCAGCAGTAATAAATCCCCTTGACAAGATTTTATGCGATGTTAGAACAGGACGATTATTACCTTCAGCGTGCCGACAAGTATGCAACCCCACATCATTGTTGCCAACTCCACCACAATTTATTAGTTTCATAAACCCTGAAACAAATGAGTGTACCCCAAGATAAAATCCAAATAAATTGATATTTTAGTTCAATATAATTTGTTTATTTGTTTTTTTGTTTTTTGATACAAAAAAAATGATGTTTTACCATGTTCCAAATTTGATTTGACCATTTGATGATCTCGCTCCATCTCTTTTTGGTGCAAACAAATATACTCTTGGATACACGGTTCTTTTTCTTGGGTCGTTATTAGAACGGTCAGCTGTGGACATTCTACTTGCCTCGGATTCCAAAATGATTTGGAAAATAACTTTTCCTTGATCTGATGCAATTTGAACTGCATCTGCAAATGTTCTGACACCAGAGTTATTTTCGCTTCTTCCTGCCCCGTACAATGATCTTCCTCCGTTCTTTTTCAAAAAGCTTTGAACATAATCAGTTGAAGAAGTTTGTTCACTTCGTGTTCTCTTGATTCCCCTTTGTCTTGCGATTCTTTCATTCATTGCATCGGTTCTTTTTGCTGCTTCTACAACATCACCATCAACCAAGACTTC
>Ga0307933_1001202_pt1 | contig 21148 bp, 21 predicted proteins | sample OrgLakmetageno88_FD_201811 | JGI IMG/M metagenome (GOLD analysis project Ga0307933, IMG submission 201811) | Saline water microbial communities from Organic Lake, Antarctica - #88 | ecosystem: Environmental > Aquatic > Non-marine Saline and Alkaline > Saline | place: Antarctica: Organic Lake... | reverse complement strand
TCAAAAAAGGATTATTTTTTAATCCATTCAATAATGCATATTGTTGTATTTTTGACCAAAGTTTATATTCATTTGAACAATCACCATTTTCATTGTCAATGATGAGATATTTGATTGGTTTAAAATATAAAAATGATCTAAAAACAACTTTAAATTCAACCTTTTCACCTTCTTTAAACAATGATACTATTCTTTTAATATCTTGGCGATCCATTGATCCATAATCACGATCACCAGTAATTGAATTCAATAATCTGTCTTTCACTTCTTTCATTCGTTTCTTCTTGATTGAAAATTCAAAACCATCATATGACACAATATTTTTTGATTTTTGATCCAATAAATTACAATGAATCAATCTTTCATAATTATTTTCTGAGTCATCAATGAAATCTTGAACTTCTTCAAATGACGAAAAACAATAATTGTTATAACTATATCTATTTTTTACAATAAACGTCCAATATTCATCACATGGAACTAAAATACTCTTTGATACTATAGGTGAACATTTTGAACAAGTCACAAAAGTGTTTTCATGTTTTATTTTGAATTTCACAATATTTGTTGAAAGGAATTCTTTGCAATTTGAACAATGTGTGTGGTGTTGCATATTTACTAATGTGTTGTTTTGTTGTTAAACATGATTGACTTGGATAAAATTTTCAAGTGAACACATTTTATAATAATTTAAATTTTTGAAACAAAAAATATAGAATTTTCCTTTAAAGTGAGATCAAATGATCATTTTATTTTTTAAAAATAAATATTGGTTCATATTTATAATTTAATCCGATTTTTTTGTTTGAAATTCAAATTAGAAAGACTCAATTTCAAATCTTTTTCAAAACCAACATCTTTACAAATATCAATCAAATCTGATTCTATTGTTTTTTTGTGTTTGATGTTTGCAATGTTAATCAATAAATACTTTTCTTTTTTCAATCACTTTTTTAAAAACAACATCATCATGGAATGCTTCCAATACTGTCATTTTATCATTACAACGAACATTGAAAGAATTCGGAAAATAAGACCAGCACATTCCCAATCCATGCATTGTTTGTTTAATTGATTTTTCATCCCCAATCGATCAAATTCTTGGAATCATATTTCATTAGTTTATTGAATTCTTTTTTTCTATATACATTGTCTTTTGGAAAGAAAGGAAATCCTTTTTCTCTGCAATGTGAAATAATATTATTGACATATTTTTTTGTTTGGATGGAATCGAATGTTTTCCATTTCTTTTTGTTGATGAAAATGGTTTTTGTTTTTTCAACTTTCATTTTCTTTTTTGTTTTTTGGTATTTGCAACTTGAAAAACTCTTTCAAACAAACAAATATATGAAAAAATCATCAACATTCATTTGATTATTCTTTTAAAATCAAGAACTGAAATATTTTACCAACAACAAAATAAATTCCAATTGCACAAATTTTTAAACAATAAATTGAGTTCTTAACATTAATTAAAATGAAAACAGTGAATTTGGGTGCACCATTATACCATTTGAAAATGCTGAAACAAAAATTTGGTTATTTGATGTTAAAATTTCGGAATTTGCGAAAACAAACAAATTCAAATTACATACCGTTGATATTTTATTTGTTTAATTCACTTGGAAATGAATTACACAGTGCACTGGAAACCATCAGTAAAAAAGATCTTGAGTGTGATTATTCAAATGGAACCATATCAAGCAAAATAGATGCTAAATTTAGTCAAAAACAAAGAATGATATATATTCAAAAAATTCCAACATCGCCTGATAATTTTTTAAATACTTATGATCAGGCTGTTTGCATCAAAGCCCTATATGTTAACACAATGAACTTAATGACAGAAAAAATACAACAGATTACAAATAACCAATTTGATAAATCATCATATGAAAAAGAACTTTTTTTTGCAATCGTGGCAAGCATTTTTTTGTTCAGTAGTTGCAAACTTACACATACTGAACATAATATTCCTGTAATTCAATTTCAAGACAAATTTGATCTAAAACAACAAATTGCCATCAATAAAAAAAAAGCAAACTCGAAAAATAGGATTTTATTACCGGTTAAACATGGTTTGATTTTCAAAGATTATCATTCCGAATTTTTTAAAACTATGAAATCTGAGGTAATTGTTGGCAATATTCAACCAAAAAAACAAATTTTTAGCAACAATGATGGAAAACGAAATATGAGATACTTCGTATCAAAACCGATAAAAAAAATTTTTCCTGATACAATAACATTATTAAATCAGCTCTCAGATCAATTTAAAAAATTACAACAAGCATTTTTTCCTCTAAAAGAAAAAAATTCTGAGTCTTATACATCATTTATGTTTTATTTATTCAATTTGTTCGGTGCTAATTTTCACAATGGTTTGGATTCATCGATTGAGAGTACAAAAATAGACCTGGAAATTGTTCACAATATGCTTTTTAGAAACTTTTACACGAATTCATTTTTTAGACTTCGATATACTCTTGTTGACAGATATCTTGATAATTTCCAAGATCAGGCAATCAAAAATATGGTCGGTAATCTGTTCAAACAAACTAAAAAAGAATTACAACAAAAGATAAATAACATTATACCTGAATCAGAATATGAATTAAATCTTTTGTTGACCCTTTTGGCAAGTGTTTCTTTATACACAAGTTTCAAAATACATAATCTGAATTATTGTGTTCCTATTATACATAACAGATCAAGTTTTGACTCACAGAAACATATTTCTACCACAACGAATATAAAAGAAGGTACTGAAATAATATTTCCATTGGCTTATGGATTATATGACAAAACTAATCAAAAAACTGTTTTAAAAACGTATGTATCCACTAAAGATGCAAATCACCAAAAAGATTATGATGTACAAAGACAAGATCAACAACAAAACCAGTCTGATGATTCAAAATCAAACAACAGAAAACATATTTTCCATAGTTCAAAAACACAATTATATCAACTCTCAGAAAAATTTCAAAGGCTGGAAGAAAAATTCTCTTATTTGAAATTAAAAAACGAGCTGAATTACACATTGTTCATATTTTATTTGTTCAATTTGTTCGCTTTTGAATTTCATAATAAATTAGATTCATTGGTGACCAGTGGACAAATAGAAGCAAATCATTTTTTAAAAATGCTTTATGAAGACTTTTACCATGATCAATTTTTTAATTCAAGTACTGATAGGATTGATGAATTGATCAAAATTTTCAAACATGATGCCATCAAACAACAATCAATCAACATGTTCATTGCAATGAAAAATGAAATACAAAAATTAACAAACAATGTAATTCCAGAATCAAAATATGAAACAAAGCTTTTTTTGACCATTTTGGCAAGTATTTCTTTGTATGCAAGTTTCAAAATACATGGTTTAAATTATTGTGTTCCTGTTGTACGTTATGGGCACGATTTTGATCCAAAAAAACATATGGCTATGGGACAAGATGCAAAAAAAGGCAATAAAATAGTATTTCCATTGATATACGGGGTATATGACAAAACCAAACATGAAACCATTTTTAAAATAGGTGTCATGGTTCAAGATACACATCATCCATATGATGAAATTCAAAATCAACAGCAACAAAAAAAATCCCCTCAGAAAAAACAAGAATCAATGAAGAAATCGTTTCCAAAACAACAAAAACAAGAATCATTGTCATTGGATTATTCAGATGAGGAACTTGAAGAAGATATGAAACAGGAATCGATTCAAATGAAACCAAACAATAAAATTAACATCAATCCTGCTGCACAAAAAAATAAAAACGTATTGATTCGCCAATATAAAAATATTGATTTAAAAAACGCAAGTTTTCAACACAAGCTTGCTTTTTCTTTCATGAGTCAGTTTGAACGCGTGTATGTTGATTTTCAGAAATACATGTTTCAAATATTTATAGTTCAGAATGGAAAATCTAATGATCCCATGTTCATTGGAAGAATAGAAGAATTAATCGGTGTCATTTTGCATGATATATTGACTATAGAAATAAGACCTTTTATTGAAAGAGCTCCAATGTTCAAAATGTTTGGAACGCCATACCCTGAACAATATTTCAGTTCCATTTTAACAGAAGACATCATTCAACTTTTTTGGTTGAACGGAAGAAAAGTTATTTTAAACAACAAGTATGATTTATTTATGCAATTGATGAACTATTTTGATTTTTCAATTGTTCAAAAAATGAATCACTATATACCATCTTTCAATTTGAACCTTCAACAGGTTTATCAACAAAACCTTGAATTTTTTGAATTGATGGATAGATTGGTGTTTTTTGCCATTGTCATGTTTATTTCCATACAAACAGCGAATCAAAATCCTGATGTCCCAAACATTGAATTGATTGTACCCCGTCCAACATCATCATTTGAGCATCACAAACATAATTCAAACAAATCAATCAATTCGATTGTTTCATACACAAAAAAAATAGGATATAAAATGGAAGGTCTTGACATTGTGGAACGTAAAGCCGATGTTGGTTTGAGTCAAAATTTTGTTCATTTGGATGGAAAAATGGTGAGAACATCAGATTTACCAAGACTCACTTCAATTAATTAAAATAATTTGGAACATTGATTTTAATTGAAAATCATAAAAGAAATCAAATTATTTTTTGTTTGAAAAAATGATTTAATAAAAATATATTTTTAAAAATGGGCGTTTCGTATCTTTTATGTGATTGTGTTGGTTTTGAACAAGATGATATTGAATTAAATCAATATCAACGAGATCATGTGGATCAATACTTTGAGAGACATGTGATTGAAAACAAAGTTTATTATTTGAAAATCTTTCGAACTCAAGAAATATTGACTTGTCCAATATTTATCAAGGAATTGGATTATATAAAAAAACATGAAGCACCAAGTGGAAATATTGAAATTGATTTTGAAACAGATGAAAATTTTATTTCAAGAGAATTTCATCAAGACAAACAAGATTATGAAAAGGATTACAATATAATATTTGAATTCAATTGCATTGACAAAAATTTAAATACTCAATCTTATGATTTTATTGATTATATGGAAAATGAGCAACATTTTTCTTTTGATTTGAAAAAAGCATGCTCTGTGTTTGATGCTGATCAAATGTGTGAAATAATGCATTACAAAGTTGGCATGTTTTCTTATTGAATAAAATTTTCTTTTGTTTTTTGAATTTTTTAAAACATAATTTTCATTTTTGTCATGTAATTTTTCAAAGTTGAAAGAATTGTTTGCACTGTGATTTATTCTTTCAATTGATTTTGTCATTTTCAAAATGTTGTTGATTAAAAATTTGTTCAAAATCATTTTTGTTTATTTATGCCTCAATTATATCATCAATATCAAAATGAGCCAGCATGCTCAAATTATTCATTTCTTTGCTTGCCATATATTTATAAATACAATCACTTCGCATGTCAAAAAAGCAAATTAAACAAAATATATCAAAAATTAATTTTATATATTGTTTGGGTGAATTGTGTGTGTTGAACACATGTTTAATGTGATTTTCACACCTTTTATTTTTTGAAGGTCGCTTGAATGTTTTCACTTCAAGTCGATTAATATCATTGATCAGGACAGAATGATGGTAAGCCACTGAAGTTTCACCAGGCAATTCAACTATACCAAGACATTTTAAGCTTATTTGATCTTCCTCTTCCAACACAAATTCAATCAATTTCTCAACAATCAAAAGTGTCTGCTTATCAAATCCTCCTAAAAAACCAAATCTTTCAATCAACTCTATTTTTTCCCCATTGGTGGTATAAGAATTTAAAAATGATTGTCTGTATTCCTCAGTTGCCATTTTCATTTTGAAATGAAATTGATTATTTTTTTCAAAGAAAAAAGATTTGCATTTTTGATAATCTTGACGCTTTTCTTTTAATTCTTTTGTGATTTCATTTTTTTCTAATTGTCTGTATGATTTTTCTGGGAAAGGCATGATACCAAACTCTGTTTCAAATTTTTCAATGGTGTAATCTTTTGGGTTTTTCTTTACCATTTTAAACTCGTTTAGGTTTTTCATTGTCATTGTTGATTTTATTTGTGAATGATTGTTTCTTTTATTGACACAGCATTTAATCAAACCAATTTAATATATAAGAACATTGTGTTGTTTTTTAAAAAAATAAAACATTCAAATTTTTATTGGAATTTGTGTTTTTTCTTTTGAAACAATTCGTTGTGTTTTGGGGTTGAAAATAGTTGACTCAATTTCAATAATTAACAAGTTATTTTTTACACACTTGGACAAACGAACATCTTGATTTTTAGCATTGATCATTTCTTTCATCAAACTGTGAAAATGGACTAATTGTTTCATTGTTTTGTGCCATTTTTTCATATCAATGACATAATCGTTTCTCGATAATCCTGCTTGATTAAAATAATCAATCATTGCAGGAGTAAAGTATTTTATAAAATATCTGGTATTTTGTGGTGGAAGCATTTGTTGACAAGCCTTTCCATTGTTCCAAAAACTACTGTTTTGACACATTGTCAATTCAATTTGTTTCAAATCATCTACATATTCTTCTATTTCATAACAAAATTCCAAATGATTTTCTGGAAAAGTCGTGTCCCAGTTGAAAATAAATTTGCTCATTCCATACAACATGATTTGACCAAAGGTCACTTTGTTTGAAAATTTCAATGTTTCCAATGCCAATTCATGCAATGCAAAATAGAATTGATTGATTCGCTGTTCAATTGTTTGCAATTTGATGGTCATTTTTAGTTGTTATTTGTTTTTATAATAAAGTTGAAAAAGATTGAATTTTTAAAAATATTAAAATTTAATTTAAAAATCAACACGATTGAAATAAATTAATTTATTTTTGATTGTTCACAAAAACAAACATGGAAGAATTGAATTTATTGATTCATGATATGAATAATACATATCGAGTGTGCAGAAGAATATTGAGTGAATCTTTTCCTAATGAAAATTTGAATGATTCGTTTGACATTTTTAGTCAAATATATAATTTATTTGGTGCGAGATTGCATCATGGAATGAAAAATGCAGTCAATGCATTGGGAAAAACGAAAGCTTTGCACATAATAGAACCTCACATCACAATGGAAAATTATATCAAAAGTACAAATGGAAAAGGATTGGAGTTGTTCCAAAACGACAAATATCCCAAATTCAAACAACTTTTCAATGAGATAATTAAAGCAACCAAGGAAATCATAGAAAATACAAAATCTTCTTTTGATTTTAAAAAATTTTTGGATAAACAAATTTATTCATATTTAACTGGTCTATTCATCAGAAGCTTGAATCTGTTTGATTTTATTGAAAGCAACAATTACAATGTTTCTATCATTCCATTCATTAAGGAAAATCCAATTGACTTGAATTATCAAGAACCAACACATTATTCTGATGAAACAGCATCCAAATTTGCAAATTTCCCAATCACGTTTGGTTTATTTGAAAATGGTTCCAACAAACCAATAATAAAAATGAAAGTCGAAAACCAAAATATTGAAAAGGAAAATGCAAATCAAATGATTGTTCATGATGATGACAATGAATATGACAAAGTGGTGCAATTGATAGATGACTACGCGTATGAACTTGAACAATTTTTAAAACGTTTTTCAATGTCTCGACCATCAACCATCAAAAGAAGTAAATCAATTTATTGATGAAATGCATAATATTCTATTGAAAAAAATAGGTCAAACTGTTAAATATGTTGTAAATAAATACAATCAACAACAACCATCAATGTTGAAAAATGAAAAAGATGGTCAGTTACAAAAAGAAATAATAAAATTATTAAATCAAAACAACATTATTCAAAGGATCATGTACAATGGAATATATGTTTTGAAAATAAAAAAACTTGAACCGATTTTTGAAATTATGAACCAAATTCAAAAACAAATCTGTTCAAGATTTAAATTGATCAATGAGGATATTAAAAGTTTCATGGAAATATCACATAAAATAATTTTGAATGCATTGTTGCTTTATTGTCATGTTTGTGTGAACAACAAATCACCCACCCATTCAAAAATTGAACTAATTATCCCAGAAAATGGACAATCCATTGATAGAACTCATGAAATCAAGAATCCTGAAATTAGAGGGCATTATGAAATTGGTTATGTTGTAAAAATTGGACACAAAATCAGTGGAGATGAAAAAATCAAACACAAACCTTTAGTGTATGGATATTTCATGCCAAATGAAAAATTAAATTAATATGAATTGCAATAAAATATTGGAATATCATGCGAGAAGCATCTAAATATTTTATTGATTATTTATTGTCAATTGAATGTCAAATTATTTTATTTTATTTTGTTCTCAATTGTCTTTGAAATAATTGATTTTTTAAACTAATAAAAAATTATTACACAACACAATGATTTTATTTTTTTTCATTTTAATAATATTAAATTGCATAAGATGCTGGATTCTGGTAAATAAAAAATGGAGCCATTATTTGAAAATGGTTGATTCGTCTTGTTTTGAAAAAAATATTGTCATTTATATTTTTGTAACTTGTCCAATAATAGAAGAATTGATATTTGAACACACAGGAATTTTTTTGTTGAAATATTTTAGTTTTGGACACACAAGATTATTTTTGAGCATTTTATTTTTATACATTCATTTCAATTCAAATTATAATGTTTATGAAAATGTGAGTCAATCCATATTCACTTTTGATTTGAGGTTCCTTTTGATTGCAATAGACGATCTTTATTTTAGAATGATTTTGCATGCGTTTTATAATCTTGTCACATTTGCTTTTTTGATTTTAATAAACAATGACAAACAAATTGTGAGTAAAGATCCAAATGAAAAAGATTGGTTTTTTGTCAGAGAAAGATCAAAATCTTATGGTGAATTGGAAAATATGAAACATGATGAGAATAGAAAATACAACAAAATGGATCAAAAAGTCAAAAGTGACGAAAGCACACTTAGAGAATTGTACACCAAATTTAATAATCGATTGAAAATAAAATATTTTTGATTTTGTGTTATTTTTATAAATTTTTACAATAAAGTAAAATTTCAAAATGGAAAAACTAAATGAATTGACCAATGATCTGAATCAAAGATTCAATGAATGCATTCTCTTCTATAATCAGTATGATGAAGATGGTTATTCACATTATCTTAAAGTGGGTGGAAGAGAAATGATTGGAGACACATATAATTTATTTGGAATACATTTGCATCAAGGTTTATTGAACATAATGAAAAAACAAAAGAATCAATCTGTATTATTCATGATCAAAACATATGCTACATTTGAAAATCTTGAACTTTGTTTTAATGGAAAAGGAAAACAAGTTCTCAACAATATAAAACATGATGAATTTAACAACATTATTAATTATGCCATGAACCAATTTCAAAAAGCGCTTAAAAAAAATATTGATAACTTTGAACTGGACAGAGAAAGCAAGAACTATTTTTATTCCTGCGCTATTGCTTTGCTTTTGACAAGTATGATTTTATTTGAATACATTCATTCGAATAATTTAGATATTCATATCTTACCATTTATATTTGGCAAAAATATAAATCCTGTATATCAAGAACCAGCTCAATCAGGATTTATTGCTTCAAAAAAAAGCATATTCTCCTATTACTTTTGGAATGTTTGAAAAAGAAACTGGAAAATCACTGATAAAAATGCTGGTTGACAATGTTAATAGAATTGCAGTGCATGATCCTAGTTTAAAAAATCCAAATCCATTAAAGCAACATCCTCTCAAGCATAGGTCAAACAATCAAAAACAACAATCAATTCAAAAAAGATCAATCAATCAAAGACAAGGTACACCAAATGCAGAATATGTTGAATTGAAGAATATAATTGATCAATACAAATATCAATTCAAGGAATTCATAGTGAAACACAACATCACTGAACCAACGCATGAAACAAAACAATCTCTTGATTATATGCAAGATATATTGATTTGTCAAATGGGAAACCTGATCAGAAATTTCATTGATTCAAATCAAAAAATAAGCAATTCCTTTGACAATAATAATATTGAACAAAGTGTGTTACAAATATTGGACAAAGAAACGATTGACCAGTTCATGAGAGATGAATTTAAATCGTTTAAAAAAAATGGATTCAAGAGTGTAATGTTGATTATAAATTATATCATAACCAAATTATATCAACATTTCACAGAAATTAGCAACATGAAAAACTTTTCATTTACTGTGAGAAAATTAATTTTTATAGCATTGGTCATGCATTGTTTGATCACAATAAATAATCAAAATGCACAAAATAAAAAGATTGAGATTATACTTCCTAGAACAGGTCAAACTGTCGATCGAAGCAATCATTTGATTGGCGGGAAAATTCAAGTTAGTTATGTTTCTGAGATTGGACATCGATTAATTGGAACAGAAATTGAAGAAAAGCCCAAAGTGTTTGCATATTTCAATAATAATCAATAAAATTTATTTTATTTTTTTAATTTCATTTTTCAATTCTTTGATTCTTTGTTTTTTAATTTTCAATTCTTCTTTCTTTTGCAATTCATGTTCAATTCCATTTGGATATTTTTTCATAGAAAGCATACAAACATTTTTAACACTATACAACAATGAATTGTTTCCATAATTGGATTTCATTTCTCTGTGAGGAAGTCTTGACATTTCAGAATCAGTCAACATAAAATGATTCATACAATGTGTTTTAGACAAGTGAAAATCAGAGCAATAAAAACAAATGTTTGGTTCTTGTGATCCTGAGAAATTGATTGAATTTTTAGTTAATGGTTTGATGGAGGACAAATTGACACTGAATTTATATACCTTGCATGATTTTCTTTGGTGACATACTATGCATTGGTTTGTTAGAATGTGTTTTAATTTTTGTTTTGTTGATTTGTTTTTCATTGAATCAAATAATAGTTTTCGAATCAATGAATCATTTTTCAAGGAATCAATGTGAAGTGATATTTTTTCATTTGAAATTGATTTGGGGATTGAATTCAACCACCTTGGATCAATGTACAAATAATCAACTAAGCTTTTCCAAATAAATTCATGGTTGCATGTTTGATTTAATTTTTTACAAACAAGTATCACAGAAAACACATCCATAAAAGAACAACAATAAAATGAAAAAATCAAAGACCAGCATTCAAGAGATAAATCTTGCAATGAAAATTGTGTTTTGATTTTTGAATTTTCAGATTGAATTTTTAATTTTTTGGGATTTCGAACCATTTTTTAAGAATTTGATGTATTTTATTTTTTCAAAATTGTTTTTTGAATTTCACAAAAATTTAATTCAATAATTCAACTTCTGATTTTAACAACACTTGACCAGTTGCTGAATTTTTAATTCCAGGGCAGATCAATTTCTTGATAACCTGAGTCTTTTCATCAGAAGACTTACTGTAAATAGGTTTAAACTCTTCGCCTTCGCTATGCACCATGATATGCATTCTCGGGATACTATTTTGTAATTTGAAATATAATAAAACAGAAATCATGGATATCAATTGAATATGTCGAATCAATTGATTGTGTTTGATGTTTTTTTTAATTGAATTTTTTAGAAATTTATAAATATATTTATTTATCAATTGAAATGCTTCGAAAATAGGAGTTTCTTTGTAAGAATTTTCAAACTTGATTAAAGTCAAAAAACCACCATCTTCCATTGGAATATTCAAAAATGGACTGATTAACTTGTTTGTTTTTTTGGAATTCAATGATTTAATTTGTTGTTTATTTGTGATCTGTTGAATAAATTCAATCAATAATTTCAACAGCATGTTTCGAACTTTGTCGATTTCAGTTTGTTTCAATTTTAGTTTTTGAATTAAAATTTTCATAAGCAATTGAATTGAATGAACTAATTGAGACAATGATATTCGAACATGATTGAAATTTGATTTAATTTGTTGTGTATCGCCCATGTCAATCAATGTTTGATTGTATGTCAAATCATCGGTCTCTACTGGCAAGCGAACATCATCATCATGGCATTTTTCAATCATATCGGTACTATGTTTGTCATAAAGAACAACATTGGATTTCAATAAAATTTCATTGTTGGTTAAATTAATGATTCCTGGGTCTATTGTGTATTTAACAATTTGAACAATTCTGTCTTTGGCACAATGTAAATGATTTTGGTAGTTTTGATAATGTTTTCCCAATATGAATTTTATATCACATTGTCTGTTATCCAATTCTCTAATACTTTTATATAAAAATATTGAATAAAAAACAATAAAATCAATTAAATATTTGATCTTATTTTTCACTTGATGATTTGCACTTTCAATTTGTTTTGTGATTTGTTTTTTTACGTGAGCGAAAAATTGAATTAATTGTGGATTTTTGACTCCCTTGATTGCTTTTTTACCATTTTGTTTAAAATCATTGAATAATTGATCGTCTAAATTGTAATGTAAAATGTTTTCCAACTTTTCTTCATTCATATCCACCTGATCGACTATCAATCCGAATCTTTCAGTGGTCAAAGATATAGTTTTCTCTCTTATTAAATCTATCGAGTCATCGCCCCCAATGATTTTCGATTTCAAATTCTCGAAAAAATTATCAATGTAAACCACAAGTTTATCTAATGATTCAAATACTTTTGAATATTCACCATAATTCTCAACATAATTTTTTTCAGGAACATAAATGTCAAGTACATTGGAATCGATTTCTATTTTTGGTGGAGATTGAATTCTTTTGTCATATGACACTTGCATTTTTTCATCAATGTCTTGAGGTTTTGGTGGAGATTCAATTTTTTTGTCATATGACACTTGCATTTTTTCATCAATGTCTTGAGGTTTTGGTGAATCATAATCGATTAGATTTTGAGAATTAGATTTTGGTTTTTTTGGAAGACTGTAGTGTTTTTGTTTTTCCAACACCAATAATTTGTCTGTTTTTCCAACAGTCGCCACTTCTGATTTTTTCAAACTTATTTCATTCACATAATCCCGAAGACCAATTTTGTAAGGGTATAAATTTTTTAAAGGAACATTGATTTTTTCGTTGACTGAATAGTGTTTTTTAATGTCAAAGTCAGATTGTGTTTTTATTTTATCGATTCGTGGAACTGGATAATGTATTTTGATTTTAATGAAAAGTGAAACAGAATAACACACAGAAATGAACACTTTTGCATGGAAATCTTCATTAACTTTGAATGTGGGTAGTTGTGATGACAATTGTTTTATAAAATCTCGGCTTGTGTCCAGTAAAAATTTTTTGAATTCTTGATTTTGAATTTTCTGAATGGAATTGGCGCATTTGAAATTCTTGCAATCTTCAAAAAAAAAGTCATCCAATGTGTTGTCAATGTATTTTATCAAGTGGATTCTTTTTGTTATCCATTTCAAAATAGATTGATGAACTTTCACAGTGAAAAAATCAAACACAAAAGAAACAAATCCTGGAAAACTTGGATGGTTTTCCAAAGAAGAAAAATAAAACAAAACATTGTGTATGGAGATGTTCATGGAATCCAACGTTTCCTCTACATATTGATTTAATTTTTGTTCTGACATTGTTTTTTTTCAAATCAGTTTTATTTAAAATTTATTAAAAATGTGGATGTTTATTTTAGTTTACACAATAATTCAATTTTCAAGTTCAACTCGTATTTTCAACAAGACACTTCTTGTATTTTTGTCCACAACACCAGGAACCATCATTCTTTTTATAATTTGATCCGATTCATCATCTTCTTGTGGTTCATGGTAATATGGTTCATATTCTTCACCACTCGTATTAAATATGATTGCCATTTGAGGAGAATATGAGCGCAATTTGTAATATAATATGATTGAAAGGATTGAAATTAAATTGATCCAGTTTTCATGTTTTTGAATATCAATTTGTTCTTTCAATAATGTTTCTATTGTTTCAACAATATGGGTTTTCATCAACTCAAGTAAAGTCATGATGCTTTGATTTTTTATGCTATTGAACGAATCAGCCACGTCATCAAATTCATCTAATGGTTTCATAAATGGTTCAATCAGTTTCAAAATAAATTCACCATCCAATGCTTTTATATTTTGTTTATCAATGAACGAATTAATTTTTTTGGAGAATTGTTCAAGAATGCATTCATGAATTTTTTTCAATTGATTTGATTTGTTTTTGTGATATCTTTTAATACTACCAATTAATGCTCTAATATTATCACTCAAAGACTCGATTGTGTCATATAAATCATCTACAATTTCAAAAGAATCGGAATCATTTGATGAATTAATTTCAATTAAATTTTGTTTTTGATTCACATCTTTTGTTTCTTTTGATAAAACAGCAACAGAGTATTCGCAATTGTAATTATTGTCCACACTTGTTTCTTGTTTCAATTTAACAAATGACCTTTTCAATACTTCAGATGTTTCCAAATTTATAATTCCAGGAATAATAGTCGAGTCAATAATTTTAATTAATCTATTTTTAGCGCAATGTAAATGACTCATGAATACTCCTCTAAATGCTGAAGCAATGAATTCCAAATCATAATTTTGTTTATTTGCTTGTATTTTTTGTTTTTGAATCAACATGGAAAAGAATACAATCAAATCAAATAATCGGTTAGAATCATCATCGAGAGTCACTCTTTTTGGAATTTTTTCCAACAAAATGTTTTTGATTTGTTGAAAAATGGTGTTCAATTCCTGATCTTTTATTTTTTTAAACAATTTCAATCCTTTGTTTTTCAACACACGAAACAATGAATCTTTGATATATGTTTGAGACAATTCTGTAAATTTTTGACGCGACAATCCAATATCATTCATTATAGTCTCAAATCCTGAAGTCAAACTCATTTTAAATTCATGTTCTACATAATGATTAAAATCAATTCTTTCATCTTCTCGATTTTTCAAATCAATGACATCAATAAATTGATCAATGTAAAACATTAATCTTTCTAAATTTTTATAGATGGTTGTCAATGTTGGATTTTTGTTTGTGTAAGCATGTTGAGATGAGTGTGCTTGCAAGTTCAACTCTTCAAATGTTTTTGCTTTTTCGAAACTTGATAATTCTTTGAGTTGAGATTTTTTTTTGTTTATTGATTTGGATTTTGAAAGAGATTTTGGTTTGTCCATCAGAGCGGGATATTTTTGGTCGGATTTATTTGAAGAATTAATGTTTTTGGTTTTTAGAACACGTTTGGATTTTGAAAGAGATTTTGGTTTGTCCATCAAAGCAGGATATTGTTGGTCTGATTCATTTTGAATATTTTTTTTTAATTCTGTCTTATTTTGTGGTTCAATATCAGTATCTTCAATATCCATATCATCATTTTCAGATTTGTCAAACGACATCTTTTTTGTTTTGTCTGAAAACTTTGTTCCAGCAAAATCTTCATCCTCTTCATCAGAATCTGTCAAATCTTCAAATTTTGTTTTATCAATAGATTGCCTCCCAGAGTATCCTGTGTGCACTTTAGATTTGACAAATGTTCTATCAAGATATCCATCAAAAAGTCCAGCCGACAAAACATGATGTATGTCATAATTCTCTTTGTCTGGCGCATTGACTGAGATGTGTTTTGATGGATTGAAATGTTCTGCAAAATGAACATCTTTAAATTTGATCGATGGATAATAGAGCTTGATTTTGATAAAAAGAAGCATGGACAAACACATACAAATCAATACGTTTGATTGCATTGATGAATGGAGTTTGGTGTCTTTTATTTTGTGCATCATGTTTATGTATTTAATTATTTCATCAAATTGATCTTTTAAAAATTTTTTCAACATGCTGGATTTTATATTTTCCATAGGATGAAAACATTGCAACGTTTTGCAATGATCTACAAAATCATCATTGAATGTTTTTCCAATTTCTATCATCATTGATGGATTTTTCTTGATGAATTTTTTTGTATCTTTGTGAAGATGTGACGTAAAAAATTTAAAAATGGTGTTTATGAATATTAGATTTTTTTGATTGAATTTCAATGTTTCTGAAAAACATTGAAGAAGTACTTGAATGTAATGATTCAATTCATCTAAACTGGTTGTTATTTCTTTGTGCAATTTTTGTGTATTTTTGTCCATTTTAATTTTTTTACGAGTCAAATTTATTTAAATATTGTAAAAATATCAATTTTCAAAAATAATTTTATTTAAAATTTTTATTTTTCAAAAACATAATCTTCAACTTGATTAAATTCATTCATTCTTAAAAATTTGATATTTTTTGATACATTTTTCAGAATATGGTGTTTGTAATTTTTTCCAAACGTGATGGTCAATCAACAATTAGAAAAATCGGAATTCAATTGGTGATTATAACCATTTCCAAATTCAATGTATTCTAACGTTGATTCCAATTTTTAGTTAATGATTGATTGTATTTTGATCCAAATTCCAATTGACTTATTTTTTGGGGCAAAACTTTTGGAAGAGGTTCATTTTCATTCCAACATAAAACTTGAATTTCTGGATCGATTTTTGAATTGATTTCAAACAAAAATATGGAATATTCTGATTTAAAAAATAAAATATGATTCAAACTATAAATATTGTTCATCTGATTTATTTAGCATGTCAAACAACAACACAAAAACAATGGAACCAGCACATTTAGACAATCAACAAAAGTATTATGTTTGCATCGTGAAATCATCAGACACGTGCTACGACAATAAAAAGATTTTAGTTGCCACAAACGTCAAATCAATCAAAAAGCAATTAAAATATAATTTATTCAAATGGATGGGAGTTTCATATCCATTTCAAAACAAAGAATTGACAAAAGAATATAATCAATTTTTTGATGAAACAGAAAACCTTCCATGTGGTTTTGAGTTTCAAAGACTATGCAAACAAATAAGAAATATACATCCCTTTTATGTTCCAAAGATGCATTTTTATTTGGATGAATTTATTTGCAATGATGGAAGTTGTTTGACTTTTGACTTTGGTGATATTTTACATTCTATGAGCAATTTTGAGAATGAAAGTGATTATAGTGATTTTAGTGAAGAAGAAAATGAGCAAGAGGATTTTGATGATTGGACAATGCTTGTAAAAAAAATAAAAAATTATTTTTAATATTCCAAATAATTTTCATCCAATATAAATATTAATTTCAACACAATGTTTTCAAAACAAAAATCATTCAAAACAAAAATCATTCAAAACAAAAATCATTCAAAACAAAAATCAAAAATGCAACATTTTATTGACCAAATCAATTTGCACAACAAAGATAGTTTATTGAACTATTTTTTCTTGAAACACAAAGATAGTTTAGGAATGCACCAACAAACTATTGATGTTTTTTATAAACAAAAATGGATTTCATTTGAACAAGATTCAACTTATCCTAATGGATTGTCCAATCAAATTAAAAAACAAATTGCAAATGATTTTATTCAACGAATAAATAATCAAATGCCAGCAATCAAAAAACCAAAATTCACTCCAATCAACTACATTGAAAATTCATCCAATTTGACAGCCGATATGATGCGTTGGATTTTAACAAAAGAACCATACGATGAAAATTCATGGGAATACAGAGAAACAATTGAAAATGAAAAACACACAATCTATCAAATAGACTTTGGGCATCCTATTGGATTTGGACATATGTGCACTGTGTTTTATGATCGATTCGTTTATCAATCTGATATTGTAAACCACACTGCGCCTCATTGGAGAATATTAGATGAGCCATTAGATTTAAAACAAGATATTGGTGTTTTGTATGAAAAAGTTACAGGAAGAAAATATGACGATTATGACCATGATGGTGTTTCGTTTGTTGCACCAAAAGAAGATACAGAATTGAACTTGAATTTTAATGAAAAAATATTGGCAAAAAAATTGAATTTAGAAATGAACATGAATTTAATTCAAAATTCATTGGAACAAAACAAAAAATTGATTGAAGCAAATGTTTAAAACCTTAATAAAAATAATGAATTTTTTATTTCAATTTTGATTTTAAACGTTTCAAATCTATTTTCAAAGATGGATCATGAATAAACACAAATCCTTTGGTTTGAATTATTTCATATCCACATAAATCATTCAATGCTTGTTTTTCAATCAATACTATATTCAATTTTTCATTTTTAATTTTATAAATTTTGTCATTTTCGTCAAAATTAATTGAATATTTGTTGGGTTTTTGTGCAATATCCAACTTTTTTTCAAATGTGAAAAATTTAACATAAAGTGCACCATAAATTGTTTGACTTTTTAACTTTTTCAAATCCAATGTGTTTTGAATGTTTAATTTTTTTTGCAAGTTTGTTTGCAATTCTTTATTTTTTGTCGAGATATTCAAGTGATATGTTTCTTTATTTTTATCGTTTTCAATCGAACATAAATTGACAAATGTTTCATTGTTAATATTTATTTGTTCAATGTGAATGGATTGAATATTGTTTTTAGATTGAATTACAATTTTCCTCAAATCTTTTTGAACATTGTTTGAAAAATCAATTTTTTCAAGTTTTTTAGTTTTTGTGTTGTAAATAATCAAATAGTGATTTGAATTTTTGGAGTAAAAAACATATTTCAAATCATCAATATAATAATGGCTCAACTTTTGATTTGATTTGTTGGTGTTTTTGTTGATTGAATTTAAAATGATTTTCTCATTGCATTCGTTGAATTCAAAATATTGTAGATTATTCATTTTTGATTTTTGTTTGATTGAAAATATTAAAATTATTTTAAAAATTTCAACAAAACCAATCAATCATTGAAAATGTATTTAAAACATTTGAATTTTATTCATAAATTATAAAAGCATCAATGATGAATCCTATTTTTTGAGGAATGTAATGCAAAAAATCAGAGCTCAAAAAAATGGGAACCAATAAATAATATTTTTCATTTTCTTGATTGTGAAAAAGATCAAATATCATGTAATCTTGTGAATTATTTTTGTTTTTCAATTCGTTTGAATTTAAAATATATAAATCACGTGATTCTATGAATGAATCATTGAAAGATTGTTTGAATTTGTGAAATCTTGATGCGTTTCTTTTTATTTTTTCTTCAAAACTTATTTGCAATAAACTTTGAGAATCGTCACTCAATGAACTATCTGAACTATCACTCAGTGAATGAATATCACAAGAACTGTCTGTTGTTTGATCACTCGTTTCATCTAAACCAAAATGATCCAAATCAGAACCACACATTATACTGATGCATTTTGTATGCGAGAATGTTTTTATTTCTTTGTCAATTGCCAATTCGATTTTAGATATTTTATCTTTGGTCACTGGTTCTTTTTTTTTCATCATGAAGTGAACTCATTTTTTGAAATAAATTTTTGTTTTTATTTTGTTTGTGATCAATTTAATTTCCACTCAAAAATAATCATTTTAATCATAATAACTTTGATGGTTTGGAAATAAACATTTCAAAAGTAAATACAAGAATGAATTGATGGAAAATAAAACAAAAATAAATTTATTTTCAATGGATTTGATGCTTAGAAATTTAAAACACATTCTTTTTAATCATTTTTATTATAAACAAAATTCAAAAACAAACGCGGTGCCATCAATGACAATTTAATCATAAAAATGTACATTCTCCAAACCAACAATCTCAATTCCTGAATTCATATTTTCTGGCAATGACTGAGAATAATTGCAACCAAATTGTATTTTTTTCAATGATTTTAAGTGATTGTTCAATTATTGGTTCTTGATTTTCAAAAGAATTAAAATCGCAATTGCTGGAATCATTTTGATAAAGTTCATTGTAATGTTTTTTCAACACAAAAATATTTCTTTTTCTTCGTTTTGGCTTTTTTAACTTTTTGATAATGTGTGAATATTCTTGGTGTTGACCATCGCATTGTTTCATTGCTTTTACGATTCGATGTAATGTCAGTCTTGTCATTTTTAGGTGTTGGTTGTTTTATTATTTTGAATGAGTGTTTGTGACCAATGTTAAAAATATTTATAACAATGTTTGAACAATGAAAATAAAATTAGGAAAATTCTATTTCAATAAGTTTTATTGGTTTGACACAAAAATTTATCATTATTTTTTAAATATCAAAAGCAATAATTAAAAATCAACAAAAACAATGGAAGAAATATTGAAAATATTTAAAAATGACATTAGAAGCAAACTTCAAAAAGAAAATGAAACAGTTTCTAAAATTAGAATCAGTTTACAACATGTTAAAAATATAAATGTGTTAAAAATGGTTTTGAGAAATAAAGATGTACAACTGGAAGAAAGAAATCAATTGGATTACGTTTACTGGAACAAGCATGGTTTTTGAAGATTTTGTGGTGATAGATTTGAAAAATAAATATTCGAGCCAAGATTTATATAGAATTTCAATGATTGTCAATGACTATTTTAAAAAATTTAATGAATAAAACATATTTGAATTTTTTTCAAAAACAATTGTTTGCAATAAATATTTTCACAAAAGATTATTTGATATTTGAAAAAAATATAAAAACAATGAAAAATAAAATAAACATATCAACCAAATAACCAAACAAACAAAACAGACAAAAAAAGATGAAAAGAAAATACAACCTTTCTATCAAAAAATCAAACAAAAAAAGAAAATTAAACATTCAAACCAAATTCAATGAACTTCCAAGCGAAGTATTTGGTGAAATCATTTCCTACTATTGCATCAACTTGACTGACATTTTCAATCTGTTGATTCTTTCCAAAACAATAAATTCACACTTTGAACAAAATTGGTTGTGGAGACAAATAACACATCATGTTACAATTGAAAACAGATGGATACATTGTGTTCCTGTTGATTTACATGAAGAAAAAATAACAAAAACGCTGGAAATTTTGGAAACAAAAGAAAGACAAGATGGTTTGAAAAACAAAATAAAAACACACAATGGAAATTTCAAACCTTTTTTAAAAGATTTGCTGGAAAATTATTGTTATGTTTGTCAAACAACTCCAATTGTCAACATTGAAATCGATCCATCTGAAAAACCAATTGAAAACAACAAAATAAAAAACAACAATTATCAAAACTATGAATTTGATTTATATGACAGTCAGTATGACAACGAATATGATAGTGAAGAATCAGAAGAGGAGCAGTTCATGTACATGGAAACATTGAACACAGTCGAAAGCG
>Ga0307933_1001195_pt1 | contig 21245 bp, 16 predicted proteins | sample OrgLakmetageno88_FD_201811 | JGI IMG/M metagenome (GOLD analysis project Ga0307933, IMG submission 201811) | Saline water microbial communities from Organic Lake, Antarctica - #88 | ecosystem: Environmental > Aquatic > Non-marine Saline and Alkaline > Saline | place: Antarctica: Organic Lake... | reverse complement strand
TTTCCAACCTCCAGTTGTAATATTGAGTGGCAGAACGACTCGGTGGCTTTGTTCTTTTTCACAACCCAAAGCTCCGGTGTTGTTCTGTCTTTTCAAAATCTACCTCTAGCACGTCCAAAGTCTAGTACCTCTATACTTTTTATATGCCTCGAGTAAATTTAATGTGCAGCCTGAATTCTTCCCGGATATCAGAAACCGAAATCAGCCCTAAAATCTCCTTTTCCCCTTTGATCATCAATTTGTAAACCAGAGCACCTTGTTCCTCATTCCATGCAAAAGTGAAGTTGCTATTACCTTTAAGCTTTTCTACCTCAGCCTCACTAAGTTTTTCGATCAGGCCCTTATAGCGTTCATTAGTCTCTTCATTCACTAAAACCATTACCAGAAACCATTGGTTTTACTAAAAAAACCAAAAACATTTACTCTTTTTGTAAAAACCTTCAAAACAAAACAACCGCGAAGTATCCATGTCCAATTCCGTTTCCCTCAGCACGCCCCTCACCTTCCCCTGCGGCAAAACCATGAAAAACCGGTTTATGCTGGCCCCTATGACCAACAAGCAAAGCCACGAAGACGGTACACTATCCGATGACGAATACCACTGGCTGACGATGCGGGCCATAGGGCAATTTGGGCTGGTCATGACCTGTGCTTCCAACGTACAGTTAAATGGCAAATGCTGGCCCGGGCAATTGGGCATTTACCATGAGAAACATCTGGAAGGGCACCAACGGCTGGCTTCAGGCATAAAGGCACACGGCAGCCTGGCCGTCGTCCAACTCCACCATGGTGGGATGCGCTGCCCGGCAGAGCTGATTGGAGCGGCACCAGTGGCGCCCTCTGATAGCCCGGAGGAAGGCGCCCGGGGGCTGAGCCTGCACGAAGTGGAACAGCTCCGCGACGACTTCATCGCAGCTGCCCGCCGTGCACAACAAGCCGGGTACGATGGCGTGGAAGTCCACGGCGCACATGGCTATATCCTCACTCAATTCCTGAGTCCGGAAGACAACCGGCGACAAGACCGCTACGGTGGCGATTTGGACAACCGCGCCCGTCTCCTCTTTGAGATTGTCCGGGGCATAAGAGCAGCCTGCGGTAAAGGCTTCCTGCTTGGCGTACGGCTTTCGCCCGAGCGCTTCGGTATGGAGCCCGCTGAGGTAAAAACGCTCAGCCAGCAACTAATTGATAGTGGCGCTATTGACTTTCTGGACCTTTCGCTCTGGGACGTCTTCAAGCCCAGTGGTTTTTCCGATCAGTCCCTCCTCGCCTACTTCGCCGATCTCGACCGCCGGTCCGTACGACTCACCGCTGCCGGCAAAATACACGGTGCCCGGGAAGCCCGCCAAACCCTGGAGGGTGGAATGGACTTTGTGGCCATCGGCAAATCGGCTATCCTCCACCATGATTTCCCGGTCCAGGTACTCCGCAACCCGGATTTCCGACCCCTATCCACGCCGGTAAGCAAAGTTCATCTGGAGCGGGAGGGTCTGGGGCCGGCGTTTATTGACTATATGAAGAAATGGAAAGGATTTGTGGAAAGGTAAATACCTCACTCCTTCACAAACTTCCGCACCACCTGCTCCGCCCCGGCCTGCAAGCGCACCACGTACACCCCGCTCGGCCAGTCCGCCACATCGACTTGCCAGCTTTGGAGGGCCGGTCTTAACTTCAGGGCTTCGGCGTAAAGGGTTTGGCCGGCCAGGTTCTCGATTAGGAGCTTGCCTTGGGTGGCTTGGGAGTACTGAAGCTGTAAGTGGAGGGTGGAAGTGGTTGGGTTTGGGAAGAGGTTGATTTCGAAATCATCGCCTATTGACTCTTCTGTACTGACTACTAAATCTGACTCTTTTATCTCGATAACTTGCAAGCGTTTTTTGGTCCCAAAGACAATTTCGTCTTCATTGTATTCAAGTAAACTAAAAGCAAATAAGTATTTTCCGGGAGCTGTTGGTTTATCCCAAACGAACTCTTTTGCGTTGGTGTCTACATATATTGAAGTGGCTTCTGGCAGCTCATAAAATTCGTTTCCATAAGTTAACCCAGTCTCAAAACTTACTTCAACTTGGTTGCCATCATTTTCTTCTACATTGAAAGGGTAATGCAATGTGCCATCTTGGTCAAAGTAGTAAGTATCATGATTGCTTTCGAAGTTGGCTATGTCCTGATTTACTACTGCAACAATGCCTGTATTATGTATTGGGTTCGCAAGCAAAACTAGGGTTGGGGTAATGCTGAAGTTCTCTAAATTTTCAATGGCAAAAGCAGTGTCAACGGCTACTTGCAAATAAGGCCCTGATGTTATTGAAGAAGAAAATTCGTATTTGAATTTCATCAGATTTTTTGACAAAATAGTTTTCTCAGTCCAGTTCACTCGTTTTGAATGACCTGAAATCACGGATACCGGAATAGAATGACCATTAAAACTTGTATCCTCAGCAGTGTAGTAAATATCAATTTCTACATGACAGTTAGTGGTGTTTAAGGGTTCCCTCTCGACTTTCACATCTCCGCCCATAAAAGACTGACAATGTACCTTTGAAGGGTAAAGCCAAAGGGCTACTATAAAAAGTAAGACATTGCGCATAACAAATAAGGTTTAAAGGTAGCGATCAGGCAATAAATATCTGATCACTACCTTCTGTTTAAATTGAATGTTCTATTCTGCTACTTTTAAGAATTTAGCTGTATCAAAACCATAGGAAGACTTCACTGAAAGAAAGTAAGTGCCCGAAGGATAATGTTTAATATCTAATACGGTGATTGCCCCCCTTTTATCGTTCAGTACTTCAACAGTTTGACCCAAAGCGTTATAGACGACAACTTCTAAGACCTCACCCTTTAAAACCTTGATTTCGAGCGTTTCTAGAGCAGGATTAGGATATATAATTAGCTTGCTATCCTCCGACGACATTACATCTTCAGTTAATGTTAATGCATCATAATTAAGCCTAGCTAGAAACAACGATACATCAGATGGACTTTCATTAATAAAATCCACAAAATAACTATCTGGGTTTGATGAATACATCATCAACGGAAAATCTGTATCGTTAGGAGAAGAAGGGGTTAAGTTACTTAGACCTCCAATAAAAAGTTTATCTGAAGTAACTTCAATTGCATATATATTATCAAACCCATCTGCTCCAAAATACGTAGTCCAATAAGGTGTAAAGTTTCCATCTAGCCCTAAAAGAAACCCGTCAACATTTGTAGTACTCGTTGCAGCTTGAGAATAGAAGCTTTGATAGTTTATCGTATTAACACCTCCCTCTGCGAATCCTGCAATAAGAATGTTTCCGTTAACATCACCTTTAATAGTCGTGAATTCTAAAAGATTACTGCTATTATAATATGAAGAGGCTAAAAGCTCCCCAGTGTTTGAATATTTAGTAACAAAGGCATCCGCTGTTCCATCAATGGTGTTTTGGAATAAACTACCTGGTACACCTGATGATTGTACTGGAAAATTGGAAGAGGATGTTTGACCTACAAACACAGGGTTCCCATTATTGTCCATACTTAAAGCTGCCCCAAAATCTATACCATCACCACCAAAATAAGAGAACCAGACAAAATCATTGGTCGTTTCATTTAGTTTTGTAATGGCTGCATCTCTGGTGCTACCGCTAAACGAATAAACATCTGAATTGGTGTTTTCTTGAATTGGAGCCCCATATGTGTCCCCTATGTCATCAACGTAATCCCCAAGAACAAAAATATTCCCAAACCCATCTGAATCAATGCCCTTTACGATATCCATGAATTTGGTAGACCATTCAACCGTAGTTAAATCATCATCAAATTTTGAAATGTAACCAGAACCTTCATAATCGGAAAAGTCTCCGCCGCTACTAGTATTTAATGGCGGACGGCCAACCCCACCAATGTAAATATTTCCACTTGAGGACTGATGTAGAGTCTCTGAAAATGTATTACCAGCATTGCCTAAGGAAATATCAAAATCATCTCCAAAAAAAGTGGAATGTATAACTTGTCCATCTGAGCGAAATAGTGTTATGAATGCATTAAAGCAAGATGATCCACTTAATATACCACAAGCATTAGAATCATCAAAATATGAAACTCCATTATTAATAATGGGAAATCCTGCGGCATTTGAATTAGGTCCAAAGTTTTGAGCATCTCCTATCAGAATTAGATCTGCAACTGCAGTATTAGCAAAAATCACATCTTTACCAAAGTCCCTATAGCTGCCCCCGATAAATGTACTCCATAGAAGGTTCAATTCATCATCAAAAGTAGACACAAACGCGTCAGATTGCCCTATGAAACTAAATGTTCCATTTTCAGTAGGAAAGTCGAGGCTGCTGGTGAGACCCGTAATAGCGTAATTATTTCCTTCAGTTGCATCAGAACCAAATATTTCTTCATAATTGGTGCCGCCGAAATAAGTACACCACTCTACATTACCGCTTCCGTCTTCTTCCTTGGAAATCGGTTCCTCTAAAACAATTACCAATACCTTTGTCGTATCAAAAACCCCAATACTGTCAAAAGTTACATTGCTGCCTGAAATATTAAATTTTGGCTGCCAAGATGTAGAGGTTTTTTGGTTGGTAGTATCAAGTTGGAACGAAGAAGGGCTGGCCAGTAAATAGTCGTGTAGGCTTGTTTGGATTTCAAGACGCCCTTTGCTATCTATAGCTAAAGCATCCTGGCCATTGAGCTCAAGCTCAATGTCTGAAGGGTCTCCTCCAGGTTCAACGACGAAGTAATATTTCACGCCTGAAGGACTTGCAAAAAGCTGTAAGTTGATATGATCGTATAGATCAGAAATTACTACACGACCATACTGACCTACTTTTGCTCTACCCTCCTGTATATGGTCTAAATAGTAATTTTTATAGTAAGGTTGCTTCTCCAAGCCAGCTACTGACATTAATGATGATTTACTATCTTTAAACGAAATATCTACTCGGTGGAGCGTGTCTGTCGTGCTAGCGCTTGAATCAATTCTTGAACCAACTAGGCTCAACGTATCTTTTCTGGCAAAAATACTTGGGTTAGTTCCAAGGCTGTAGAAACGTATATCATCTACCGAAGTGCCGGAAGTATCAGTCAGCTGCCCCCGCTGCTCTATAAATGCCATTACTGGCGAAGCGGCCCCATCCCCAGGTGGTATGGTCAGCTCTTTTTTCGCATACCGCACCAACATGTATTCTGTAGAGCCATTAGACAGCCCGTTTTTGCCCAGCACAGACAAGCCGCCTTCACCATCTAATGCGATAGAGGTCGCTTCATCGTCTTTGCTGTGCAGGCCGTTGAAGCTGGCCGACCATTCCGTTGTGCCGTCGCTGGCTTTCAATATGCGGGTATGGTAGTCCTTTTGCCCCAGCGTATCCGTAGAGCCGGCGGCATAGACCAGCCCGTCTTTGCCAGCTACTACTGCTTTGGCTTCATCATGGCCGTGGCTTGCGCCATCGTACAGTGCTGCCCACTGCTGCGTGCCGCTGTTATTGTACTTGATCACTGTAAAGTCGTCTCTGCCGTTTGCGGTTGTCGCATAGCCCCCGATGTACACATTGCCCAGAGAGTCAATATCCAGGCTGGAAGGGCGGTCGTCACTATTGGCAGCCCCATTGTAAACAGACTCCCAGGCCAGGCCAAGGGTGTCATCAAGCATCACAGTGACAATATCGTCCCCGTTGCCAGCCGCGTCGCTGTAGCCTGTAACTTAGAGGTTCTGGCCGGCATCAGCCGCAAAACCTGTAATCTCGTCCAGGTCCACTTGGTCGTTTTCGGAAAACCCGCTCAAAGTGCTCCCATCGGACGTTGCCAATACTTCTGAGCCTACCCGGTGGGTGCCATTATTAAATTCAAGGCCCACTCCAACCTTCAGTTCGCCCGGGCTGCCTTTTGATAGGGTGCCGATTGCTAAATCCCGGTTGTTCACTGTAGTGACATGGTCCCAGACTTCTGTTCCTCCATCATGATACTTGATGCAAAGTGCGCCAAACAAACCCGTGGTATCGGTTATCGCCCCACCTACATATAAGGTGTCGCTGTTGACCAACAGGCTGCTGCCGCCATCGTACCCATTGCCAATGCCGTTATAAGTACTGTACCAGTCGACCTGGCCATTGAAAGTATATTTTAGCGTGAGGACATCATAGCTGTTGGCGCTGCCATTGTATACCGTTCCTGTAACGAATAATTCTGTTTTGTTGCTGTTGGTCGTAATGGCCCCGACAATAATGTTTCCTGGTACAGGCAAATTGAAGGTATCACTGTAGATAACGTCTCCTCGTAAATTGTAACTTGTCACCAATAAATCAAACAGGCCCGCTGAATCATCGTACTGGCTCCCAACAGTAAAAACACCACCAACCCGGTTAGGCGTGCTTAGCACACGGTCCAGCGACACCGCAGGCTGCGACCCCTGACTGGCCTGCCAGGTTTCAAGGTAAAAGGTGCTCTGTTGAGCCATTACCAAATTACAGAAAGAAAGAAAGAAAGAAAGAAACAGCACCTTCTTCAGTGCGGGCGGTTTCAGGTTTAAGTTTACATTTTTCAATAGGTGAAAATATTTAAATCAGTTAAGCAAATACAGTGTTGAGTATGCCTACTTTATGGCGCAATAAGTTAGCATCCTTGAAGCGCAAAGTCTTCAAAAAGCAGTAATAAACAGGCATATTGGGCAACCGAACCAATGCGAGCGCAAAACTAAAGCAGCAGTACAACATCCACCCCAGAGCAGGGAGTGAACGGGCGCGTTCGGATTTTTAATAAGGTACGGGATTTTGGAATGAAATGCAATGTTGGCGAGTTAAAAATGAGTATGGATTTTGGTATCCCTCTACCAAGCCCACCGCCCCCAAACACTCCACGTCCGCCCCAGCAGCTGCAGCTCATTGCCCAGTACAGCAGTGCGGTTGGGCAGGTTGGGCGCGGGCAGGTCAATGCCGTAAAACTGCTGCCGGTAGAGGGTATTGGGCGCATCAGCCAGATTGTAGACGGAAGCGCCAAAGGTCAGCTCACTGCCCTTCAGAGGGATGGTGTAGGCGGCGCTGAGGTCCAGCCGGTGGTAGGCGGCAATGCGTTGGTAGTAATCCGGTGCGCCCTGCTCGCGCTCATCGCGGAAGTCGTCCAGGGAAGTATCCAGAAAGGGGGCACCGCTGGCGTGGACGTAGGTGGCGCTAAATGCCCAGCCATTGACCCGATACTCATTGTACCAGCTCAACTGATGGGGGCGGTCTTCCTGTGTGGGGAACCATTCGTTTTGGAAAGCAGTCGGGTAGCGCTGCAGGGAGCGGCTCAGGGTGTAGGACAGCCAGCTCGTGTACCGGTCGCCGGACTTGCGGAGGAGGACTTCTGCGCCGTAATTCCGCCCGTCTCCGCTAAACAACTGGAACTGCCGGTTGCGGGGCCGGGGGTCGCCTTCGGTACCCAGCCCGCTGATCAGGGCGGCGTGCTGCAGGCTGCCTTCAATACGCTTGAAGAAACCACCAATTTCCCAACTGATACTCCCCCCATTGTACTGCAGCCCGACCGTAGCCTGATTGGCATGGGCAACGGGCACAGCTTCTTCATTGGCGAGTTCCCAAACGGCTACGCTGCGCCCAAAGCGGTTCTCATGGTAGTAGCGCCGCAAAAACTGATGGTAACGGCTCAGGGAGGCGTTGGCCGACCATTGGTCTGACCAGCGGTAACGGGCGCGGAGGCGGGGGGATAAATACGGCTGCTGCGTGCGGGAGTACCAGGTCAGGTGGCTGGCCCAGCTCCAGTCCCAGTCGCCCAGCTCGTACTGTCCGCCGGCGTACAGGGCGTACTGCGTGCCGGAGGAGGCTCGGGTGCGAATGGGCATATCGTCGTTTTCCAAATCCAGAGTGGTGGCGTTGTGCTCCATGCGGTAGCCCAGGGTGTAGGTGGCTCCAGGTTGAGGCATCCAGATGTTTTTCCAGTTGAGGTGCAGCCCGTCCAGGTCGTTGTACCGCAAATTGTCGGTGCCGAAAGCGCGGGTCGTATCCTGAAATACCCGGCGGAAGCTGGTGGTAGTGCGCTCCATCTCTTCGTAGCGGCTGCCGCCAATGGTCAGCGTAGACGACCATTTATCATTCCATTCGTGCTGCAACCTGCCGCTCCAGGCTTGGTTTTGCCAGCCGGACTTTTCGGTCACCAGGCTTTGGCTGATGATGAGCTCATCGCGCAGGCGCTGCCGGAAGTCAAATCCGTACTCGTAATCGTAAGCATCGCTGCTGCTGAAGGCGTTGACTTCCAGGGCCGTCTTGCCAGATAGCTGCCAGCGCCATTTGACAAAAGCATCGTGGAACTTAAAAGCAGGCTGCACCTGTATCAGACGGTCCACAAGGGGAGATTCATCATCTCTACCGGGCAAGTCCAGTTGCTGACTAAAGGCCTGGAAGAGGCTCGAAGTGCCCAGATTGCTGTGGGTGATGCGCCCGCCGCCCGTAAGGCTCATGCGGTTGCCCAAGGGCACAGACAGGTTGCCCTGCAGCAGCAGATTGGAAAGAGTGGCGCTGCCAGTGGTTTGCTCCGGCAGGCCTTTCGGGCTGGCCATTTCCACGATACTCGCTGTACGGCCACCGTACTCTGCCGGAAAGCTGTTTTTGTACAGGCGCACGGATTCCAGCAGATTCCCATCCACACTGCTGAAAATGCCAAAAAAGTGGTCAATATCGTACAGGATCATTCCATCCCAGACGATGAGGTTTTCGTCGGGCATACCGCCCCGCACCTGCAGACCGGAGGAAAAATCGTTGTGCGCACCCACTCCAGGCAGCAACTGCAATTGCCGGAACGGGTCTAACTGACTCCCCAGCCCCGGTAGCAGCGCTCCCGGCCGGATAGTATAAAACTGGTCGCGCCCGTTCGTGGACAGGCCAGGAAGCATTTCCACCACCACAATTTCCGGAATGCGCACCTTTGCCGGCTTTAAGGAGAGGTCGGGCAGGGGTTGCCCCAAGATGTAGGTGACACGCTTGCTTTCGTAGCCGATGTAGCGCACCTCCAGGCTAATGCTGGTATCCACCGCAGGCAAAGCCAGGGTGAACACGCCATCTATATCAGCACAATCGCCCACCGGCTGCCCTACCCAGTGGATGCTGGCAAAAGGCAAAGGGGCCTGAGTGGCCGCATCGCGGATGATGCCCGAGAGCAAGTTGGAGCCTGCCGGATAAGAAAGCTCGGCGGATTTCGGGCGCACCAGTATTTTATCCTCCGCCAGGGTACGGTATTCCATGCCCGAGGCATCGAGCACACGGTACAGGGCCTGCACCACCGGCTCGTCACTCAGTTGAAGGCTAAGGGTATGGGGCGCAACGGCGGCGGCATCATAGGCGATAGACAAGCCATATTTTTGCTCAAATACGTCGAAGACATCTGCAAGCGGTTCCTTAAGGAATTGCTCCGTCACCCGCTGCTGTGCAACGAGCGAAACAGGAAGCAAAGAGAGCCAAAACACCAACTGCCGCATACATTGCTTTGACAAGCATGAAACGACGGGTGGTCTGTGGTATTTTCCTGCCCAATTCTGGGTTGGCAAACTCCTCCTGTAGCTCCACGGGGAAAGGGTAAGAAAGGAGGCCCTTTCTGATGTTAATCGCAAACCACAGTCTTGGTCTGGATAAAAACTTGCTGCTACTTTTCTCCGCATTCCATTCTTATCAAAGCAATACTTCAGGAGTTATCCGAAATAACCACACGGGCACCATTGACCTGGAAGTCAAGATCCATAGGCCAGCATACCGCTTGCAGGGCCGCTTCAAGGTCGCCGCTTTCAAAAAAGCCGGAATATTCCCGTTTGTTGAGGCCCTCCGGCAGCTTCACCCTGACTTCAAACTGCCGTTCCAGCTCAGCGAAAACCGTTTTCAGATCCGTTGCTTCGAAGTAGTGCATACCATCGCGCCAGGCGGCCTCTTTTTTATAATCAAAAGTGTCCACGCGGAACAAATTCCCCTTTGACAATACCCGTTCGCTGGGTGAAAGGACTTCTGAACTGCTACCTGCAACCACCCTTACAGAACCCGTGTAGCAAGCCACTGCAAAGCGCCCCTGCCGGGCGTCCACATTGAAGCTTGTGCCCATAACCTGCACATCCCCGTAGGGCGATTTCACCAGGAATGGCGGGCCTTTCTTTACTTCAAAAAATGCCTCGCCGGTCAACTCCACCCGCCGGGCGCTCAGCCACTCTTCTGGTTCGTAAGAGATGGAAGATTGGGCATTGAGCGTAACCATAGAGCCGTCTGGCAACTCATAAATATCTTTACCGCCGGTTGTCGTTACGAGGCGTATTTCGGGCGGGGCAGGGAGGGCCCACCAACCCGCAACAATAAGCAATATGGCTACCACCGCAGCAAGGAGCGTCATTCTCCGGCGTTGCCAGATAGGCACAACCTGTGCGTCCTCCTGTGTGGCACGATCAATAGTAGACCACATATTGTCCACCTGCGCCTGAGTGGGTTCTGGTGTGTCAAATTCCATTGCCTGTACCAGCTCCCGGGCTTTTTCGACTTCCGTCCTCGCCTCCGGGTGTGTCTCCAGCCATTTGGTCCAGGCGGCATCATCTTGCCCTTCCCGCACCCAGTGGATGAAGTCCGTTTCCTGAGCCAGGGCCACCGCATCGTAATTGACGTATTGTGCTTTCATGTTTTTTAGTTTTGTCCGAACAGTTCGTCCAGATAAGCAGTCCGGGTGGTATTCCGGTAATTGTACCGGCAGTCGCCGCTCCCGCTCTGCATGATGCTGAGGCAAAAGCCCCCTGCATCTTTGGCATCATCGTGCGCCCTGCCCAGGTAGCAGTGCCCCAGCTCGTGAAAGATCAGGTGCTCCCGCTCCAGGTCATTGGCCGTCGACCAGGCTTCGGGCCTAATCTCAATTACACTAATGCCTGAGGTGTACTGCGTACATAAACCCGCCTGCCCTGTCTCCAGTTCATCCGAAAAAACAGCCCCGATCGGCGCTACAGCCAGGTTAATGCACAGCCCACGCACAGCCCCTTCTGCTTCAAAGCGTTCAAAGTAAGCCTGAAAAGCGGCCTCTACGGTAATAGCAGGCGTTGCTTCCTCCGATTTTTGGCAACTGATCAGCGCCGTTAAAATTACGATAAATGCAGGGATTCGATTCATGACATTCTTCCGGTTTGTAAAATAAGGCATCCGGGTGGGGAGTTGTACTCAAAAGAAGGAGGTTTTTTTTGAGATTTTTCCTGCCCCTCCTGTTAGGGCGTACTTTAAACGCGAGCCATAGCCTGGGGTACGCCCTAACTTACCCTGTGCTGCCTAACCCTAAAAAGTATCTCTAATCGCAAGTCCCACTCTTTCGGAGAGCACCCCCGGCGAAGGAAATGCGCCGGGAGTGGCAGCCTCGCCGGGTGCACTACGGGCTTATCCAGAGGCAAGGCATTCACCCGGCGTGCTCTGCGCCGGACGGCAAGTGTGCCGGGCAAGGCCTCACTCCCGCGACAACACCCACTTCACCCGCAGCCCCTCCCCCCGGTCATCCGGCAGAAGGCGGAGGAGGATGTTGGGGCCGCTAAGCCCTTTTTCGATTTGCTCCAACGCAGCGCGGTTGAGGTCGCGGCGGAAAAGATTGGCCATGGGGATTTCCAGGAGCATATCAGTGCGCCGCTGCGTGCTCAAATCATATTGCCCGGATACAGCGAAGGTCAGTGCGGAAGACCGGACTTCCATGCGCTCCATGCCTAAAAGCTGACCATTGAGCTGAAAGGTATTCTCAAGTGTTGCAAAGTCAATATGACTGAGGTCGCGGCGGGCAAAGAGTAGATTCCGGATAGAGTCTAAAGCCGACAAATCCAGCAACGCTCCATCCGTAAGGCGAAGGTCGAAATGCCCCCTCAAGCTGTTGGTATCAAGTTCATAATTGGCATTGGCCCGGGCCTGAAATTTAATATCGGCGGTAAGCTTACCCTCCAGGTTCTGATGCCGCAGTGCCGACTGCCCAAAATCATCAAAGGCACGGAAGGCTTTACGTACATCGGTATTCTGAAGGTCGGCTTGCAAGTTGAGCACCGGTTCATTCTCTTCCAGTCCGGTGACCTCTCCTGAAAGCCGGAAGGTACCGCCCGCTAAATCCATGGTTGCGTCATCAAAGGCGACCCGCCCCTTGCCCATCTCTACCCGCCCCCCAACGGCTTTGGCAAAGAAGTCGCGATAATTGACCGTATCCAGTTGCATACGGAAATCGGCTTCTATATTCTCCAGGCCCGCATTGACCAGCCGGGTGATATCGGTCGGGGACTCGGCTTGTTTCGCTTGTTTTACCTGAAACTTTTCCGGGGCTTTAAAACGGTCCAGATTAAAACGGGGGCTCTGCACCTCAAAACTTGCTTTCAGGGTACGGTCAGGCAGAAAGAGGAAAGGCAGGAAGTTGCAGATCGTTCCATGCCCGTTGATTTTATTCTGATTGAGCAGCAGGTCTACCTTCTCCAGGTGCAGGTCAGCTCCATCAAAGGAAAACCGGGTGTCTACGGCTTTGAAGTTATACCCCCGGGGCACGAAGGTAAACTGCCCGCCGGTAATCTGCCCGCTCCCTCTGAGGGTCGCCTTAAGCAGCGCTTCCTGCACATCCACATGCCGGTGGGGCTGACCAGCGTATTCAAATTGTACGCTCGCCCGTCCACCCCGGAAGCGGAGCTGAGCGGAGGAGAACATGCGGTCCAGCTCCTCCAGAGGCATATCCACCGTAACCTGCGCTTCCAGGAAGGGGTCCTGCAACTGACTCAGACGAGCCCGCGCATGCATGGGCGTATTGCCAAAGAGCTCCGCCTGCACGGTGTCCAGCACCACACAACTACCTTCTTCTCCACAGGCACCCATAAACCGGCTTTCAAAATATACATCCGACAGCCGCAGCGCCTGATACTGTAATGTATCTGACCGGACTTGCAGCTCCCCTTCAATGCGTTGCAATGCCCGGGCAATAATCTGCCCCACGAAACGCCCTTCCTCTTCCTGCGGCTCAACACCAGGTTTTAGAAAATCGAAGGCATTGAGGTCAATGCCCCGGCTGTCAACTTCAAGTACAGCACGCAGGCGTGGGGTGGTTTTTCCGAAAATAAAGGGCAATACATCATCGATCCGCCCGCTGACCCGGCCTTGATTACCGTTTACCGTAAGCTGGAGGGTATCAATATAGACATGGGATTCGTCAAAGTGGATGGCGGCACCAACATCCCTGAAATGATAACTTTGGGGTAAATAGTCGAACGCTGCATCTTCAAGCTGCACCCGCCCCTTCAAACCCGCCTGCAGGACGGCCTGATTGAGGCTGCCGTAGCTGCGCAGACTGCCTTCATACGCCAGCTGCAGAGCGTAGTCGCCTGCTTTAAGCCGTAATAGTTTCTGGGGCATCAGGGACTGTAAGTCTGCCAAAGGCGCCTGTGAATTCAACTCAAAGCGCAACTGCGGATCGCTAAGGCCTGCTAAATGAGCGGTGCCCGTCAGGGTCAGCGCATTGAAGGCTGTAAGCCGGAGTTTATCCACCTGAATACAAGATTGTCTGCCGGTGCACCATCGGCGAAGTGTGGCATCAAAAACCACGTCCGTCACCCCGATATTGCGGTAATTAAGGGTTTCGGCCTGCACCCGGACACGCCCCTGTAGTTTGTTGGTTATTTGCTGCAACGTTCGCCCAAGCTGCTGCCCCGGAAATGGGCTGTCCGCCTGAGGTGGCCGGGTATCCATCGACAGGGCTGAGATCCAGTCTTCAAGGTTGAGGGTTGCTACCTGTAGTTTTGCATCCGCCCACAGTTGGTTCGGCTTATTAAAAGCCAGGCTAATCAAATCGAGAACATTGCCGGAAAAGGCCATTTTTTGATCCTCAAAAATGAGCGCCCCTTTCGTGAAGGTCAAGTCATGGGTATCAAAACGGAAGGTGGTGTTGATATTTTCAAAGGGTGAACTTACGGACCGGTGCCACAGGGTAGTGTTGCGCAATTGGCCTGCCCCCTTCAATTGCACAGCAGGCGACGTGACCGTTGAATCCATGAGGGAAGCGGCATTCCCCGCCAGCTCAAAGTCCAGCGCTATCTCTCCCGATTTTAATACCCAGTCATTCTCAGGCAGGTAGCGGTTGAGCCGGGCTAAGGGGGTATTCAAACCTCCTTTTATCTTGACCTCCGGCGACTGCAGGTTGTGATTGAAATAGGAAAACCGGACAGGCAGCGTACCAAACAACAGGGCAGAGTCCACCTCCACCAATAGACAGCCCGTTTTGGGGGTAATCAGGCGGGCAGAATCGCAATCATTCCTGAAGTTGGCACGCAACTGCACTTCCGCGAAGTCCATACCAGCAGCAGACAACCCTAATTTACTGGCTTCAATATTAACTTCCAGAGGCGTAGGCTGACCGGGAATAGTCGGTCCATGGATGACCACTTCCACCGGTATGTCCCCCTCTATCTCAAATTTTTGTGTGGCCTCCCTAATGTTCCGGGTAACAATTTGCTGCCCATCTGCAAGGCTGATGCCAGGGGTATGAATCTCCAGGTGAAGCAGCCCGGGCTGCCCGGGCTCCAGGTAACCCTGTACATTAATCTCGTTCTCCAAGACACTTACCTTCGATTTTTCCAGCAAGTGCCATCGCCGGCTGACGGCAGGAACACCGAACTTTAAATCCAACTGAACCGGCATATTCTCCAAAAAAGGACCATTACGAGGATTGAAGGTCAGCCCCTGGAAGAAAGCCCCACCTCGCAGTTGAGCGACGAGCAGAGTGTCCTGACGCTCAAAGCTCAAGACTCCTTCGTCAAGGATAAAGCGGTGGTGTTTATGAAGACTGTCATCTTCGTACCTAAAAAACAGGTTATTGAGGGTAAGGCGGTTCAGGTTTTGGAGAATTCCCATCTGAGCGCTATCCAGTAACGGGCCTTGAGGCGTACTTTTTTTGAGGAAGTCCAAATTCGTATAGCCGGTAGTGTCTTTGTAGATCTGTAGTCGGGCGCTATCGATTTCCACAGAACGGATCTTCACTTTCTGCTGCAGCAGAGCCCAGGGCCGGAAAACCAAATCGAGCTCTTTGATAAGGAGCAGCTCGCGATTATGGCGCTCGTAAGCTGTGTCCCGAAGCCTCAGGTTGTATAAGGAAAGAGAAAGAAAGGGGAAGTGGTCGAAGTACTGAAACTGATAGTGGTCGAAGTTGGTCTGAACGCCCAGTTCTTTTTGCGTAATCTCCTGAATGATCTTTGGCACCCGTTCCTGATCGGACACCGCCAGGTAGTAGACCAGCCCGGTGAATAGCAGAGACAATACAACACTACTTCCCAGAAAGACCAGGAAGTAGTGCAGTACAGTCCGTGTGCTTCGAGATGACGGCATACAACGTTTTTTGAGCGAGACAATACCTGCTCATGATAATAACGTAGAATAACCGCTATTTGCTCGGAAAGGGTTGAGTGTATTTAAAAAAACCTCTGATCCTTTGGTGCCCGGGCTAAAGTGACAAGCAAAACTTAGCGTGTTGTAATTTTGCTTTCGATTGGCACTAAACCTAAGAACTGCCAGCGCATCAAAAAGCCTTGGAATACATCTATTCCATCTCTATCAGCAGGTAATTTTTCTCTACTGCTTCTCCCTTGGATACATTGATCCTTTTGACTACCCCTTCAGCCGGTGCTTTGATGACATTCTCCATCTTCATGGCTTCCAGAATTAGCAGCGGTGTGCCCTCTTCGACTTCCTGACCAGCTTCTACGCTGACTTCCAGGACCAGGCCTGGCATAGGCGCATTGATATCTTTGACTACTTGCTGAGAAACAACAGACAAGCCCAGGCGCTTGACCAACTGATCGTATTCATCATCGAGTTTGACCTCGTAAATAACACCGTTGATTTTAAGCCTGAAGATCTTATCGTTGTAATTGGTGCTCAGCACTTCTGCATTGTAAGACAGGTTGTCTTTGATAATGTGGAAGTTACCGTCTGCGGTAGGAATAATATCCAATTCACCATTGATTTCATCAAAGGTGTGTTTCTCATCGACGGTGGCGCGGAAGATTTTGCCGTTGACCATATTTTTTTGTTGGTTGGTTTTAGTTTTGGAGCTTGATTGTGGCCCGCAATCCAGAGCGACCCCCAATAAGCTATTTTCGGTCTGCTTTAGTGCCTAATTGGCCCAATTTCATCATAATATACGTCTCGAATATAGTGTAAATCAGGTACATCAGGAAGAAAGGGATGATAAAAAAACGGGATTCCGGCTGCATGAGTTGATCGTAGCCCAGAATAAAAAGGATAGCGATAAATATCTTCCCGATGGTAACGCCCAGGGAGACGTTCGTAAAGCTGTGCTTATTCTCACTGAAGGCTGCATTACGCCCGGCGTAAAACATCACCACGCTCAGTAGCACAAAAATGCCAAGGCTGATCCAGGCGATAGGCTGAACACCGGCAAACTGCGGGAAAGTGTTGATGCCGTAAGCAGCAGCGGCAGCAAGCAAGGTGACGATTGCGAGTTGGGCAAAAAAAGCTTGTACGCTCATTCGTTTTCGTTGTTTGGAAAGAGAATGTCCTTTAAGGTGAGGTAGAGCGCTACGAATATAGAAAGCAGAGCCATCAGGACCGTAAGATAGGGACGTGCGGTCTGGAAATAGGCATCGAGTTTTTGCCCGGCGAACGTCCCTATCAGGATGATGACGCCCATTTGTATCGCCATACCGGAGTATTTGAGGTAGGCATCTACTTGCTTGCGGGGCGCCTTATCACGGTCTTTATCCTGATCTTTAGGATTGGGCACCTGCGGCTTTGTTTTCTTTCACATTGCTCCCAGATTTCCGGTCTGATGTTTTGCCGTCCGGCCGGGAATTAGAGGCGTTGCGCTTTGCAGTACCTGCGCCCATAGAGCAGGTGACATTGAACGTAGCACCAGACTGAACGATGAGCTTCTCGGTAGACACCTCACCGCTAACCACTGCAGACTCGCGTACATTCAGCAGGGCGCTTACTTCCAGCGTACCTTCAAACTTGCCTTCCACTACTGCATTCTGGCAGCGGATTTCACCTTCCACGTATCCGGTTGGACCGATAATGACCTTTGCATCACAGATGAGCTTGCCTTTGATGGTACCATCAATACGGATATCACTTTCTGACTTCACTGTACCTTCAACGACAGTGCCTTTGACCAGGCTGTTGAGTCCGCTGGATGACGTAGTGGGCGTGCTGCTGCTTTTCGTGTTAGTGTTTTCTTTTTTGTTGTTACCTCCGAACATAGTCCTGCTGTTTAAAGCGTGATTTAATTAGTTAATGGGATAAATGATATGGATCTGTTGCAAGGGCAACCTTGTCCAATATCACTACGGACGCTAATAATTGGTTTCCTCCTTTCGGGGGCAGAGACCAATTTAAGAACGTCCAACCGGGGGCAGATTCAGGGAATGAAAGGGTTTTTACAAACCGATCAGCAACGAAGATAATGCGATGACCGGGTTTTGCAAAGCTTTACCACCAAAATCGCCCTCCACTGAAGCAGTAGAAGGCGATTTTGGTGGCATGCAAAAAGTCTTTACTGTCCCGGATTAGAAGTTGGGGCAGTAAACACCGCGGCGTTCGACACCGCAGATTTTATAGGCCAGGGCAAACTCAAAGCCACCGTTGGCGTTGCTAGCCTCGCGCAGCGGTGATACGTTGACATCATAGCTGAAACCGAGGCTGAAATTTTCGTAGTCAAAACGCGTAGAAAGAATAACCGCGTCATTAAGCACGCCACTTTCAATCTTATTAGACACCCGCGTCCACAGTCCAAACTGGAAGGACTGGTTGGAACGGCCGTTGCCCAGAAGGAACTTAAAGCTTGTACCTGCATTCACCTGGAAAGATGGCCCCTGACTCATTACGATCACACCTGGCACAAGGCCAAATCGGCGACCCATCATAAACTCACCACCGGCGTGGAAAGTAAAGCGGCTGTACAGGAGGTCCTCTTCGTTAGAACTGAACGACTGGTTGGAGCGGTTGAGGTGATGGAAAGCGCCACCAAAGTACAGACTGTTGTTTTCATCAAATACCATAAACCAAAGCAGGCCAGCTGCGAGGTCCGCAAAGATGAAGTTGTCACGGTCAAAGACCAGCTCCTCGCCGGAAGGCAGTGAACCATTGAACCCACCCGCACCATCGTGCTGTAAGCCCCAGCGTAGCTGAAGGAAATCGATACTGCGCTGCGCCACACCGGCTTCAGCTCCCACTACGAGGTAGTTGGCCTGATCGCGGTAACCGCCCATGCGCTTACTGTAGGAAGCAGACATCTTCCCGGTAAGGGTGGAGAAATTCGCTTCGCCGGCTTGATCGCCCCAAAAAGTACCACCGATGCCGAAGTAGTCATAACGACCAACCGGAATACGCTGATCGTAGGAGACAGAGTAAGTATTATAGGCATTAGACCTCAGGACACTTGCCCACTGATTGCGGTAGTTGGCCACCATTCTAATATTACAGTTCATTACACCAGTCATGGCCGGGTTCAGGTTGAGCGGCGAAAGGTAGAACTGTGAGAAGTGGATATCCTGAGCGCTAATTGAAATTGCACCCAAGGCCAGCATACAAGTGATGAGGATCGACTTGAAATTTTTCATACAGGCGGTTATTTGTAATATTGCTTCAATGAGTCAAAGTAATTGAATCGTAAACTTAGTGATCGCTTTGTTTAAACTGGTGTTTTCGGTTCCTGCTTCCAGAAGCTGGAGTAGGGCTGTCAAAGCGGTGCTTTTGGGACAACCGCGTAGATACATCTTGCTAACGAATCACAATAATAGCGAATGTTAAGCAAAGGTTGAACATTTTTTCTGTTAAATGACTGCTAACGTCAAGTCGGTGTCATAAACAACCCCACAAAAGTACTCAGCGCTTGTTAAGATTTTGCTGCCTGAGAGCATGTTTGCCAACGGTGCAGCCCGGTGATGGAATGTACAACAGGTTCAAGCTGTAAATACTTGAGCGTAAAAACCGAGCATCCGTAATGGCTCAAGCGTGAAAAGGCTATCAAATAATTCGGTCTGGCCGTACTAGCGCGAATTCTCCTTGCCCCGTCTAATTTTCTTCCTCTTTTCGCCAGAGTGCGCCGTATTTTTCAACCAGCACATTATCGTAATAATCCGCTCGCTCAAACAAATGCCGGAACAGCTTTATACCTGTACTCAGATTAAGGTAGCGATCAAAAATCAGCAGCGAGAGGACCACATCCTGCTCCTTAATACTAAAAGACAAGCCTTCTGTTTCGAAGTTTTCACGCAGCAAAAATTCGTAGATTGGCTTAATCTCCGTTTTCGGCAGCGCACACAAATAAGCATCCCCCATGATCAGGCCCGTATCCTCGTGGTAAGTAATGTTGATGCGGGCGCTGCCCTCAAAAATCTCCCAATTATTGGGGCCCCGCCGGGACAACCGCACGTCCTGCCCGATTTCCACCAGTAACTCTTCAATGCTTTCAGCTACGCCCACAGGCTCGTATACTTCTGCCATGGAGGGCAGGTAAACCCTGGCACCACAGTGCGGACAGTACTGCTTGTTTTCCACCTCCAGTTCCGATACCACATTATCACAAGACTCACAACGCACCTTAACCCCGGGCTTAGCTGCCTGATAATCCTCCAGTGCCTTTTTGAGATAGCCCACTGGCAGAGAAAAGCCAATATTGTCCCCTTGTTCCACCCCGAGCGTATTAATACCCACAATGGCCCCTTCCCGGTTAATCAGGGGGCCACCACTGTTACCGGGGTTGAGCGCGGCATCATGCTGCAGGTAACGAATGTTTTCCACCTCGCGGCTAACATTAGAAATAACACCTTGCGTAATAGAAAACTCTAACCCGAACGGATGCCCAATAGAGACAACGATGTCGCCCTCAGAAAGCGCTGTATCATCGCCCAAAATGACTTGTTCGGTATTAGCTCCGAAGGGGTCCTGCATCCGCAGAAACGCCAGGTCGTACTTGGGATCGGCGTAAACCACCGTAGCCAGTTGTTTGGGCAGCCGGTCCCCACGCACGACTACCTCCCGGTTATCCTGAACAATATGATTGTTCGTGACCACCAGCTGCTTATCAGGCAGCACAAAACCCGTGCCCGTACTGTAAGGTGTGGCAATCTGAATAATAGAATCCCGGTACCGGTCAATTATCGCTTTCATAGAGTGGTCTCAGCTACGCTTGTGCCCGTGAAGGTACAAAATCACAACAATTGACCTGTTTTTGGAGTTCCGATTTTTTAAAGCCATTACACTATGCCAGAATTACCAGAAGTCAACGCTAAGAAAAACCACTTTGACCGGGTGGCCCTCCATCAGAAAATCGAATCGATCGACCTGATCGATACGAGCTATATCCTCAAAGATATCAGCGGGCCGGCTTTCGCCGAAAAGCTGACCGGGCGCACCTTCACCGGTTCCTACCGCCGGGGCAAGTACTTCTTTGCCAAACTGGACAACGGCGACCATGTCCTTTTCCACTTTGGGATGAGCGGGCGGTTCCGGTACTATGATGACCCGGCCGACCAACCCAAATACGAGCGCTTTGCTTTTGATTTTGAAGAAGGCAGGCGCCTCGGCTTTGATTGCCCCCGCAAACTGGCACGCATTCACTATGTAGACGATCTCGATGCCTTTATTGGCAAAAAGAACCTGGGCGAAGATGCTTTGGTTATTGGGGAAGACGCTTTCCTCGAACTAGCTAAAGACCGCAGAGGCACCATCAAAGGCTTCCTGCTCAACCAAAAGTATCTGGCCGGCATGGGCAACCTCTATGTGGATGAAGTGTGCTGGCAGCAGGGCATCCACCCGGCTTCGGTCATGGGCATGCTTAGTAAGAAAGAACAACGGGCGATGTTTCAAAACATGCAGTCCATTCTCCAAAAAGCAGTGGAACTTGATGCCAATTACGCCGATTATTCGGAAGAGTGGCTGTGGAACCACCGCGATAAAGGCGGCACCTGCCCCAAGGACGGCACCGAACTGGAGCGCGATAAGGTGGCGGGGCGATCTACATATTATTGCCCGCAGTGCCAGGAGTTGAGGATGTAGGGTTTCAAGGTTAAAGGTTAAAGGGTTTCAAGGTTAAAGGATTCCAAGGTTAAAGGTTAAAGGTTAAAGGGGCGGTCATCTCACCGGGTGTACTACGCCCAGCCAATGCCGGAGCGCTCACCCGGTGTGCTTTGGTTGGCCAGAAGAAGTACGCCCGGAGAAGGGCCCGCCTCTGTCTTTCTAAGACTTCGGCGGACGGTGAGAGCGCCGGGCGACAGGGTCTCCCCGGGTGCACTAAGGGGT
>Ga0307933_1001193_pt1 | contig 21265 bp, 17 predicted proteins | sample OrgLakmetageno88_FD_201811 | JGI IMG/M metagenome (GOLD analysis project Ga0307933, IMG submission 201811) | Saline water microbial communities from Organic Lake, Antarctica - #88 | ecosystem: Environmental > Aquatic > Non-marine Saline and Alkaline > Saline | place: Antarctica: Organic Lake... | reverse complement strand
TGGCTGCATCCTGCGCGTTTGGGGGAAGCTGGCGGTGGGTGATCATGTTCATGGGGCTCTCCTTCTTGTTTCGTTTTCTTTTATGAAACTGCACTATATGCAATAAGTGCAATAAGTGCAATAAGTGTAGCTGACGGAAGCCCCCTCATAAACGAACGTTTTTGGGTCGGCTCTTGATTGATGAGGCGGCCTCTCTGACACGCGGCTTTGTTAGAGGCAACACACCCGCGGTCACTTCTGCCGTGCGAGCGCCATCAGTGCGCTGATCGCCCTGCCCTCATCGATGTGGACATCAATTCTCTGGCGGCCAGCTGTCCCGACCCGTCTCCATATCAGGCTCGTGCCCTCGAAAAGGTTACGTTGAACCGTCATGCGGTTGAATCGGTTAATGTTCAGAGCCGGCTCAACCCGTCTCAGGTGCAGATCTGTTGGAAAGATTTCGAATTGGGCACCGCCGTCGAGCATGGGAAACTCAGGCTATCATTATTCGGTCAACGCGTCTGATCATATCGCTCTTTAAGGAGCTCAACGGCCTTCTCTAGCGTCTCGCCCAACCCCCAACCCATCCGGTCCGCCAGTGCGCAATACGCGTCCATAGTTTCTTGCCGGACCTTCAGGTTAAACTGGACATTCCTGCCCGTGCGACGACGTCGCTGCGGCGCCGCTCTCCTTAATTCATCAGCCAGGTTTTCTGGAACCTTGGGCTCGCGGCTCCGGAAGCCAGCAGCCTCTGCGGCCCGGCCAGTCTCTCCGGACGGCGGGCGCGGTACTGGTACTTCACGTGGCTTGAACTCGCTCAGGTCAAGATCATCCAATGGCTCTCCAAACCCAAGATCTACGCGGTCGCCGCCCATGTCACTTCACCTCCGCAGTCGCTTGGGCGGCCTTCAGCCGCACCACCACCTCGGCGGCGAATACCCGCGCGTTTTCCACCGCTTTGTCGACGTTGCTGACCTTGGCTCGGTCTAGATCAGCAAGCGGCCCTCCGTAATCAAGAATATCACGATAGGCCGCCCGCTCGACGATTGACGCTTTAAAAACTGGGATACCAGCCTGATCAAGCTGGTCTCGTACGTTCCTGATGGCACGGGAAGCTACAGCGGCGCTGGTCCGGGTTAGGAGAACAGCATGGGCAATATCTCTCCGCGCCATTCGGGCCTGATTGCGGATGAGCCGGATCGTCTTCGCAGCCCCCTTCGCGTCCATCGAAGATCCTTGCGTCGGAATGATCACAAGGTCGGACATGCCGATCGCGTTCGCCACCATCAGACTTGCGGTACCTTCCAGATCGATCACAACGAACTGAGCCGCTCCCGCTGCCGCCTCAATCTGATCGACAATCGTGTCTTCCGTGACGTCGCTGATGATCATGACATTGGCGGGCCTGCCTGGGAGTGCGCCCCATTGAGAAATCCACTTCTCAGGATCGGCATCTAAAATCGTAACTGTAGCTCCGCGGCTCGCCAATTCAGAGGCAAGCAGGAGTGCCGATGTGGTTTTTCCAGCTCCCCCTTTGGGATTGGCGAAGGCGATGACCGGCATGGGTAACCCTTTTTAGAATGGCGTTCAACTTGAACCATAAGCTACTGGATAGCTAACGGCTATCTATTTTTATCTGATAGCTTTCAGATAGCTACCAGATAGCTACTAGCTAAATAATTAAAGTATCACGCCATGTGTATGAAATATGCGACCAGAAGCTTGGCCGTTCACCGATAGGCGATGGCCCACTGAACAGTCATCCGCTCGCAGATGTAGGCGTAAAAGTGAGGAATTCGGGGAGGGATGGATGCGAGGCAACGTACTGAAATAAGGCTCTGTTATTTATATGTATTTCATGACGAAGCCTACCTTCAAGATCCCTCAAATGTGAGGTTTAAGGGGAACTATGAACAGATATCTTAAAATCTGTTCACAGTTGAAAGGTGCTGCTGTATACATTCATTCATCATGACAGAACCGCGCATCAAAGATTTACGTGTCCTCGACCTAAAGCCCCGCCGGGATCAAGCCGTCAAACCGGCTGAGCTGATTCAGATAACCGGGCACCAAGCCCTGACACTCAACGCCCGCCGCTCGATCACAATCCTTTGGCATACCGCACACATGCAGGGTGTCGCAGAGGGCCGAGACTATACGATCGAGATCGATGACCTAAAACCTGACAGCCACAAGGGGTACGAACAGGTCGAAGAAGCTATCGAAGCGCTGATGACGAGCATTCTGAAAGTACGGCTGCCAGATGGGAGAACCAGAAGAGTTCAGTTTCTTGGTGGCAACGATCTTGATGATCCGGACCGCCCAGCCGGTGTACTGAGCTACAGCTTTGACAAACGCCTCGTTGAAATCCTGCAGGATTCTGCGATCTGGGGAAAAATATCTCTTCCGGTACTGATGGCTTTCAGCTCGAAGTACAGCGTCAGTCTGTATGAGCACGTCAGTCAATGGACTGGGCTTACAAGAAAAAGCTATCAAGATCTAACACTTACCGAATTTCGGGATCTGCTTGGAGTTGAAGAGGGGAAATACGCCGCGTTCGGTGCTCTTAACAAACACGTAGTCAAACAAACGGTCCTCGAGCTCAACGCCCTGGCATCTTTCGGCGTGACGATCGTCCCCATCAAAACAGGGAAGAAGGTGACACATATCAGGATAGGATGGTGGCAAAAGGAAAAGGAAGATCTGGACGCTGCCTGGCGCGAAGTTCACCGATCGAAAGTTGGACGCAAAGCGCGCATCGCGGGAACAGCAACCGCCGTAACAGACCCGTACCCAAGCCAAAGCCGACTGGCTCGGAGGGGCAGGAGGGAAGTAAGCCATCTTATCGATGATGACAGATAACCACAGCCACGCCTGTGGATAACTTTTAATAGCCTCCCCGAAGACCTCACATTAACGCCCCCAATTCCTCACAGTATCCCCCGAAGACTTCACAATATCCCCCGAAAACCTCACCGAAGCCCCCGAAGACCTCACATTTAAATGAGTAGTGGTTTGATGCAAAACAGAAAATCAGCCCTGAATCTTAGAACTTTGAATATTGAATAAAGAGGAACGGCAAACAGTGCCAATTTAAGTCTCTCGCGTGACGCGCGAAGCAAAAAAGACAGATGTCGAAAACATCCTTTTACTGCGTGACCAAGTGATAAAAATTGACTACCGTAAAAGCAAGAAAACCAGAAAGCCATAATATGACTGGACAGAGAGACAACCGGACAACAACGACCTACGCTAACGTGAACCTCAAGGTCACAGAAGAGGAGAAGTGGGCGTTCAAAGAGTGGTGCGTTCATCATCGCGTAACACAGGTCGATGCTTTCAGAGAGGCCTTCACACTCCTCAAAGAAAAGCATGCTGAGGAAAAACGCTCGTGAGTACGCGGCTCAAGAACATCAAACAGGGTAAATACTTCACCGGTCTCTCCGCAGACAGTCCCCTTGAAGCAGCGTCTTCCACTTGGGTTTGCTCTGATACCCTGCTCCTAAGATATCAGGCGCAGAAGATCGCAGGCTTTGACCAAAAAAGACGTACAAAATGAGTGCAGTGGTTGAAATAATACGCCAGGCAGCGAGTCGCGTTCAAGATTACCGGGACCGCCGGGTCAAGCTTACAGAGTCTGACACGATCCGTGTGCTGATCCTTCCGGTCCTAGAGGCGCTTGGTTGGGATTTGCAAGACGTCGAGGAAGTCCGTAGCGAGTACCGACACGCCTCTGCGGACAACCCGGTCGATTACGCCCTGTTCCTACACGGCACCCCAACTCTTTTCGTAGAAGCCAAGGCACTTGGGGTGAGCCTTGATGACCGCAAGCCACTCCTTCAAACATTAAACTACGCGAACGCAGCCGGGGTGGACTGGTGCGTCCTGACAAACGGGGCCGAGTGGCGGATCTACAAGGTTCACGCGCCAGTCGCAGCGGAGGAGAAGCTGTTCCTGACCGTCCGGCCTGGGGATTCAGCGATAGAGGTCGAGCCTATGGCCGCCACCCTGTCGCTCCTGTCCAAGGGCCGGATGCGGGCCCGCGCGATCGACGCGCTCTGGTCGGAGTGGCGGGTTGACCGAGAGGTGGAGCGGGTCCTCGACTCGATTACCGAAAACAACGCATTCATCCGCCTGATCGCCAAAGGGACGGACGGGATCACTCAAGGAGAAGTCCGGTCGTCATTGAAGCGGGCAGGGCTGCGCAGCTTCTATCCAGAGGTGGGCACGTTCATGTCACGGATCGACAGGCAATCTGACCCGTTGAAAGTAACCGTGTCTTCAGCGGATCTGGACCCGGAGGCCAGCCAGCCCCTCCCTCCCGTGCCACCATTAAGTGGGCCCAGGCGGGCCCGCCTGATGAAAACCGGGGAGATGGTCGACCGGGGATTGCTCCCGGTAGGAACCCTCCTGACCATCAAGGACCGACCCGACAGCGCCGCCAAGGTCGTCGACGGGAAACGGGTTGAATTTCAGGGTGAGGTGATGAGCTTTAACGCTTGGGGTTGTGCCGCGACGGGCTGGACGGCGATCCAGATCTACAAATGGGCGGTGCTGCCAGATGGGCGGCTCCTTGAGGCGCTACGCGGGGTGCCTGAGTGACCCCTCCCCCCTACACCCTCTCCTTCACCGTAGGCGGCCTGTTCCTCTTCGAGGGGATCGAGCTCGCGCGCCTGAGCGGGACCTGCGCCTCCTGGGAGGAGGTCCGGCGGACCGCTCCGGACGACGTCTTCGTCGCGAAGGGAGGCGCTAGCTCTGTGAGGCGGATCCGCAACGAGGTGATCGGCCGCCTCGCCACGCTCACCCCCGACGAGATCACCCACCTGGCCTCCTCAGGGATGACAGACGCACGCGCCCTAATGTGGATCGCCGCCTGCCGGAAATACCGGATCCTGGCCGAATTCGCCCATGAAGTGCTGGATGAGCGTCTCCGGACATATCAGCCGGAAATCCGTATGACCGATTTTGACGCCCTCCTCGACGCAAAAGGGGTGAACGCGGCGGAGATCGCCCGACTCGCCCCCAGCACCCGCGCGCGCCTGCGCAGCGGCGCGTTCCGGATGCTACGCGAGGCGGAGCTGTTGGACGCGGAGAGCCGGGTCCGCGTCCTGCAGGTGTCAGAGACCCTGCGCAACCTGCTCGGCCTGGACAACCGGGCCGGGCTCGACCTGATCCCGGGAGGGGGCTGAGATGGACCTGAGCTTCGTTGTGGACCAAGGCGCGATGGCCCGTGTAGGGCCAGAGCTGCGCGCACATCTGCGCCGGATCATCACCAGCCCGCGCGTACTCCGCGCGACCGGGCCCGGAAACGAAATCCCGTTCTACATCTGCCCCTTCGCCCCGGAGGATCAGGTCCGGATGGGCGAGGAATGCGCGCTCCTGCGGGCGGAGCTGGAGGTGGACGGGGTGCCGGTCCTTGAGATCAACCTCTATGACCTTATGGTCGGGCTGCTGCGCGAGCTTCTCAACTGGGAGGAGTTGGCAGGTTTCGAGCGGGACGAGCGAAAGGACGACTTCCTTCAGGAGCTGCAGAGCACGCTCAACCTCACCGAGGTGCTGATCCCTCGCATTCGCGAGCTTACCACCGCGACCCCGTTCCAGGTCCTGTTCCTGACAGGGGTGGGGGAGGCGTTCCCGGTCATCCGGTCCCACCTTATCCTGAACAATCTGCAGAGTGTCCTGAAGGACGCCCCCACCATCATCTTCTTCCCCGGCCGATACTCGCACGGGTTTGCCAACGGGTCCTCATTGCAGGTCCTGTGTAGGCTGGAGGAGGATCATTATTACCGCGCGCATAATTTGCTGCATATGAGGGAAGCTACATGACCGTTGCACTGAAGGACATCTTCCTTAAGGACATCAATCGCCACATTGACGGGGTCATCAAAGCGGATGACACGGAGAGCCTGAGCGTTGAGCTGGAGGAATACGTGGTCACCCGCGAGGTGGGTAAACGGCTTCAGACCTTCCTGGAGGCATATAACGGCGGCCGGAGCGGCAATGGGGTCTGGATCTCCGGCTTCTTCGGGTCCGGGAAATCGCACCTGCTCAAGATGCTCGCGCTCTTGCTGGAAAACGGCGAGACGGACGGGCGCACCCCCCTCACGTTCTTCGAGGAGAAGTTCGGCGAGGATCTGCTCCTTCTGGAGGAGCTGCGCCGGGCAGCCCTGAAACCGTCCCGGTCCGTCTTGTTCAATATCGACCAGCAGGCAAACGTGGTCGCCAAGGATCAGGCGGACGCGCTCCTGTCGGTGTTCGTCAAGGTGTTCGACGACATGCAGGGGTATTACGGGCAAATGCCGCATGTGGCGGATTTCGAGCGGGACCTGGACACGGACGGGCATCTGGATGCGTTCCGCGCCGCCTTCGAGCAGCTCTCCGGCAAGACCTGGGAGATCGGCCGCCGCTCCGCCAACATGAACGCATCGGCGATCACCGGCGCCTTCACAGAGGCGACTGGAAAGCCGGTCCCGTCCGGCAATATCCTGCGCGATTACCGGGAGGACAGGACCCTGTCGATCGAGGAGTTCGCGGAGCGGGTCCGGGCCTATATCGATCGCCGCGAGAAGAGCGCGCCCGGGTTCCGGCTCAACTTCTTCGTGGACGAGGTGGGCCAGTATATTGCCGACAACGTCCGGCTCATGACAAACCTGCAGACAATCGCCGAGACCCTTATGACCCGCTGTAAGGGGCGCGCTTGGATCGTGGTCACCGCTCAGCAGGAGATGGACACGATCATCGGGGAGATGAACCGAAACGCGGGGGGCGACTTTTCGAAGATCATGGGCCGGTTCGACGTGAAGCTCCCGCTCAATGCGGCGGACGTGGCGGAGGTGATCCAGAGCCGACTCCTGCGCAAGAAGCCAAGCGTCGAGACGGATCTGGGCCTCCTTTATGACGATCACGCGGACAACCTGCGCACCTTGTTCGAGTTCGGGGACGGGACCCAGACGATGCGCGGGTTCAGGGACCGGGACCACTTCATCAAGAGCTACCCGTTCCATCCGTACCAGTACGAGCTGTTTCAAAAAGCGATCCGGACCTTGTCGGACCAAAGCGCGTTCGAGGGACGCCACACCTCCACCGGGGAACGGTCCATGCTGGGCGCGTTTCAGGAGGTAGGCCGCGCCATGATGGGGCAGCCCCTTGGCGCGCTGGCCACGTTCGATCTGATGTTCGAGGGGGTCCGCGCGGTCCTGAAGGCCAGCGCGCAGCATGCGGTGTTGACCGCGGAGCGTCAGCTTAGCGACCCCTTCGCGGTCCGGGTCCTCAAGGCCCTCTTCCTTGTGAAATACGTGGAGGAGTTCAAGCCGACCGCCCGCAACGTGGCGATCCTGATGCGGGATAGGCTCGACCTCGATCCGACCCGGCACAAGCGGGACGTGGAGGCGGCGCTCGCGCTCCTGGAGCAGGAGGTCTACGTCCAGCGTAATGGGGACCTTTACGAGTTCCTGACCGATGAGGAGAAGGACATCGAGCAAAAGATCAAATCGATCGGGCTCGACGCGTCGGACGTGACCCGGGAGCTGGGTGAGATGTTGTTCGGGGAGATCATGGGGACCCGCAAGGCGATCACTCATGAGGCGTCCGGGCAGACCTTCCCTTTCTCCCAGCGGATCCACCACTCCCTGATCGGTCGGGAGCACCCGCTCTCGATCAACCTGGCCACCCCCTACATGCCGGCATCAGAACGGACCGACGCAGCGCTTGCCTCCCGGTCCATGACCCAGAACGAGCTCCTGATCGTGCTGGAGGAGGAGAGCTGGCTGGTGGACGAGCTGGCCATGTTTCTGCGCACGAAACGTTACCTGACCCGCGAGACCGCGACGGATCACCGCGAGGGGGTCACGGGGATCCTGCGCGCCAAGGGGGCCAGCAACGACGCCCGCCGTCGCCGTCTCGTCGCCGCCCTGCGTGAGCGGATCTCGGAAGCGGACCTGATGGTGCGCGGGGAGGTGCTGGACCTGCGCACCTCCGACCCGAAGAGCCGGATCGAGACCGGGTTCCAGACCCTGGTGGAGCGGGTCTACACCTCGCTGCGGATGCTGCGCGGGGTCGCCTACAAAGAGGCGGACCTGGACCGGCACCTGGAGATGACTGATGACGGGCAGCTCACGGAGGGGGAGGCGGAGATCCTGAACCGGATCGCTGCGAACCGGACGAACGCGCTGCGCAGCACCGCCAAGGGGCTGATCGAGGCGTTTGACAAGGATCCCTACGGGTGGCCAGAGACGGCCACGCTCTGCCTAATCGGGGCCCTGATCGGCCGGGGCCGGCTCGAGGCTTCCCTGTCCGGTGGCCCGCTCGACGGGGATGCGCTGCGCGCGGCACTCCTGAATGGGATGGTCCGCCCCAATCTGAACCTGGAGCCGGTCGACGCGTTTAGCGCAGGGGACGTGATGACCCTTCGTCGTTTGTTTCAGGACCTGTTCGGGCGCACTCCCGCCTCAAGCGACGGGAAGGGGCTGGGCCGGGAGACCGGGGACGCGATTGATGCGATGGCGGCCTCCGTGGAGACGCATTTGGGCCGCGTGCGTGACTACCCGTTCGTCACGGCGCTCACCCCGTTCCAGGACGCGCTGGAGGGGCTGCGCGGCAAGCCGGGCAGCTGGTACGTCTCGAACCTCGCTGGAAAGCCCGGCGAGGCGCTCGCCGATCTCAAGGAGGGGGTTTACGACCCGATCGACGCCTTCCTGACCGGCCCGCAACGGGAGATCCTGGACGAGACCCGTCGGGTTCTGCTTGCGGAACAGGCGAACCTTGACTTTGTTGACGCGGATCTGGTCGCCCGGATTCAGTCTGGGGTGGAGGCGGAGGACGTTTACCGTGGCAGCAAGGTCCAGGGGATCAAGACCGATCTGGACCGGCTCAAGTCTGATATCCGGGGTCTGGTGGCCAAGGAGCGTGATACCGCATCCCGCGAGCTGCAGTCGCTCTCCGACGAGCTGACCCGGTCCGCGGAGTTCACCGAGGCAGAGGCGACCGCTCAGGCGGAGGTCCAGACCGTCCTTACCGTTCTTTCGGACCGGCTCGCCCAGGAGCGGCTGATCCCGTCGATCCGAACCGTGCTGAGCGGGTTCCGGCGTGACCGGTACCCGCAACTGGTTGCCCTCCTGCTGCGCGCCAAGCCGCGCGCGCCGGAGAAGGAGGGTGAGAAGCCGGAGCCTCCCGAGACGATCGAGGTGGTCAACCTCAACCAGCTCGGGGTCCGGTTCAGCCGCCATATGATCAGCTCTGAAGCGGACGTGGACACCTATCTTAACGACATGCGGGACGCGATGATTGATGCTGTCCGCTCCGGCAAAAGGATCACGCTCTGATGGACACGAACCGGCTCAAGAGTTTCGCGCAACGCACCAGGACAGAGCTCATGGGCCAGGTGGCCCGGCGCCTCGAGACCGCCCTTGGCGCGGACAGCGCGGAGCGCCGCGAGGCCCCGGCTGCCATGAAGGCGCTGGAGGACCGGATTGCGCTAATTGGTCAGGCCATGGTGATCGAGCAGGTCGCCTACACGTGGTTCAACCGGTTCACGGCGCTGCGCTACATGGACGTGAATGGATACCTCACACCGATGGTGGTCAGCCCCGCCCCGGACCGGACCCGGCCGGAGCTGCTGGAGCAGGCCGCCGCCGGTGCGCTGCCGGACCACCTGCGCGTGGCCGTCGCCACACGGGTCAGGGACCTGCTCGAGGGGCGTGCCCCCTCGCGCGAGCCGCAGGTGGAAGCGTACCGGCTGCTGCTGGTCGCCACCTGCAACCATTTGAACGGGGTGATGCCGTTCCTGTTCGAGGAGATCGCGGATTACACCGAACTCCTGATGCCGAACGAGCTCCTGGCAGCCGACGGCTGGGTCACCCAGATGCGGGACGTAATGACGGAGGACGCGTGTCAGGACGTCGAGGTCATCGGCTGGCTCTACCAGTTCTACATCTCGGAGAAGAAGGATCAGGTCTTCGCGGGCCTCAAGAAGAACCAGAAAATCACGGCCGAGAACATCCCCGCCGCGACGCAGCTGTTCACGCCGCACTGGATCGTCCGCTATCTGGTGGAAAACTCGCTGGGGCGGCTCTGGCTGCTGAACCGGCCCGGGTCCAAGCTGGCGGAACGGATGGAGTATTACATCGCGCCCGAAGAGCCCGAGACGGACTTCCTGAAAATCACCAAGCCCGAAGACATCCGCATCTGCGATCCCGCCGCCGGGTCCGGTCATATGCTGACCTACGCCTTTGATCTGCTCTACGCGATCTACGAGGAGGAGGGCTATGATCCGGCCCAGATCCCCGAGCTGATCCTCAAGAACAACCTGACGGGGGTGGAGATCGACGACCGGGCCGGGGCGCTTGCGGCCTTCGCACTGGCGATGAAGGCGGCGGCGAAGCTGGGGCGGCGGCGGTTCCTGCGGATGGAGGCGCGGCCGGACGTCGTGGTGCTGGAGAACGTGGAGTTCACCGGGCAGGACCGGGTGGGCGAGTTCCTCCGGATGATCGGACAGGGGTCGAACCACGATCTCGCGGCGACGCTGGACCAGTTCGGGCAGGCGAAGAACTTCGGCTCGCTGATCGTGCCGAAGCTGAAAAATCCGGGCGAGGTGCTGGAGGCGCTCCGGGCGAAGGATTTCGGGGGGGACATCCTGCTGGAGGGGGTCCGGGACCGTGTGGTGGCCGTGCTGCGTATGGCGGAGGCGCTGGCGCCCCGGTATCATGTCGTCGTGGCGAACCCGCCCTATATGGGCGGAAAGGGGATGAACGGGCCGCTGGGCGATTTCGCCAAGGCGAATTTCCCGGACAGCAAATCGGATCTGTTCGCGATGTTCATGGAGCGTACACTTGGGATGACCCTGAAGCGCGGCATGATGGCGATGATCAACATGCAGTCCTGGATGTTCTTGTCCTCATTCGAGAAGCTGCGCGGGAAATTGTTGTTAAACGGAACGTTCCTCTCAATGGCTCACCTCGGGGAGCGTGCGTTTGATACTATCGGTGGGGCGGTTGTTTCGACCACAGCTTTTATCTTTCTGAACGCATATCACCCAACACTCAAAGGAGAATATGTTCGTCTTGTTGATGGAGGGTCCGAGGCTGCAAAGGCAAAAAATATGGAGGACGCCATCCATAACCGTGAATGTGGCTGGTTTTACAAAGCCTCGGCTGAAGACTTCGATAAGATTCCTAGCAGTCCGATTGCATACTGGTTGAGCCGGAGATATTTTCAGATTTTCGAAGAAGCTGAAACCCTCAAGGATAGAGCAGAAGTTAAACACGGCCTATCTACCGGCAAGAACGAAGAAGTCGTTCGCCTATGGTCTGAGGTAAATGCTGGACAGTTCGGATCTCGCTACCACTCAAGGAACGCCGCACTTGCGAGTGGCGATAAATGGTTTCCATACAATAAGGGTGGAGAGTTCCGAAAGTGGTTTGGAAACTGTGAATACGCGTTGAGGTATGATAAATTTGGCAACGATTTGATGGCTACATTCTCCGGTCATCGTCATGATGGCAAGAGTCACTACTTTCTTGAGGGTGTCACATGGACTTTCATTTCAAGTTCCAGCTTCGCTGCACGATATACCCCATCTGGATTCGTCTTTGATGTAAGTGGGTCTTCTTTATTTGTAGAAGAGCCTAAACTGATAACGGGATTTCTTTGTAGCAACCTTTGCTACAATATCCTGCAAGCTCTCAATCCGACACTCAATTTCCAAGTTGGAAATCTTAAGTCTCTCCCTATATTGTCGGCCGCGTTTAGCTTTAATAAGGCTGGCCTTGAGAGGGTCACTGAAGGTTGCATTGGCCTGAGCAAGTCCGACTGGGACGCCTACGAGACCTCCTGGGACTTCACGACCCTCCCCCTCCTTTCGCCTGACCACCGGTCCGGTACGCTTGAGGCCACCTACGACCGTCTCCGCGCCCACTGGCGCGGCATGACGGAGGAGATGCAGCGCCTCGAGGAGGAGAACAACCGGATCTTCATCGACGCCTACGGGCTGTCGGACGAGCTGAACCCGGAGGTCCCGATCGAGGAGATCACCCTCACCTGCAACCCGGCCTATTCCTTCAAGTCTGAAAAGACCCACCATGGCCGTGAGGCCCGGCTGCTTGAGCAGACCATGAAGGAGCTGATCTCCTACGCGATCGGCTGCATGTTCGGCCGCTACAGCCTCGACCACCCGGGCCTGATCCTGGCCAACCAGGGGGACACGGTCCAGACCTATCTGGACCGGATCCCGGAGCCGAGCTTCGCTCCGGACCGGGACAACGTGATCCCGCTCTTCGAGGAGGACTGGTTCGAGGATGACGCCTATCAGCGGTTCCGGGAGTTCCTGTCGCTCACCTTCGGGCCGGACCGGCTGGTCGAGAACTTGGAGTTCATGAAGCGGGCCCTCGGCAAGGAGGTCCGGGCCTATCTGGCGAAGGATTTCTACGCGGACCACGTCCAACGCTACAAGAAACGCCCGATCTACTGGCTGGTCTCGAGCCCGAAGGGGGCGTTCCAGGCGCTGATTTATATGCACCAGTATACTCCCGACACGCTCAACATCACCCTGAACGATTACGTCCGGGCTCTGCGCGACAAGCTGGAGGCGGGTCAGCGGGCCGCCAAGGCACTGGAGATCAACCCGGACGCGTCCGCGGCCGAGAAGAACCGGGCCAAGCGGGACATAGACCGGTTCGCCAAGCAGATCGCCGAGGTGACCGAGTGGGAGCGCGACACCCTCTACCCGCTGGCGGTGGAGCGGATCCCGATTGATCTCGATGACGGAGTGAAGGCGAACTACCCAAAATTCCCCGGGGTTCTCAAGCCCATTAAGGGGCTGGAGGCGAAGGATGCGTGACCGGATCCAAAGTGGGCTGGAGCGGAGCTTCCGCAAGCACCGGATCGTGTTCTGGCACGACCCGGAGACCCGGTTCCGCGAGGAATTCGAGGAGATCAGCATCGAGGGTGTCACCAAGACGGAGGTGGCGAATAACGAGTTCATGCTCAAGCACCGCCTGATCCGGGAGGAGCCGCGCCAACCGTTCCTGGTCTACCGGCCCGGACCGGTCCCGGAGGACGCGTGCAACTGGCTTCTCGACCTCGAGATGGGTCACGGTGTGTTCCTCGCGGACCGCGGCGCGCTCCTCCTGATGGAGCTGGGCCTACCGCCCCGGTTCGGGGACCTGATTGGGGCGCACGCGAAGTTCTTCGAGGCAAAGGTGCGGGTTGACCGGCTCAAAGGGGTGATCGAGGAGACGGATAACGCGGCTGATATCCGACTGAAGATGATCGCGGTCTGCGCGGGCACCCCGCCGAAACTGGATGAGGTGCTGGAGACGCTCCTGTCTGAGCTTGCCCGCGATGAGGAGAAGCTGATCGGGTTGATGGCCCGGTCCGGGCTTGAGCCGGCGCTCTGGGACGAGGTTCGGTCCGTTTACGGGTATACGGAGGCGGCCCCCTCCGTCTCTGGCCTCGCGCAGGGGCTCTTCGCGGGCACCTACGCGATGGAGCTGGATGAGCCAACGCCGCTCACCCAAGAGGCGCTCGTCTTCATGGCGCGTTGGCGGAACGACACCAGGCACCGGGACGCGTTCCAGCTCCTGTCGGCCCGCTACGCTGAGGCGTTGCAGATCAGTGCCGACCTCGCCGTGCGCCCGCTAGACCGGCTGGCCCGAATGACCCAGTTCGAGGTGATCGACCAGCAGGTTCTGCGCGCTCTGATCGGGGGCGTTCTGGACCGTGATCTGGCCCATGAGCGGGTCGAGGAGACGGTGCGGGAGCGCCGGTCCGGCCTCTGGTGGGGGACCTATGAGACCCTCTATGAGGCGGTGCTTTGCGCCTCCGACCTGCAGCGGCGCCTCACGGACGTGCCGATCGCGTCGATGACGATGCGGACCGGGTTCGACGCCTACACGGCCACCTGGTTTCAGGTGGACCAGCTCTACCGGAAGTTTGTGCTGAACGCGGGCCGGTCCGTGCATCGGGACCTGATCTCCGACCTCTCCGAGCGGGTCGAGAATATCTATTCGAATAGCTTCCTGATGCCGCTGAACGACGCTTGGCAGCGGGCGATCGACGCAGATCCAGCCTGGCGGATCGATCAGGTGATCGCGCAGCGTCGGTTTTACGATCAGCACGTGGCACCGATCCGGAGTAAGGGGTCGAAGGTGATCGTGATCATATCGGACGCGCTGCGCTACGAGATCGGGGAGGAGCTCCTGCGCCTGATCCGGAAGGTGGACCGGTTCGAGGCGCGGTTGGAACCTATGCTGGGAAGTGTTCCCAGCTACACCCAGCTCGGGATGGGAGCACTCCTGCCCAATCGGGACCTGCAGATAGCCTCTGAGGGCTCCGGGGTCTTGGTGGACGGGGAGAGTGCTACCGGGACGGAGAACCGGGCCAAGGTTCTGGCCCGCCGGACGGATGCGGGCACGACGACCGCGGTGCAGGCGGAGGCGGTAAAGAACATGGACAAGGACGCGATGCGCGCCCTGATCCGGGATCACGACGTGGTCTACATCTACCACAACGTGATCGACGCCGTCGCCCATAAGGCGGCCAGTGAAGGGCAGGTATTCGAGGCCGCTGAGAACACTCTCAAGGAGCTGGAGAACCTCGTGCGGCGACTTGCGGGCAATAACGCCAGCAACCTGATCATCACCGCGGATCACGGGTTCATTTTCCAGAACCGGCCCATCCATGAAGGGGATTATAGCCCCGCTGTGGTCCGGGGCGAGACCATCACTCACCGGGACCGCCGCTTCGTGCTGGGGACGGGGCTGGAGGAAACGGACGGGCTGACCCGGCGGACCGCGCGTGAGGCCGGGCTCGAAGGGGAGACGGAGATGCTTATCCCCCGCTCGATCGGTCGGCTGCGGCTTTCGGGGTCTGGATCGCGTTTCGTCCATGGCGGGTCCGCACTTCAGGAGGTGGTGGTCCCGGTCCTTCTGATCAACAAGCGGCGCGCGAGCGACGTGGAGCAGGTGGAGGTGGAGCCGATCCTGACCACGACCCGGCTGATCACGACAGGCCAGCATACGGTCCGACTCTACCAGACTCGGCCGGTGACCGAGAAGCGGCGCATGATCAGGCTCCGGATCGGCCTTTACGGGCCGGACGGGACTCCGCTTTCCAACGAGGAGGAGCGGAGCTACGAGGAAACGTCAGAGGACGCGCGGCGTCGCGAGACCACGGTCCGGCTGATCTTGGGTAAGGCGGCGGACGCGTTCAATGACCGGGACGTCCGGCTCGTGCTGACGCGGGTGGGCGACGGTCCGGACCGGCCCTACCGGACCGAGACGTTCCGGCTGAAACGGTCCTTCGGTGGGGACTTCGACATTTGAGGGGAACGTGATGAGCGCGCTGGACGACAAGATCAACGAAAACTTCGCCGGCCTGGTCGTGCGCAAGGACCTGGTCAAAGAGGTGCGCGGCAACGCGATCGTCCCTTCCTATGTGCTTGAGTTCCTGCTCGGGCAGTACTGCGCCACGAATGACGAGGATTCCATCCGGTCCGGGATCGAGACCGTGAAGGAGATCCTGCAGCGGCATTACGTTCACCGTAACGAGGCCGGGCTGATCCGGTCCAATATCCGCGAGAAGGGCCGCTGGAAGGTGATCGACAAGGTGTCCGTCGCGCTCAACGACAAAACGGACGCCTATGAGGCCGCCTTCGCAAATCTCGGCATCAAGAAGGTCCTGGTGGACAGCGACACCGTGAAGGCGCACCCGAAGATGCTCGTCTCCGGGGTCTGGTGCATCGCGGACGTGGAATACGAGCACAAGGAGGAGGCGAACGCGGTCCCCTGGATCATGGGGTCTCTGAAGCCGATCCAAATGTCGGGCTTGGACTTTTACGAGTACGTCACCAAGCGGGACGCGTTCACCACGGATGAGTGGATCGACCTGTTGATCCAGACGATCGGGTTCAACCCGGACGCGTTCGGTCGGCGCAGCAAGCTGCTGCAGCTCCTGCGGCTCATTCCTTACGTGGAGCGGAACTACAACCTGATCGAGCTCGGCCCAAAGGGGACCGGTAAGTCGCACATCTTCTCCGAGTTCTCCCCGCACGGGATCCTGATCTCCGGGGGGGAGGTGACCGTCCCAAAACTGTTCGTGAACAACACCTCCGGCAAGATCGGGCTGGTAGGCTACTGGGACATGGTCGCTTTTGACGAGTTCGCGGGCAAGACAAAGAAGGTCGACAAGGCGCTCGTGGATATCATGAAGAACTACCTGGCGAATAAGACCTTCTCGCGCGGGATCGAGACGCTTGGGGCGGAGGCGTCGATGGCGTTCATCGGGAACACGAAACACTCTGTCGCCTACATGCTCAAACACACGGATCTGTTCGAGGAGCTGCCGGAGAAATATTACGACAGCGCTTTCATCGACCGTCTGCATACCTATCTGCCCGGCTGGGAGATCGACGGGATCCGCGGCGAGATGTTCGCGAACGGCTACGGGTTCATCGTGGACTACCTGGCGGAGATCTTGCGCGACCTGCGCGGTCAGGACCGGTCCTCGGATTACCGGGACCTGTTCACGCTGAGCCCGACCATCTCCACGCGGGACCGGGACGGGGTGCAGAAGACCTTCTCAGGGCTGATGAAGCTCTTGTTCCCTGGCGGGGGCGCTACCCCGGAGGAGGTCGAGGAGCTGCTCAGCCTTTCGATGGAGGGGCGTAAGCGGGTCAAGGACCAGCTGATGCGGATCGACAGCACTTACCCGGAGGTGGAGTTCACCTTCACGGACACGGCCGGGCGCGAGATCCGGGTGCAGACGCTGGAGGAGCGCGAGCACCCCCGCTGGTATCACCGGCGCAACGTCGAGGAGGCCCCGGAGGGAGCGGTAATCGAGACCGGCGGATCAGCTGAGCCGGTCAGGTCTGAGGAACCCGTTACTGCCCCCGCGGTCAGCGCGCCCGCGACGCCAAAAGGGCCCGCCCCGGGTCACGTCACTTTCTCAGAGAACCAGAAGGGGGTCAGCTTTGACGCGCTGTTCGGTCCCTGGCTGGATGAGGCGACGGAGATTACCCTCACGGACCCGTATATCCGGGTCTATCACCAGATGCGCAATCTGATGGAGCTGCTGGAGGCGATCGCGATCCGCAAGCCGGACGGTGAGGATGTCCGGTTCCGGCTGCTGACCGCCCCGGACCCGGACGATCTAGAGCGCCAGGCGGGCTATCTGGAGCAAATCCGGGACGGGATCGCGCCTCTTGGGGTCGAGTTCAGCTGGGAGTTCGACGGGACGAACTCAATCCATGCCCGACATCTCGTCACCGACACCGGCTGGAAGATCCTGCTCGACCGCGGGCTTGACGTGTTCCAGCGGGCGGAACTGAACAGCGGATTCAGCCCGGCGAGCCGACATCAGCGGTTTCGTCAGGTGAAGGGTTTCGAGGTGACCTATCTCAAGGAGGTTGCAAATGTTATCGGTAACTCCAGTGATTGAACGGGACTTTGAATGCAGCTGCTGATCTACAAAACTGAACTCGCTGTTGAGCGGGCACCTGGTTGGCTCGCTCCCAACAGCCCGATCGAACTGCGTGTTCAAGCTGATGGGACTATCGCGGCTTTTGCACCGCGACCGTCGAGCTGGTTGTCCCTGTTTGGACAAGCACGGGCGGTCCGAATAGGCGGGCTGGACGAGACGGCGGGTGCGCTCCTTCGTCCTGCGTTAGCGGCGGGGCTCGCGTTGCGGGTTCGGATTGTTGAACTTCACCCATCTCACCTGACTGTTGATCGGCGTGCGCGGGTCAGTGTTTCGGTATGGGGTGGCGCGGCCAGGATGGCGGCGCGCCGTACCTTTGCGAATGCGGGGTATCCTTGATGGTTATTCTGAGACCTCTTTTTCAGCGGAGCGTCCGACGCCTGCAAAACCGTGCGGCCTTCCTGCTACAGGGGCGAGCGCTGCGTCGGCCAAATAATGGGGCCGGTCCGGATGACCTGGATCGTGTCTGGCAAGCGGAGTGCGTTGAGATGGCCGCAATCCTTGATCGAAAAGATCCGGACCGGTCTCGGAAAGATTGACGGATGGTTCAAACCTTCGGAATGATCTCAAAAAGATGAGGGGAGAGTTGTTTGACAAAAAAACTGAGTAGGGCCTCCGCCCTGAGCATAGGTCTGACGGTGTGGGGTCTTCTGGCCAGTGTAGCATTTGCGCAGGACCAAACTTCCATTCATCCAGACCTGCGCGGGATCTGGAGTTTCGAGAACTGCACGGAGAATGACGGAGGCTTCCTTGTTGCGCATGGTATGATGGCTGTTCTGATCGAGGGTGGGGATGCGAGTTCCCAGCCCTTGGTGACGGCCCCTGATCTTGATGCCGCAGGCTGGGTGACGGGCCGTGTTGAGGATCAACCATTGTTTTTCCGACGCGTCACCGGCGCGCTGGATGTATTGGACGTTGCTACCGCTGAGGTATCGAACGGGGAAACCGCTATAACCGAAGGCCCTGGACCAGCGCCGGATCCTTCGGTCTGGAGTGTTGAGCGGGCCACAAGCTGCGAGGCGCTTCCGCCAGGGCCGCAAGCGCTCTACGGAGAAATGTTCGCGGTCCTCGCTGGACTTGATGCGGCTGAAACAGCTTGTGCGGCTGGCCCCCAAGCTTGCGCGGACGCGCTGCTTTCGGTGGGGGATGTGAGCCCGAACGGGTCCCTGAATACAGCTGAAATTTCTCGGTTGATCCGGGTTCTTGTGCAAATCGGGGCGATCGAGCAAGGGAACGGTGACGCGGATGAGCAGGCCGGGATGGTAGCCGTCAGTGTGCCGCTGGCGCCGATCCTCGCGCGTGCGTTGATCAGCTCCTTCGATTACGATGGCGATGACGGGCTCTCTCTTGAGGAAATCCTCGGGGACCGGGTCGTTCTGCCCTCCTCGGATATGTCGCAGCTACTTACGGGGGCAGAGTCGCAGGTCTCGGAAATGATGGATACGATTGAAACGCGCGCCTCTGATCTCGGACGCCTGTTGATGATGTTGCGATAGGGGGTTCGGCATGATGATTTGGAGAGCGTTTTTATTTGGCTTGCTGATGTCTGGCCCTGCGTTTGCGGACCGGATCCTGGAAGGGCGCGTGACGGTCGTTCGTGATGTGGATACGATCGTGGTGGCTGGAACCCCAGTCCGTCTGAACGGGTTGGACGGGCCGGAGACTTCGACCCGGATCGGCCGCGAGGCACGCTCTTTCATGACCCGCTTAGTCCGGGGCGAAACGGTCGTATGTCAGCTGAACGGGGAGCGGACATACGACCGGTGGGTCGGGATCTGTTACCTCGACAATCAGGACATCGCCGCAATCGCGGTCGCGAACGGGCACGCGCTCGACTGCCGACGCTACTCCGGCGGACGCTATCGCGATCTGGAGACCACGGCGGCCCGGTCCCGGATCCGGCGGGCCGGGTACTGCTAGGATGAGGTTGGCATGAGCTTTCGTTTTTGGCGCCGGGTGCGTCTTGCCCCTGGTGTGACGCTGAACCTGTCCAAGTCGATGGCGTCGCTTTCCTTTGGTCCGCCTGGCGCGAAATACACGATCAGCCCGCGTGGGAACCGGGCCACAGCGGGCATTCCCGGCACCGGTCTGTTCTACACGGTCAAAGCTCCCGGGGGCGGTCGAGCGACGGAGTCGTCGACCCCGTCCGTACGAAGCCGACTTGATCTGGGCTTTTTCAGGCGCCTTATCACACCAGCGTCTGAGAAGGCCTTTGTGGATGGCCTGCGCGCCTTGCACGAAGGGCGGGAGGAGGACGCCTTGCGCCACCTCGAGCAGGCCTCAGACACGCCTGACGCGGCGTGGATGGCGGGCATGTTGAGGCTGAAACGTGAGGAGCTTATGCGCGCTGAACAGCACCTGTCCGAAGCGCTCGCCGGAGGGGCTGAGCTGGGGCGCCTGTTTGCCACCTATGAGCTCGATATGGTGGTGTCTCTGCCGGTCACGTTGGAGGTGACAGCACATGTGCGCCCGCGCCCCCGAGGAACCCGGCTGGCCCTTGCCGAGCTTTATCAGGTTCAGGGAGCGCCAGAGCGGGCGCTTGCTCTTCTTGAACAGGTCATCGAGGAGGACCGGCTTGACGTGGTTGCGGTGTCAGCGCTTGCGGAATTATTGTTGGATGCTGATCCCGTGCCGTCTGACGCGGCTGAGCAGGTTGTACGCATAACAGCAGTGGTGGAAAACGAAACCCCGGTCCATGCCGCAGCGTTGCTCTACAAAGGGCGTGCGCTTTGCGCACTTGGCCTACACGATGCTGCCGTCAAAACTTTCACCAAGGCGTATCGGCGCAAGAAGGATCGGCCCGCCGAGCTTCTCCGTCAAATCCGCTACGAGCGCGCCTTGGGGTATGAGGCGCTTGGGCGAAGAAGCCGTGCTCGCCAAGAGCTGGAAGCGATCTATGCCGAGGCCCCTGACTGGGACGATGTGGCGGAGCGCCTTGGGCTTTGAGGGTCTGGTTTGGTGCGTTATTGCTGGCGAGGACCGGCGCCGATGAGAGCGACTACTTCTAGATATGTGACGCCTTTCTCCGGCCTCTGTGGACGTGCGCGGGGTGATTGATGCGGCAATCACTGGGTAGGGGTTCCGTTCATTATTCAAGCGAGGAACGGTCACCTCATCAATGCCGTATCAAGGCAGTTTTTCAATGCGATGCTTTTGGTTGTTCAGGGTTCAGGATCCATATCATCGATGGTTTCAACTGGCTGTTCCTCTAAATTTTGAGTTTCTGGTGAGTTGATGTTGATTCCAGCAGCTTTCAACACAGCCGCAACGGCATCGTGTGGGCCACTTATTGTCCAGATCTCATCATGTGTGAACGAGAAGCGATGCGTGAAATCACTTGCCCCACCCTGACGGGACAAATCATGGTCACCTCCATCGCGATCATCCTCAGGAGCGTTGACATGGAAGCGGATAGGACCGTTGGGCGACAGTGCTGCGCGTGCGGTGCATAATTGGCTCAGGAGTTCCGCGCGGCTTCCGCGCGGGGCGCGGGCACGTTCAGCCAGTCCATTATGGTGCCCAGGGCTCCCTCGATCTCGGTCAGGCGATTTTCCGTTTTGGCCTGCGCGCTGGATATGCGCTCCAGCTTTGTGTTCAGGATTGGCGATAACGTTTCCGATTCCGTCAGTTTGGTTAGATTGTCCGCTGATTTCTGCATGCTGGTTGAGATTGAAACCAGCGCCTCCATGATGGGGTCCGCTCCGGTAGAGGGCAGAATAGTACGTTAAGCTCCTCGGTCACTGTTTTGGCCACCTGTACTCGCCCGTGATGAGGATATGCGCCCATCCAAGAGGAGAGATGTGTGCTAGAAGCGCTG
>Ga0307933_1001190_pt1 | contig 21304 bp, 20 predicted proteins | sample OrgLakmetageno88_FD_201811 | JGI IMG/M metagenome (GOLD analysis project Ga0307933, IMG submission 201811) | Saline water microbial communities from Organic Lake, Antarctica - #88 | ecosystem: Environmental > Aquatic > Non-marine Saline and Alkaline > Saline | place: Antarctica: Organic Lake... | reverse complement strand
AACACGTTCTTTGTGGCAACCGGTGTGACCGACGGGGAATTGGCTCGCGGTGTTCGTCGGGTCGGCCCCAGGATCAGTACTGAAAGCATTGTGTTGCGTGCTCGCTCAGGAACGATGCGTCGGGTGGGAGCAGACCATCAAGCCAGCAAATGGCTGGATGACTAGTCCTTTTCCGCTTCATCAGTAAGTTCCGCTGCGGAGAGCTCCCGGGGTAGAACCTCCACCCCTTCAATGGCCTCTGGCAAGTCACCGGGTGAACCCAGCTCTGAGAGTTTTCTTGCACTCGGAAGTACACGGGATTCGAGAGATCCCACAAAAGCGTTGTAGCCTTTCACGCTGCTGGTGATGGAGCGACCGAGCGTTTCCACGTGCTTGGACATCGCACCGAGACGCTGAAGCAGTTCGCGGCCCACCAGAAAAATCTTTGCTGCGTCTTCGGTCAACACATCTTGCTGCCAGGAGAACGCCACCGTTTTGAGCACTGACCAGAGAGTGACGGGGGAGGCGAGAGCCACCTTTTTGCCAAACGCGTAGTCCATCAGACCGGGATCGGCCTCCATCGCGCTGGAGACGAGGGCTTCGCTCGGGATAAAACAAATCACCATTTCGGGGGAAGCTTTGAGCCCATCCCAATACGACTTTTTCCCGAGAGCATCCACGTGAGCGCGCACCGCGCTCACGTGGTCTTTGATCAGAGAGACGCGCCTGGCGCCTTCCTCACCCGTTGCGGTGAGGGGAATTTTGCTCGCTTCCATGTAGGCGGTGAAGGGAACTTTCGCATCCACCGCAATGTTCTTCCCCCCGGGCAAATGCACCACCATGTCGGGTTTACCGAGCCCCGCATCGGAGGTGATGGTGGATTGAACATCAAAGTCCACTCGTTCTATGAGGCCCGCGGCTTCCACCACGCGGCGCAACTGCACTTCACCCCACACACCGCGCATGCTGTTGGAGCGAAGAGCAGAGGAGAGGCCCTCCGTGGTGCTGCGCAACAGTTCGTCGCTCTGCATGGCGGCGCGCAACTGTTCCGTGATTTGGCCGTGCTGATCACTGCGTTGCTTTTCTAAATCTGCGACCGTGCGCTGCATGTCGCTGAGGCGCTGGGCCACCGGGGAGAGAGCTTGGAGAATCTTGTTCTCGGTGTCTTGCCCGCCCCGCAGCGTGTCATATTGCTGCTGGAGCATATCCAGCTGGGAGCGAAGCACCAGGGTTTCAGTGGCCAAACTTGGGGGAGTGGAGCGCTGGCGAAGAACCCAACCGAGCAAGAATCCGAACGCAAGGGCCAACACAACGGCAATAACCAGGGTGAGAGTGGTCTGATCCATCCCCATAGTCTGCCAGGGAGTGCTGACGCTGAAGCGGTGAGCTCGGCGCTCGGTTTGGTGCCGGGTTTGGTGCTGGGTGCAAGAAGGACACCAGGGCGTCACCCTTGTGTGCCTTCTTGCGCCCGGCACGGTTTAGCCTTGAGCAGTGATTGGACTTGGCACACTGCTCAACATCACCACCATCGTGGTTGGTGCCACCCTCGGCGTCCTTATCGGCAGACGATTGCCCGAGCGCACCAACCGGGTCGTTACGGATGCTCTGGGGCTCATCACCATTGTTCTGGGCGGCCTCAATCTGGTCTCGCTCACCGATTCTGACTTTGTCAGTGTGGTGGGAGCCGGTGGCACTTTTCTCGTCGTCATCGGAGCACTGCTGATTGGCAGCATTATCGGATCACTAGCGGGCATCGAGTCGAGGCTCGAACTTTTTGGCGGGTGGTTGCAAAACAGGCTGACGCGGCGAGGCCGCAGTGCGGCATCCGGCACCACGGCGGGTGCCAGCGCCGCTGCGCCACCCACAGCTGATGGGTTGATGGATGCTCCGCTGGCGGCTACTGCTCGGGAGAGGTTCATTAACGGCTTTGTTGATGCGTCTCTTGTGTTCGCTATTGGGCCCCTCGCCATACTCGGCGCCTTTCAAGACGGCACCGGCCAGGGGATCGACCAGCTGGCCCTCAAATCCACCCTTGACGGCTTCGCCTCGATTGCTTTTGCTGCCTCGCTCGGTTGGGGCGTTGCCTTTTCTGCGATACCTGTCGGTATCTGGCAGGGCCTGCTGACCGTGCTCGCTTTCGGGCTCGGCTCCGTCATGTCGGGAGCAGCCATCGCAGCCCTCACCGCGACCGGTGGTGTGCTGCTGCTGGGTGTGGGACTGCGCCTGCTAAACCTGCGGGCCGTTTCAGTCGCCGACATGCTGCCCGCTCTGATCATTGCCCCCCTGCTGACCGTCGGTGTGCACGCAGTGCTGGGGTAGTACCCCTTTTCGACTGGTTCCCTATCGCCACTCGAACAACGTGACCCCGTGCCTCATCGGCTTTCGCTGCGCTCGGCTTGCGCGGGCTCGTTGGACCAGCCACCGCGATTGTCGAAGCCCTGGCGGATGAGGGGCGATGGCGTGGCCGATAACGTGGTCCATAGGCGTGCCATAAATGCGGTCATTCCAGCGTATGCTCGAGGTTATCGAGCTTCAAGGCTCTCACCAGAGGAGATTTACCATGGCTGAAAAGTCTGCGCGTAAGAACACCACAAAGACCGTTGCCGCCAAGTCGCTCAAAGAAAAGCGCGCCGCTAAGGCTGGCAAGAAGGCTGAAAAGAACTAGGTCGCATACCGAGCAGCGCGGCTTCGGGGTCACCCCTGAGGCCGCGAGCTCAGCTCGTCAATGATGCGCCCGCCTCGGCTCGGCTCGGCTCGGCTCGGACGGGTCAGGTCGCGGCCGCCCTGCTTCAGTTGGTAGAGCGTCTCACTCGTCATGAGAAGGTTTTCGGGCGCGGCGCTTCTGGTTATCGGAGTCTGACCCGGGGCTCTGGCAGTCGGGGAATCCGACACTGCAGTAAGCTTCCTAGCCGTGGCACTCACTATAGGAATTGTTGGCTTACCCAATGTGGGTAAGTCCACCCTGTTCAACGCGTTGACCAAGAATGCTGTGCTGGCTGCGAACTATCCCTTCGCCACCATTGAGCCAAACATTGGTGTGGTGAACCTGCCCGATGAGCGTCTTGTGACGTTGGCGGGCATTTTCGGGAGTGAACGCATTATTCCTGCAGCCGTGTCTTTTGTGGATATTGCCGGCATTGTTCGCGGTGCCAGCGAAGGGGAGGGGCTAGGAAATAAGTTCCTCTCCAACATCCGCGAAGCGGATGCCATTGCCCAGGTGGTCCGGGTGTTTGATGACCCCGATGTGATTCACGTGGATGGGGCTGTCAATCCCTCGGGGGATATGGAGACCATCAACACCGAACTGATCCTGGCTGATCTTCAAACTCTTGATAAAGCCATCACCCGGTATGAAAAAGAGGTCAAGGGTAAGAAACTGGAGCCTTCCGTTTTGGTTGCTGCAGAGGAGGCCAGAGGCATCCTGGATGCCGGCCAAACCTTGGCGCAATCCGGGTTTGATTCGAGTCCTCTCCAAGAACTGGGGTTGCTGACCTCAAAACCTTTTTTGTATGTGTTCAACGTGGATGAAAACACGTTGGGCGACGCCGATAAGCAAGCGGCGCTTGCTGCCCTTGTTGCTCCCGCTAAAGCGGTGTTCTTGGATGCGAAGGTGGAGAGCGAGCTGATTGATTTGGATGTCGCTGAGGCCACAGAGCTTCTCCAATCCATGGGCCAAGAAGAAAGCGGGCTTGACCAGCTTGCCCGCATTGGTTTTGCCACACTGGGGCTTCAGACCTATTTGACCGCGGGGCCCAAAGAGTCCCGTGCCTGGACTATTCGTCAAGGGTGGCGTGCCCCCCAGGCAGCCGGTGTGATTCACACAGACTTTGAAAAAGGCTTCATTAAAGCCGAAGTGACGGCTTTTGACGATCTTGTCGCCGCAGGCTCTCTTGCTGATGCGCGCTTGGCAGGGAAAGCGCGCATTGAGGGCAAAGAGTACGTCATGCGCGATGGTGACGTGGTGGAGTTCCGATTTAGTTCCTAAGAGAAGATGCTGTGAATAGGCGCGTCTGGCTTGTTCTTTTTCTCACCAAGTGGTTCGCTGGTGTCATGCCAGAAATTCCCATGTTTCCTTTGGGTTCCGTTCTTTTTCCCGCGATGCCTCTCGCCCTTCGGGTGTTTGAAGAGCGCTATCTCAAAATGATGGGGGCCATTTTGGACAATGAGCCCTCGGAGTTTGGTGTGGTGCTCATTGAGCGCGGGTCTGAGGTGGGCGGTGGGGATAAGCGCTTTGATGTGGGAACGACGGCACGAATTCTGCAAATCGAGGCACCCGATGGGCCTCTCGCCGTCGTTGCCCGCGGTGGTAGACGCTTCCGGGTTAGCCAGTGGCTAGAGGATGACCCCTATCCGCGGGCTGAGGTGGATTTTCTTGATGACCTTGACATGGCGCTGGTCTCAGCGGAGCAACTGGCTGCGACGGAATCTGTGGTTCGGGAAACGCTGGAGTTTTTGAGGGGCCTGGATTTGTCTCTGCCGTGGCCGATAGATATTGAATTGGCCGAGGACCCTGCGGAGAAAGTGTGGCAGCTGGCGGGTATTTCACCGCTTGGATCACTGGATCACCAAGATCTCTTGGAAATCTCTGATGCGCCCACCCTGCTGGAGCGCACCCGCGAAACCGTTGCCGATGCGCTGGAAACCTTTCGACTCACCCAACAAGACGAGGACCTGTAGCGGGGGAGCTGTCTGAGAGGGCTGCGTCACGCCAGGCCCCCGTGGACGGGGTGAGCCCTCCCGTTTCGACACAGCCCCACTACGAGCGCTGGGTGAACATTTCGCGCAGAAACAGCGCACTGTCTTTGAGAGTCCTCTCAGGCGAGTCCCCATCCACGCGAATCATGCCACAGCGTTTTGACGAGCCCTGTGTCCACTCCAGGCCGTCAAACAGCGACCAGGCAAAGTACCCCACAAGCTCAACACCCTGCTCTGTGGCATCCAGTGCTGCATGAATGTGGTCGCGGTAATACTCGATGCGGTCCCGGTCGTGAATGCCATCTTCTGTCACAACATCTTCAAACGCCCCACCATTTCCGGTGACATAGAGCGGAACGCCTGGAAGGCGCTGTGCTGTGGTCACCAGCGTTTCGGTAAGGCTTGGCGCGTGGATTTCCAAACCCATGGCTGTGCGAGGCGCTCGGGGGACAAAAGAGACCCCGGTCACACCGGGATAGGCGAGGGCTTCGTGGCCCACCACTTTCCCTGCCCTGTGAGCGGAGGCAATCCGGGTGGGCGTGTCGTAAGTGACACCCAGCCATGACACGGGCTCTGCAGCCATAGCGAGCCCCTCATCGGTGACGAATGACCAGTCGGTAATGCTCTGTGTTGCCTCCACCACATCGGTGGGTAATCCGCGCCCTGCCAGAAGGTCAAGGGACATTCGGTTGTGTAAGCCATCAATGAGGGTGGCACGCTCGTGAACATCATCATCCTCGGCAATGACGGTGGTGAGGTTCACCACCACACCCGGGCGGGGGATGCCGGTGTCTCGAAGCACCGCAATGCCGTGACCGCTTGCCACCATCAGGCGGTAGAACACCTCGAGGCTTGCCTGCGGGTTTTGGATTCCCGGAGCATGGATACCCGAGGCGTAGCCAAGGAATGCGGACGCCCAGGGCTCGTTGAGGGTGGCAATGGTGTCGAGGCGATCACCAAAATGTTCGGCGACCAGGTGGGCATAATCGGCAAACCATTTGTGGCTATCGGGTGAAAGCCAGCCGCCCTTATCCTGCAGGGCTTGGGGTAAATCCCCGTGATACAGGGTGGGGTAGGGCGCGAGTCCCCGCTCCAAGACACCATCGACCAGCCGGTCATACACATCGAGGCCACGGGAGGACACCGGACCACTGCCGGCGGGGATGAGTCGCGGCCACGAAAAAGAAAAACGGTAGGCGTTTGCACCCAGGCCTGCAACCAAATCTAAGTCTGAAGACATATGCGCCAGGTGATCACACGCAGGGTCCGCGGGAGCACCACGGTGCACACGGCCCGGGGTTTCGACAAACGTGTCCCAAATGCTTCGACCGCGCGAGTGACTAGCCCCCTCAATTTGCCAGGACGAGGTTGCTACCCCGAGGGTGAAATTAGAGGGAATGCGCCCGGCAAGTTCACGTGCCTCGGGGAAATCCATAGCCATGGGGCCCAGAATAGTGGGAAGGAAGTGAGGTGGTGTCACCATGGCAAAAGCACAGCCGTTTACCTTTATCGAAAGTTTGCCCCACGGTGCGGATTTGCGGCTTTACCCGGCCCACACTCTCATCTCGGTTGATATTCGGGGAGATTTTGGCACCGCTGGGGTGCGCGGTTTTGGTCCATTGATCAGTTACATTTCCGGGTCTAACTCCACCGCCCAAAAAATTGCGATGACCTCCCCTGTCGTGCAGGCTCCCCGCGGAGGGGAAGACCACACCATCAGTTTTGTTTTGCCAGAGGGTATGTCCCCAGGCGATGCGCCGGTGCCAGAGGATAGTCGAGTCACCGTGCACGAAGAGGGACCGAGACACGTGGCAGCCCTGCGCTTTAGTGGTTCCTGGAACACACGCCGAGCGATGGAGGAAACGGCAAAGCTCTCTGACATTCTCCAGGTGCAGGGGCTCACCCCGGTGGGGGAGCCTTTCTACGGCCGTTTTGATCCGCCCTGGGTGCCCGGTCTTTTGCGCCACAACGAGGTGCTGATTCCGGTCGCTGCACCCTCACACTGAGGCCCTGGTGTGGTGCGGGGTAGCCCATTGTGGCCCTGCTAGTCTTCATTTACTAACTTCATATTGGGCCCTACGTTTTACGGGAGAGACACCGGAAGTTACGGTGTCACCGAAGGAGCAAGCCTCCCCGCCAATCTCTCAGGTCATCCGTACCGTTTAGCGAGGCCACTCTGGAAAGTGGAAAGAGAATTCTTTCCCGCCGACGGTGAAAGCACCCTACGGGTGTGAAACTCTCAGGCCAATGACAGAGGGGGAGTCACGAAAAAGAACACTTTTTCGTTTATGACTCTGGGGGCCCCGTGAACACACAGACACCGCTCTATGCAGTGCACGAGCGCGCCGGAGCATCGTTCACCGATTTTGCCGGCTACGACATGCCCCTGCGATACAGCTCCGATTTGGCCGAACACCATGCCGTGCGCGAGCGGGCCGGCATGTTTGATCTCTCCCATATGGCAGAAATTGCGATCACTGGCCCCGAGGCTGCAGCATTTCTTGATTTTGCGCTGAGCAATCGTCTCTCTGCTCTGAGCGTGGGGCAGGCAAAATACTCTCTTTTGCTGAGTGATCAAGGGGGTGTTCTCGATGACCTGATTGTGTATCGCTTAGAGGACTCCGATTTCTTGGTTGTGGCAAACGCCGCCAATCGCCACGTTGCGTTTGAGGCACTGGTCAAGCGAAGCGCGGGGTTTGCGGTTGAGGTAGCAGATACCAGCGATGAGTGGGCACTGATCGCCGTGCAGGGGCCAAAGGCACGCGCGATTGTGGATGCCTCAGGCATGCTCTGTGAGTCACCCCTGGATGAGCTTGGGTATTACCGCATCGCTGTGGGAACATTCCACTCAGAAACCCTCTACATTGCCCGCACCGGGTATACCGGGGAAGACGGCTACGAACTCTTTGTGCCCCAGGCGTTGGCACCTGCTCTCTGGGATGACCTTGAGGCAGCCGGCGCCGAGCATGGAATGGTGCTCTGCGGTCTGGCCTGTCGAGACACTCTGCGCCTGGAAGCGGGAATGCCGCTCTACGGGCATGAACTTGACCGTGACCACACACCCGCTCAAGCAGGCCTCGGGCGAGTGGTGGATAGCAGCAAAGAGGATTTCGTGGGCAAAGACGCGGGGGCCCACCCCGAGGAGGGTGTGCCCGTTTTGGTGGGCTTACAGGCGGAAGGAAAACGTGCACCCCGCGCCGGCTACGCGGTGGTGACACCAGAGGGTGAGCACATTGGCACGGTGACCTCCGGGGCTCTCTCGCCAACGCTTGGCTACCCGATTGCGATGGCCTACGTGGATCCTGCTCACGCAGCACCGGGCACCGAGATTGCCGTTGATGTCCGAGGGTCACTCCTTCGGGTTACTGTGTCCGCACTTCCGTTTTACTCGAGAAAGAAAGTCACCCCATGAGCGCTGTTCCCGAGCACCTCCACTACACCAGCGAACACGAATGGGTCGCAATCGAGGGCGATGTTGCCACCATCGGCATCACCCAGTACGCGGCTGATGCGCTCGGTGATGTTGTTTTTGTCGCTCTGCCAAATGTGGGCGATGCTCTCGCCCACGGGTCCATTGTCGGCGAGGTGGAATCCACCAAATCGGTCGGGGAAATTTTTGCTCCCGTTGCCGGGGAGGTACTTGAGGCAAACGCCGGTGTGGTGGATGCTCCCGACACGGTCAACAGCGACCCCTACGGTGCTGGATGGCTGATGAAAGTGCGCTTTAGCGAAACCCCCGATTTCCTCGATGCCGCCGCATACCGCGCACTGATTGGAGTATAAAAGATGGCCCGCAACTTTTCTTCCCGCCACATTGGAACCGACTCTGACGCCCAAGCCTTGATGCTGAACGTCCTCGGGTATGACACCCTGGACGCCCTCATGGATGCGGCTGTTCCTGGCCATTTGCGGATGGCAGAAATCGCTCGCTCCGCAATTCCCGAAGCGGCGAGTGAAGCAGAAACGTTGGCGGAACTGCGTGCGCTTGCCGGGGCCAACACCGTGCGTCGGTCACTCATTGGTCAGGGCTATTACGGAACCCACACGCCCTCGGTAATCAAGCGCAACATCTTGGAAAACCCCAGCTGGTATACCGCCTACACCCCCTACCAACCAGAAATCTCCCAAGGCCGCCTCGAAGCGTTGTTGAACTTCCAAACCATGGTTGTTGACTTGACCGGTATGCAGACGGCAAATGCCTCCATGCTCGATGAGGGAAGCGCTGTGGCCGAGGCCATGCTGTTGGCCAGGCGCGCTTCATCACAGGCAAGTTCTGTTTTTCTTCTTGACTCGGACGCTTTCGCTCAAACCAAAGCTCTGGTGCGCGGTCGCGCAGAACCCCTCGGCATCGAGGTGGTGGAAGTAGATTTCCGCGGAGAAATTCCCGAATGCTTCGGCGCGTTCATTCAATACCCCGGCGCTTCGGGCCGAGTGTGGGATCCACGATCTGCCATTCAGGCGATTCACGCCCACTCTGCCCTGGCCATCGCGGGGGCAGACCTGCTTGCACTGGCCCTATTGGAAGCCCCCGGTCACATGGGAGCAGATATTGCGGTGGGAACAACGCAGCGTTTTGGTATTCCCCTGGGGTTTGGTGGGCCCCACGCTGGCTACCTGGCCGTTCGAGCAGGCTTGGAGCGCCAAATGCCCGGACGTCTCATTGGTGTGTCCAAGGACGCGGATGGCAACCCTGCCTACCGTTTGACTCTCCAGACCAGGGAACAGCACATTCGCCGGGATAAGGCGACCAGCAATATCTGCACCGCCCAGGTGCTTCTTGCCGTGATGGCCGGCATGTTTGCCGTCTATCACGGTCCCGAGGGTGTGCGCGAGATTGCTCGAGATGTGGCCGCAAAGACGGCGGGGCTTCGCGATGCGCTGGTGGCTGCCGGACACGATGTGGTGCACGAAAGTTTCTTTGACACGCTTCTTGTTCGCGCACCGGGCAAAGCGTGGGCCCTGCAAAGCCGTGCTGCACAGGAGGGTGTCCTGATTCACGCGGTGGATGCGGACACTGTGTCGATGTCGCTTGATGAAACAACGGTGGGAGACAACACGGGAGTGTGGGCGGGGTCGCTCGAGCAATCTCTTGCCACCGTATTCGAACTTCCTGACTATGCGGGCGCAGAGGGCACACCGGCACTGCCGGAGGCTCTCACTCGCACCAGTGGCTACTTAGAACACCCGGTGTTCCACTCCCACCATTCAGAAACCTCCATGATGCGCTACCTCAAATCTCTTGCGGATAAAGACTATGCACTCGATCGAGGGATGATTCCCCTCGGCAGCTGCACGATGAAGCTCAACTCCGCCACCGAAATGGAAGCGGTGACCTGGCCGGAGTTCTCTGCCCTTCATCCGTTTGCTCCGGTGGAAGACATCCAAGGATATTTGGTCATGATTTCCCACCTCGAGCAGTGGCTCGGGGAACTGACCGGCTATGACTCGGTCTCGCTGCAACCTAATGCCGGCAGTCAAGGGGAATACGCGGGCCTTCTCGCAATTCGGGGGTATCACCGCTCACGGGGTGACCATCACCGCACGGTCTGTCTGATTCCCTCCAGCGCTCACGGCACCAATGCCGCCAGCGCCGTGTTGGCAGGGATGAGCGTCGTGGTGGTGGCCTGCAATGAGCGAGGCGATGTGGACCTTGCGGATGTGCAAGCAAAAATTGCTCTGCACCGCGATTCTCTTGCCGCGCTCATGGTCACCTACCCTTCCACCCACGGCGTATACGAGGCAGGCATCCGCGACATTACCGATGCGGTGCATGAAGCCGGTGGCCAGGTCTACATCGATGGGGCCAACCTCAACGCGTTGGTCGGATACTCCCGATACGGAGATATCGGTGGCGACGTGTCGCATTTGAACCTGCACAAAACATTCTGCATCCCCCACGGTGGCGGTGGACCAGGGGTGGGACCCGTCGGTGCGAAAGCACATTTGGCCCCGTTCCTCCCCGGTCATCCACTGTCACAGATGGATGTGCACCCGCCGTTTGATGCGGTGTCCGGCGAGGCTGGAACCGTCATCCACGGTGGTGTGGCGGTGTCGGCTGCCCCCTATGGGAGTGCCAGTATCTTGCCCATCCCGTGGGCCTATGTGCGCATGATGGGACCCGATGGTTTGGCCAGGGCCACAGCGTCGGCCGTATTGGCGGCGAACTATGTGGCGACCCGTCTGGCTGGCCACTTCGAGATTCTCTACACCGGCGACCGAGGACTTGTTGCCCATGAGGCGGTTATTGATATTCGCCCCCTCACCGAAGCCACCGGGATCACGGTGGATGATGTGGCCAAGCGTTTGGTGGACTACGGTTTCCACGCGCCCACCATGTCCTTTCCGGTCGCCGGAACGTTGATGATTGAACCCACCGAGAGCGAAGATCTCGGTGAGCTTGATCGCTTTATTGATGCGATGATCGCCATTCGAGAAGAAGCAGACCAGGTTGCCGCTGGTGTGTGGCCTGCGGAAGACAACCCTCTGGTCGGTGCCCCCCACACTGCAGCGAGTGTGACCGCCACCCAGTGGGATCACCCGTATTCGAGGGAACTTGCGTGCTATCCGGCCGAGCTTCGCAGGCGAGGGGGAACTCTCGGAGAGGGGCTCTCGCTTGCGGCAAGCCCCAGCGTGGCAAGTAAATACTGGCCACCGGTGCGCCGTGTCGATCAGGCTTTTGGCGATCGCAACCTGGTGTGCGCGTGTCCGCCCATTGAAGCTTTTGCCCAGTAGGTTTTAGGCTTTTGCGAGCTCGCGTTTCAAGGTGGCGGCACTTTGGAACGAAACGCCCACCAGGGCAACATGCTTCCAGGCGAGTGTGCCCGAGGCGTCAATAATGAAAATGCTGCGCCTAATTCCCACACCCATCAACCCAACGCCGTAGGCGGTGACGACGTCACCTTTCTCATCGGAAAGCAAAGGGAAACCGAGTCGTTTGGAGCGCGCAAACTTTTCGTGGCTGCCGGTGGCTTGGCGTGAAATTCCCCAGACCTCGGCTCCGAGCTCTGTGAAAGATTCCAGTTCGTCCTGGTAGCTACACAGCTGCGCGGTGCACCCGGGAGAGTTATCGGCGGGATAAAAAGCCAGTACGACGCGGTGCCCGCGACGCTCCGAGAGGGTGAAATGGGACTTTTGCGGTTCCCCATCCACCATCGTGATGCCCGGCAGGGTGAAGTCGGGGGCTATCTCGCCAATCTCGGGTGTGCTCATGACGACAAACGCTAACTCACGTTCCCGAGAATTTCCGGGTAATACTCCACAACAATCGGGTATCCCACGAAGGCGACTGTGTCAATCAGGGCGTGACCCACAATCAGCGGGGCAAGTCGCCCGGTCCTGGAATAGATGTAGCCAAAGATCAACCCCATCGCCACATTGCCAATAAAGGCCCCAAACCCCTGATACAGGTGGTAGGTGCCACGCAGCAGCGCCTGCAGCACAATAATTCCCCACAGCGGAACCTGCATATCGCGAAGCCTCGCAAACAGATATCCCACCGCGATGACCTCTTCAACGATGCCAGCCCGCAGGGCTAAGGCAATCAACATCGGAACGGTCCACCAGTAGGTGTTCAGTGCGGTCGGAACAACGGTGACAGTCAGATCCAGGTTTCTGCCGAGGAAATAGACACCAAGCCCCGGTATGCCAATCAGTGCGGCCAGGCCCAGACCGGCCAGGAAATCGCGCGAAACTTTAGTGCCATCAAGGCCGAGCGCCCCCAGCCGTGGTTTCGTGACCGACCACAGCAGAAAAACGACCAGGGCCACGGGAACCAGGCTTTGAACAATACCGAGCACTTGGTAGGTGAAATCTGCCCACTCCAGGGTGCTGGCAGATCTGTTAATCGTTGCAGTTTGTTCCGACAGCGGAGCCTCGCGGCTCACGCGCACAATGATTCCCACCAGAGAGTAGAGGGCGCTGATTCCCAAGCTGAGCCCCAAGACAATGGCAATCTCGATGCCGTAGCGGGCTCTGCTCATCGTTTAGCGGGTGGGGGAAGCCGGGTCACACGATGGCGTGCCGCCGGGAAGTTTGTGGCGAAACCGTGCGGTGAAGGCATAGACCCCGGCGGCAGCCCATGAAATGGGTGGGGTGGCAAGGAGCCATCCAATTAGGCGAAAGCCAAAAGTCGGCTGCACGCGAAAGAGGGCGCTTGCGGCTAGGTGCCCGGCGTAATGGTGGGTGGGGGTGACGTACCACGCGTATTTTTCGACATCGGCGTCACTGAGTGCGTAGGCATCCAAGGAAATACTTTGTGAGGTTTTTGTGGCGGGAAAAACAGGCAACCACCCTGTGAGCCGGTTCACCCACCGCATGCAAAAAGCGCAGTCGCCGTCATAAATAAGGACGTGACCTTCCAGGGAATGAGAAACAGACATACCCCCATGCTACGGCTCATAGCTTGGCGCCCCGTATGATAGGGAGGCAGGGCTATTAGAGAACAGTTTCTGCTCCACATAGCCCGTAAAGGACCCTCATGGCTCATGCCACTCGCCACGACGTGCGCAACGTCGCCATTGTTGCCCACGTCGACCACGGTAAGACGACGCTCGTTGACGCGATGCTTCGACAGACCGGCTCTTTCGCCGATCACGGCCCCGTCACCGAACGAGCCATGGATTCGGGTGATCTGGAAAAAGAAAAAGGCATCACCATTCTTGCCAAGAACACCGCCGTCACCTACAGCGGTCTCCACGCTGGCGGTGAGGACATCACCATCAACGTCATTGACACCCCCGGCCACGCCGACTTCGGTGGCGAGGTCGAACGAGGCCTCAGCATGGTGGATGGCGTCGTGTTGCTGGTTGACGCTAGCGAAGGACCGCTGCCCCAAACCCGTTTTGTCTTGCGCAAGGCGCTGGCAGCGAAACTGCCGGTGATTTTGCTGGTCAACAAAACCGACCGTCCCGATTCACGCATTGATGAAGTGGTGGCGGAAACTCAAGATCTGCTCCTAGGCCTCGCCTCTGACTTGGTTGACGAAGTTCCCGATGTTGATGTTGATTCGATTCTCGATTTGCCCATCATTTACGCCTCGGGGCGCGAAGGTGCTGCGAGCATCAACAAACCAGAAAATGGTTCCCTGCCGGACAACGCGGATCTTGAACCCCTTTTTGGGGCAATTATGAAGCACATTCCCGCCCCCGCCTATGACGATGAGCACCCTCTGCAAGCCCACGTCACCAACCTGGATGCATCGCCCTTCCTGGGGCGTATTGCCTTGGTGAGGATTTTCCACGGTGAGCTCAAAAAGGGGCAGACCGTCGCGTGGGTTAAGCACGATGGATCGATTGCCAACGTGCGCATCACCGAGCTGTTGAAAACGAAAGCCCTCGAGCGGATTCCTGCCGAGAGTGCCATGGCCGGTGACATTGTTGCGGTCGCGGGAATCGAGAACATCACCATTGGGGAAACGATTGCTGACCCCAATGATGTTCGCCCTCTTCCTGCTATCACGGTGGACCTCCCTGCCATTTCGATGACCATTGGAACGAACACGTCGCCTCTTGCCGGCAACGTGAAAGGTCACAAACTGACTGCTCGGATGGTGAAAGACCGTCTTGACCGTGAACTGATTGGAAATGTGTCTATCCAGGTGGTCGACATTGATCGACCCGACGCCTGGGAAGTTCAGGGGCGCGGGGAATTGGCCCTGGCGATCTTGGTCGAAAATATGCGTCGCGAAGGTTTTGAGCTCAACGTGGGTAAACCGCAGGTGGTCACCCAGGTCATTGATGGCTCCGTTCACGAACCCATCGAGTCCCTCACCGTGGATGCGCCAGAAGAGTTTGTGGGCGCCATCACCCAGCTGTTGGCCTCTCGCAAAGGCCGGATGGACACCATGTCTAATCACGGCACCGGCTGGGTCCGCATGGAATTCACCGTTCCCTCCAGGGGGCTGATTGGTTTTAGAACAGACTTCTTGACTCTCACCCGGGGTCAAGGTATTGCCAATGCCATTTCGGCGGGCATGGCGAAATGGGCCGGTGCGATTGTGGCACGCAACACCGGGTCAATCGTGTCTGACCGAATGGGAGCAGTCACCACTAACGCCATGATGACACTGCAGGAGCGCATGACGTTCTTCGTGAAGCCCGGCGACGCCGTCTATGAGGGCATGGTGGTGGGAGAAAACTCCCGTGCCGATGACATGGATGTGAACATCACTAAAGAAAAGAAGCTCAATAACATTCGTTCCTCCACCGCAGAAGAGTTGGAGCGCCTCACCCCACCCCGCGAGCTCTCACTCGAAGAGTGTTTAGAGTTCGCCAGAGAAGATGAGTGCGTGGAGGTTACCCCCGAAGTGGTGCGTATCCGTAAGGTCGAATTGGATCAAACAGCGCGCGGTCGGATGGCCTCCAGGCTCAAACGCCAAGATGCGTCGAGCTAATCAAGCGATAGGTACGCTGATTCCATGAAGGTTGCACGCTTTAGGTTGGGTGACGGGGAGCCACTGTATGGCGTTCTCGACGAGGATGACCTCGTTGTTCTTGCGGGTGACCCGATGTATCACGGGTATAACCCCACCGAGGTTCGGGTTCCCCTGGAGAAGGCGACACTCTTAGCGCCCGTGATTCCTCGCTCCAAAGTGGTCTGTGTGGGCATGAACTATGCCGAACACGCCAAAGACATGCAGCACGAAGGCCCCGACAACCCCCTGGTGTTTCTCAAACCCAACACGGCCGTGATCGGTCCGGGCGACACCATCGTCATTCCTCCTGTGGAAGGGCGCATTGTTCACGAGGGCGAATTGGCCATCGTGATTGGCGCGGTAGCCAAAAGGGTGAAAGCGAAAGACTGGAAAGAGGTCGTCTTTGGTTTCACCATCGCCAATGACGTTTCTGCAAGAGATGTCATGTTCGCCGATGGCCAATGGGCACGGGCCAAAGGGTATGACACGTTTTGTCCTCTCGGGCCGTTTATCGATACCGAGTTTGACCCGTTCGATGCGGAAATTGAAACCTACGTCGATGGCGAATTGCGTCGTAAAGGCAGCACCAAAGATTTGATCTATTCGATCCCCGAAATCATCGAATTCTGTTCAGACGTCTGGACACTGTTACCCGGGGACGTCATTTGCACGGGGACCCCGTCGGGGCTCGGAAGTTTCCACGATGGCCAGACCATTGAGATTCACATCGAGGGCTTAGGGGTTCTCTCCAACCCGGCTAAAAACCGTGACGACCGGAATGACTGACACCCTCGACGTTGCGGGCGTGCAAAAAAAGGTCCGGCGTGTTCTCATCATCGGCCAGATTATGGCTGGCCTGGGGCTCGGAGCAACACTGTCCATGGGCGCAATTCTTGCCGGCCAACTTTCTGGCTCTGACGCATGGTCGGGTTTGGCGGCGAGCGTCGCCACCCTGGGCGCCGCCCTGGCAGCCGTTCCTCTGGCGCGCTTAGCCAGCCATTATGGGCGTCGCATATCGTTGACCACAGGGGCTTTGGTGGCCGCGTTTGGAGCGGTGGTGACCATCACCTCGGTTATTGTCGCCCTATTCCCCCTTCTGCTGCTCGGGCTGATGCTGATCGGTGTGGGAACGGCTGTGAACCTGCAGTCGCGGTTTGCCGCAACCGACTTGGCTGCGCCTAAAACACGCGGCAGAGACCTGTCGCTGGTCGTCTGGGCAACCACGATTGGCGCTGTCTCTGGACCCAACCTCTTGATTCCCGGTGAAGCATTGGGGTCCTTTTTAGGGTTGCCACCGCTTTCCGGCCCGTTCGTTTTTAGTCTCGTTGCTCAACTTCTCGCAGCAACGGTGTACATGGTGGCGCTGCGCCCCGACCCTCTGAAACTTGCCGCGGAGCTTGCCACTGAGCCTGCCCTGGGGCAGCGCAGTGCCAGCGAGGGTGGGGTTGTCAATGTTCCCGATAATCGGGTGATGGCTAAAACCGCGATCATCAGTGTTGCTCTCAGCCACGCCACCATGGTGTCGGTCATGGCGATGACCCCTGTTCATCTGATAAATCATGGGGCATCGTTGGCCATCGTGGGGTTCACCATTAGTCTCCACATTGCGGGAATGTATGGGCTCTCACCGGTGTTTGGGCTCATCGCTGACAAGATGGGGCGCGTTTTCACCATTGTGCTTGGCCAAGCCATTATGGCGCTCAGCCTCGCCTTCACCGGGTTTGGTTCCGAGAACGAAATCACCGTGGTGATTGGCTTGGTGTTGCTCGGTCTGGGGTGGAGTGCATCGACTGTGGCGGGGTCCACCCTGCTCAGTGAATCCACCTCTCTTGCCCGGCGGGCTTCCCGCCAGGGAGTCTCTGACCTGTTTATGAGTGGCTCCGGAGCGGCGGGGGGAGCAATGGCGGGGGTGGTGTTGGCGTTTGCGGGCTACAGCGGACTGTCTTTTGTGGCCCTAGGTTTGGTCATTGCTGTGGTGGTTCGAGTGTTTGTGGCCTCCCGCGTCAGCGTCGAACAGCCGGTAACACCTGCAAAGTATGTGACCTATGACATTTAGAGCGAAGCGACTTGCCACTCGATCGGAGACCCTATGACTATGCACTATTCCACGGCGACCGGTTCTGATGTGCGCGTGCGATTTTGCCCCTCACCGACGGGCACACCCCACGTCGGGCTGATTCGCACAGCCCTGTTTAATTGGGCTTTTGCCCGCCACCACGGTGGCAGTTTTGTATTCCGTATTGAAGACACTGATGCGGAACGCGACAGTGAAGAAAGCTATACCCAGCTGGTTGATGCTCTCACCTGGCTTGGCCTGGACTGGGATGAAGGCCCCGATATTGGCGGGCCACACACCCCCTACCGCCAATCTCAGCGCAGCGAGATCTACCGCGACATCATCCAGCGTCTGCTGGAGGCTGGTCACCTCTATGAAAGCTTTGTGAGCCCAGAGGAAATGGCCACCAGGAATGTTTCTCTCGGTCGCGACCCGAAACAGGGCTATGACAACCACGAGCGTGACCTCACCGATGAGCAGCGGGATGCATTTCGCAAAGCGGGCCGAGAACCGGCCCTTCGCCTGCGGGTGCCCGACATCGATCGAGGCTTTGATGACCTCGTGCGGGGCACGGTCGTATTCCCTGCCGGGTCCACCACCGATTTTGTGCTGGTGCGAGCAGGGGGCAAACCCCTGTACACCTTCGTCAACCCTGTTGATGACGCCCTGATGGGCATCACCCACGTGTTGCGGGGCGAAGATTTGCTCTCCTCCACACCGCGGCAGATTGCGCTCTACGCGGCACTGATGGATATTGGTGTTGCCGGCCACATTCCACGCTTTGGTCACCTCCCCTATGTGATGGGAGAGGGCAACAAGAAGCTGTCTAAGCGCGACCCCGAGGCCAACCTTTTTCACCACCGCGATCGCGGTTTCATTAAAGAGGGACTGCTGAACTACCTGTCGCTGCTTGGCTGGTCCCTCGCACCGGATCGAGATGTGTTCGGGAGTGACGAAATGGTCGCCGCATTCGATATTGCAACGGTGAACCCCAACCCCGCGCGGTTTGATTTGAAAAAAGCAGAATCTATTAACGGCGACCACATTCGGCTGCTGGATGCCAGCGATTTCCTGGAGCGTTGCCTGCCCTACCTTCACGACGCAGGCCTCGTGGGTGAGCCCCCCACAGCCGAGCACCGGGCCATCCTGGAGCACATTGTGCCCCACGTTCAACCAAGAGTGGGTTTGCTTAGTGAGGTGCCACCGATGGTGGCTTTCTTGTTCCTTCGCGATGACGAACTCGAAGTGTCTGAGGATGCGGCTAAAACCTTGAACGACACCGCAGGGGATGTGCTCGATGCGGCTCTGGAGGTGCTGGAAGGGCTTGAGGCGTGGACCATCGACGCTCTCGAAGCGGCGCTTCGCGCCGCCCTGGTTGACGGCCGGGGAATCTCGCCCCGACATGCTTTTGGCCCGTTGCGGGTTGGAATCTCTGGCAGACGGGTCAGCCCCCCGTTGTTTGAGTCCATGGAGGTGCTGGGGCGCTCCTCCAGTATGGCGAGACTGCGCAAGCTTCGCGCTTCCCTCTAGCCGTGCGATACAGTAGGGCGGTCGCCTTCGCGCAATAGTGTGAAGCGGTGGGGTGTGGTGTAATTGGCAACACGGCTGATTCTGGTTCAGTTGTTCTTGGTTCGAGTCCAGGCACCCCAGCAATGTACAAGCGCTTTCGGTAAGAAAATAGGCTGGTTCTTGCCCACTGTTGAGATCCCCCGCTGGCTGTGTTAAGTTGTGAGGTAAGCCTGGCCCCTCCGGGGGTCAGGCCCTTATTTTTTTCTGGGCGTTTTGTGTGCACAATGTGGTGCGCCCCATGCTGTGTGGCCCGGCGTGGGCCCCCACGGCTGGGGCAGACCATAATGAGGTCTTATGTCTGTTGCGATTGGGGACCACCTGGTGGTCGTCATCAACCCCACTGCCGCCTTTGGCAAGAACTCTGGTGTGGGCGATCAGGTGGTTGCTCTGCTTCGAGGGGCTGGGTACGAGGCGGACGGCGTCTGGGCTGCTAACTATGCGGCTCTGCGGGTCGCGACGAAGCAGGCCATTCGCCCCACCACCCGGGCTCTCGTGATTGTGGGCGGTGATGGCATGGTTCACCTCGCGGTGGAGCTGTGTGGGGAACATTCTTTGCCGCTCGGCGTTATTCCCTCGGGCACCGGCAACGACCTAGCCAGGCACCTGGGGATTCCGCTTGGCGATGTGGCCTCTGCGGTGGCGGACCTGGTGGCGGGTTTTGCGAAGGGCCCCATCGCCATCGACCGAGGTGTGGCTAAAGACAGTGCGGGTGTCTCCCACCCCTTTGCGTGCGTGTTGTCTGCAGGTTTTGATGCCATCGTCACGGAGCGGGCAAACCGGTTGCGTTTTCCCCGGGGTCGCCACCGGTACACGATTGCTTTGCTGATTGAGTTGGCGCGACTTCGACCCAGGCGCTACATCGTGACCATTGACGGGGTGGAGGAAACAGGGTCGTATCTGTTGGTGGCGGTCGCGAACTCGCAAAGCTTTGGTGGGGGAATGAAAGTCACACCGGGTGCATCCCTGCAGGATGGAAAACTCGATGTGTTCACCCTCGCACCTCTCTCGCGCCTCGCGTTTTTGCGCATCTATCCCCGCGTATTTCGTGGGCTCCATGTGAGCGATCACCGGGTGAGTATCCGCCAGGCATCAACGGTGAGAGTTGCGTGTGAGGGGGTGGTGGCCTACGCCGATGGCGAAGTAGTGTCTGCTCTGCCCATTGATGTCTCGGTGGAGCGCGGGCGCCTCCACGTTTTTGCTCCAAGGTTTGGTCAACCAGCCTGAGGCATGACATAATTCCGGTGTTGGCTAAGAGGCCCCATCGTATAGCGGCCTAGTACGCTGCCCTCTCACGGCGGTAACACGGGTTCGAATCCCGTTGGGGTCACTCTCATCCACACGACACGGCCATCGCCCCCCAGGGGGAGATGGCCGTAGTAGCGTGGGGGATGATTGTGCGCCCCCCGTGGGTCGCTTCGATGGGATACATCGTGGAATTTGAGTTGCCCCTGTGGTTTCAAGTTACTTCGCTGGTGGTCTTATCGGTTGTGCTGATTGTCGATTTGATGCTCGCCGTGTGGCGACCCCACGTCCCTTCGAACACAGAGTCGGCACTCTGGGTCAGTTTTTATGTCGCGCTGGCAGTTATTTTTGGTGGGCTGATGTTTCTTTTCTCCGGCCCGCAATACGGAGCAGAGTTTCTTGCGGGGTGGGTCACCGAATACAGTCTCTCGATTGACAACCTGTTTGTGTTTGTGCTGATCCTGTCGGCGTTTGCGGTGCCACAAAAATTCCAGCAACAAATTCTGATGATCGGAATTCTGTTGGCCATCGTGTTTCGAGGGATTTTTATCCTTTTGGGCGCTGCACTGATTGCCAGCTTTAGCTGGATCTTTTATGTTTTCGGGGCTTTTTTGGTGGTTGTCGGTGTTCAACAGTTTCTGTCGGGCCGTGGCGATGACGTCCAGAGAGGGAATAAGCTCACAACCTTTTTGAGCAAACGCCTGGATGTGGTCAACGAATGGGACGGCCTCAAGCTGCGCATCGTGGTGGACGGGAAAAAGGTTTTCACCCCCGTCTTAGTCGTGTTGATTGCTCTGGGAACAGCGGATGTCATCTTTGCTGTGGACTCCATCCCCGCCATTTATGGCATTACCGAAAGCCCGTTCATTGTCTTTGGACTGCCACGGTGTTTTCGGACAGTGGGCCCTCTTAAAATGGGGGTGCTACTGAAAGAGAGAACACAATGTCCGCCACACGTCGACGTTTCGCCCAAGAGTTCAAAGACGAGTTATGTCGGGAGGTAATTTCCACCTCGAAACCTATTAAAGAGGTTGCCGACGCCTATGGGGTCGGCACCGAGACTCTGCGCCACTGGCTGATCAAGTATCGCGACGCGAAGGGTGGCACCGATAGTGAGCTGACCGTCCCCGAACGCGCTCGTCTGAAGGAGCTCGAGCGGGAAGTCCAGGAACTCAAAGCCGAGGCTCAATTCCTAAAAAAAGCGGCCGCTTACTTCGCGAGGGAGCAGCGGTGATGGCCAGATACGAATACGTCGACTCCCAACACAACGAGCCTGGCAACACGGACCCTGTGTCGAAGATGTGCCGCTGGTTGGACGTGTCAACGTCGGGTTTCTACCATTGGCGGGGCCG
>Ga0307933_1001187_pt1 | contig 21340 bp, 16 predicted proteins | sample OrgLakmetageno88_FD_201811 | JGI IMG/M metagenome (GOLD analysis project Ga0307933, IMG submission 201811) | Saline water microbial communities from Organic Lake, Antarctica - #88 | ecosystem: Environmental > Aquatic > Non-marine Saline and Alkaline > Saline | place: Antarctica: Organic Lake... | reverse complement strand
TCGTCTGTCCGCCAAGCTGTGACTGGACAACTTCACGCCCCAGCTCCTGCATGATCTCGACTAAGCCTTTTTCATAGTCCATCATCGTCGGCTTGTCTGTCAGGGCATTTATGTGCTCATATTTTTTAGCCGCTAAGGCGAGGAATTTTTCTTTGTCCATGCTGTTTTTCATAAATATACGATTTTCCGGCTATGCGACAATTTGGTTTGCGCCCCTTCCACTTTCCTGAAACGGGAGGTCGCATCCACTTCCGGCATGTATTCCACCCATTTGTCCGACTGCCCCAACACGCTAACTTTGGTTTGACCGGTAGGTGCTACAGCATGCAGGAGCAATTCTCTCCGCTCGCCACGGGGCCACTCTCCCTGTCCGCCAAGAATGGCATACACTACATCCTCATCTTTCGCTTTCGTGTACCAAATGTCTCCTTCATGAGTTACAGGCCAGGGCTCTACCTCATCAATAGCCTCCTGATTAATAAAGTACCAGGCAGCCAGTTCGGTTAGGTTGCGCTCCTGCTCAAAGGGCAGGGTTCCAAAGGCATCCGGACCGATATTGAGCAGTAAGGCACCGCCCTGCGCCCGGGTCTCCGTCAGGAGCTGAATCACCTGCGATGTCGGTTTGTAGGATTCATTGGTCGGTTTGAACTGCCACTGTGTACCCATGGTCATGCAGGCCTCCCAAACTCGGTTCGAAGCCACGCCGAGCAGGTGCTGTTCCGGCGTTTCAATTTCCCCACGGGTAATGAGTACATCTGGTTTTAATGACCAGCAGTAGGGTTTCAGGGCATCAATGAGGAAATTCTTTTTCCCATCAAAAAACAAGACATCGATTGGCCCATACTGCGTAAGGAGCTCCTTCATTTGGGCCTTCACAAAGTTGATATACTGCTCATTGGCGGCTGCCGGGCGATCGCCCTTTTCCCCCCGCTTGATCAACTCTCCCTGCTGGTGCAGGTAGTGAAAATCCTCCGGTGAAAAGTACAGCCCGACTGCCAGCCCGTACTTCCGGCAGGCTTTGATGTATTCGGCTACGAAATCGCGCTGATAAGGCGTATGCTCAATGCTAAAGTTTGTTGTCTCCGTATGCCAGAGGCAAAAGCCGGAATGATGCTTGGCCGTCAATACCATATATTTCATACCTGCCAGCTTTGCCAATCGGGCCCACCGGTCCGGGTCGGCAGCCTGCGGATCAAAGGTCTTTGGCAATTCCTCAAAATAGCGCCGGGTGTAATCCTCAGATGCCCCCACGAGGGAATGGCTGATGACAGTGCCAAGCTGGGCATCCACGCTCCAGTGGATAAACATGCCAAAACCGGCGTCTCTCAGCCAGGCTTCCCGTTCCGGCTGATTCTGGGCTGTTAGGGTTAGGGTTAGGGTGACCAGAAGGCTGAGTAGGGTACCTGTCCAATGTATCTTTCGCATGATTGTTTATTTTTGGTAATCTTCACCCGTAAGGCTGCGATTGACAGAAGCCTTCCAGGAATGGTATACTTTTATTAATTCTTCTTTCAATTCGCGTTGGGCCACACTCTGATCTTGCTGCTCACCGGGGTCTGCCGTCAAATCGTATAGTACAAAGGATTCCCCCTCTCCACTTTTGTACAATTTATGCCCTCCTTTTACGACCGCTGCCTGCCCCTCATAGGCAAAAAACAGGGGAGGGCTCAATTCTGTGGTATTGCCTTCCAACCACGGCAGCATACTTTTGCCGTCCAGCGGCCGGGCATCCGGGCAGGCAATACCCGTGAGGTCAAGAATGGTGGGTAAATAATCACTGGTGGAGCATGGAGTACTAAGCGTTTGACCCCCGGCCAATCTTCTGGGGAATTCTACCAGACCCGGTACCCGTATCCCGCCTTCCTTAAGGCTTCGCTTTCCTTCGCTTAACCCCTTGGTAATACCGAGGCTGCGTGGTCTTCCTTTATTGTTTTCCGGTCCGTTGTCACTGGTGAAAAAAGTCAGGGTATTTTGATCTACGCCCAAGTTTTTCAAGGTAGACCTCAAGCGGCCGATCTGTTCATCCATTGCAGATATGCATCCGAAATAGTGTTGCTCGTTTTCGGTAAGCCCGGCGTACGCTGCAAGGTAATCAAGACCGGCTACCACCGGCGTATGCGGTGTATGAAACCAAATGACAGCAAAAAAGGGTTGGTCCTGATTAGCAGCGGTTGTAACAAAGTCAATAGCCCGGTCCATGATTATGCGGCTGTCATCTCCTATCAGATTATCCCGGACGCGTTCGCCTTTCTCATTCCAATAAAACGTTCCAAAGTGATTCCCCAGTCCCTGATCGCCGACGCCTCCGGCCGCCTTTTCCGGAGTATACATGGGGTTCCAGGTCGGGACCTTTGACTCCGTGGAAAAGCAGGTTTCAAATCCGTGCAGCCAGGGCGGCGCATATTCATTATCAAACTTTGACTTCCCGCCCCGGTTGGCATCGAGTGTGTCCTGTGTCAGGGTCCCCAAATGCCATTTGCCAAAATGCCCGGTTCGGTAGCCCTCCGATTTCAGCAGCTCTGCCAGGGTCAGCTCTTCTTCCGGCAGATGACCCACGTTGGCACTAAAGATACCATACCGGTTGGGGTGGCGCCCGGTCAGGCAACTGCCACGCGTAGGCGAACAAACGGGAGCTGCTGCGTAGAAGCGGTTCAGCACAACCCCATTGGCAGCCATGCTATCCAGGTTAGGCGTTTGTAAGACAGGGTGTCCATTGTAACCGGTATCGCCCCAGCCCAGGTCGTCGGCCATGAGCAGAATTACATTGGGTGGTGTTGCCCTAAGATCAGTTTGGGGCGAAGCGCCACCGCTGCAACCCTGAAGCAGCAAAAATAAACTGCCCCAGTATAAAGTTATGAACTTCAGTCTTATCATCCTTTGAGGTTTCCGAAATAAGGAACGTTGGCCAAAGGCATTGTAATGACCGGAGGAAAGTATCCGGTGTTCCAAATTCCTGCCGGCTTATTCGTAAATTATCCGCACATCAATACCGATCAACTATGAAAGCGCTATCTATCGCCTTCCTGCTTTTGCCCGTATATATGTTAGCCCAACAACCTATTGACAAAAAGCCCGTCCGCGTTGGCGTGGCCGGGCTGGTCCATACCCATGTCCACTGGATTTTGGGGCGGGCGGAACGGGGAGATATTGAAATCGTAGGCATTGCAGAGCCCAACCGCGACCTGGCAGAGCGCTACGCCAAACAACATGGCTTCTCTATGGACCTCGTCTATCCGGATATTGAAAGTATGTTGAAAGCCACGCAGCCCGAGGCCGTCACCGCCTTCAATACCATCTACGGCCACCTGGAAGTTGTGGAAGCCTGCGCCCCGAGAGGTATCCATGTTATGGTGGAAAAACCGCTAGCTGTTAACCTGGGACATGCCCGAAAAATGGAGGCCCTTGCCCGAAAGCACGGCATACTGCTACTGACCAATTACGAGACCACCTGGTACGGATCCAACCACGAAGTAAAAGCTATGGCAGATGCGGGCGACCTCGGCCCTATTCGAAAAATGGTCATCCACGACGGGCATGAAGGCCCGATTGAGATTGGCTGTAACCCGGAGTTTACCGATTGGCTCTGCGACCCGAAGTGGAATGGCGGAGGCGCCATTATTGACTTCGGCTGCTACGGTGCAAATCTGGCAACCTGGCTCATGCAGGGGCAACGCCCAACATCTGTTTTGGCAGTCACTCAGCAAATCAAGCCCAATATGTACCCCAAGGTGGACGACGAAGCAACAATTGTCCTAACCTACCCGGAAGCGCAAGCTATTGTGCAAGCTTCCTGGAACTGGCCCTACAGCCGGAAGGATATGGAAGTATACGGTAAAACCGGGGCTGCTTTTGCGCTCGACGCCACCCGAATGCAAATCCGACTACCTGAGGATAATGCTTTCAAAACCCAAACCGCAGAAACCCGCCCTGCGCCCTACGACGATCCCTTCGCCCTACTCGCCGGGCTGGTCCGCCAGGAAATCCCGTATGATACCACAAGCCTGTCTTCTCTGGAAAACAACATGGTGGTAGTGGAGATTTTGCAGGCGGCACTGCAATCTGCAGGGACGGGGAAACGGGTGAATTTCCCGCTGGAATAGTGGTTAAGTCCCGTATCCAGACAGCACATGAATGATCTATTTTTTTTTGTTTATAGTTTTTATTTATTAAAACAAATAATGTAACTTAGCGTGACATTGATCTCTGTACCATGCCCCAAGACCTCAAAATACATCAGCCCGACGACCGCTTCTTTAAGTCAGCGATGAGCGACCCGGAAGTGGCAAAGAGCTACGTCCAGCACTTTTACCCTGAAATAGCCCATATCGCCGACTTTGAAAGTTTACGGCTGGAAAGCAACAGCAGCATCCGACCCAGCCTTAAACAATTCGAAGCGGACGTGATTTACCGTTGCCGGTTTAAAGGAGAAGAAGATGCTCATTTCTATTTTTGCCTGTTGTTCGAGCACAAATCGGAACCCGATAAGCATGTAGCTGTGCAAATCGGGCTTTACATCATGGAACTTCTTTACAGCATGGTCAAAAAGCACGGGAAAAAACTGGAGCCTGTCCTGCCTTTAGTGTTTTACAATGGAGAAAAAAAGTGGGTACCTAAAACGCTGGCAGAGCTGTTCGATGGGCATCCGTATCAGGCTACTATGGAACCTTATATTCCAAACTTTCGTTTTCTTTTTCAGGACGCTTCGCGCCTGAGTACAGAAGAGCTTTTGTGCCTCGACCTGAGTTACTTCCGCAGCGCCTTGATGGCGATGGCCTTCCGGCACCGGCAGCATTTGATATTTCAGTACATTCAGGCTATATTTGAAGGTACGGTGGACAAAGAAGAAGTCAGTGCGGTAATGACCTACATTTTGGGCGTGGGCGAACGCTCGGAAGAAGCATTCTTAGAAGCACTTAAAAACAAAGAGCTGACCGTTAAACCAGAAGTCATGAGCACATTGGAGCAAATTTTGGAAAGGGGCCGTAAGGAAGGTCGGGAAGAAGGCCTATATAAAAAGAGCATTTTCAACCTGCTCAAGACTGCGCTCCGCTTTCCGGCCTTAAGCATGGAAGAGCTGTCCGACTTCACAGAAATAGAATCAGGCACCGTTCGCTCTTTCCTGCAGCTACAGTCGCAGGGTGATGCAGAGGCTCTGCAAAAGTATGTTCGCGAGGGCTTGCTTGCCGATATCCCTTTGAGCGCTGAGGAAGAGGAGAAACTGGTCAGTCTAGCCGAGGAGCTGACTATGGTCTAATTTCAGAGAAAGCTTCTGATCACGAATTTGTAATTTAGCGCCACAGTACCACACAAACACTACATTTTATTGGCCATTATCTGATAGCTGTCTTGAACAAATCGCTATGATGCGAAAGTAGAGAAAGGGTATTACCTTGTATAAATCAGCGGCATAGTCAATGGCAACAGCCTCAAAGCAGATAACCCTACTTGCCTTACTCAAAAAACGTCACTCAATAATTCCACCCTTTTTAATAAACCCAGCCACATCCCGCGCCCAAACCTGATAAGTCAGCTCAGAGGGGTGAACGCCATCGCTAAAGAAGTCGGATGGCGGAGCGGTAACGCCCAATCGGTGCCGCCAATCCTCCAGGGTGATGACCCTATCGTAGTAGAAGATATTAGGCAGCGGCTGAACCACCCGCTCCAGGGATTGACCCAACAGCTCCACGTGGTTGCCGACTACACGCTGAATGAGTGGTGTAAAAGCCGGGAAACTTCTGATCGGCGGCATATTGGTAAATACCACCGTCGTTTGGGGGAAGCGTTCCCGCAAAGCAACGATCAGCGACCGGATATCCCGCCGCCAGCGCCAGGGCGCATTCAGGTGGAAGGCATCATTCCCACCCAGTCCAATGACGATAAGGTCAATCTCCTCTTCTTTGATTTTGGGGATTAGCTTTTCGGTTACAAGTGCAGCAGTATAACCACTTTTAGCATAGACTTTCCAATCTACTGCCTTACCTAACTGATTAGAAAGGGCCTTAGCCAGGGTGCCACTAAATCCCTTGGTATGCGTCTCCACCCCAATGCCGGCAATGGTGCTTTCTCCAAGCGTTATTAACCGAAAAGCGGCTCCGCCACCGCTGCCACTGCGACCCGATGGCCCCTTGGCGTGCGGTAGCTTAGGCACCGATGCCCTTATACGCTTACCCTGGATGTACATCAGCGGCAATGCCGGCAGAGCCAACAGCACGCCAAGCAGGTATTTTATATCGCCCATTTTTGGAGAAATATACAGCATTCGGATGACTTCAAACGTTACGACAATAGCAAAACGCTATAGCTATCTGCGGGATGTCTCTTTTGCCAATTTCCCTTCTTGCTGGAATAGCGGCTCTTTCCGAAAGGGCTATAACTATTTTGCCTTACGGCCGGAGATACGGCAGTTCATCACCACCCGCACCAGGATAGGCAGCGGCTTGTACACTACCGATTACTGGGACCTGGAATTTGCCCTGAGCCAACTGGCGCCTGATGTGGAAGGGGACGCCTACGAATCTCCCGATGGGGAACCATACCGCGTTGACTAGGTCACACGGCTAAAAACGCAACTGGCAGTGCACATCAAATACGGTTCGCAACGCACGCAGGATGGAAAGGTGTACATCGGCCACACGCCGTACTTAGTGCACTGTAAATTAAGTAATGTTCGGTTTTGACAGTGCCTTTTGGACAATTTCGCCCAGTCCCTTTCAACCATATTTTTATTCCGTAGCTAGAGAGGTAGCGGGGCTACGGTAGCTCACAGTATCAACTGGAAGTGCTTTATAGAATTCTACCTTTGCAGCCTCCCATAGATTTACAGTGCCGTCGTCCCGAAGAAAATGATAGACCAGCTTTAGTTCGTGCATACCCCTATCCAGATGGGCGATGTCCAGGTAAGTCTGCAGGCCTAGCTGCCGGGTAGCAGGCTTTTCCAGAAACAGGAACTCTGTTTTTACAGCTTGCCCGTCTAATTCAAGGCTGTAAAAACGGGACAGGCAGTCCATAGCGAGGGTGTCCCGCTGCACACTATCCTGACGTGCCTCAAAGTCACACAGCGATTTAATATAGCGCTCCTCGTAAGCCGATCGGTGCACAATAAACACCCGGAGCACGTTCCTCTCTATAATATCGGCGGGTATCATAATTACTGCAGAAGGCTTGCCAGCAGCTATATTTTCGTAATGCCCGGCGTATAGCACCCGATCAGCACGGTCGTTTGGCCTCAATTCGATAGTATCAGCTATATTTTCTTCCCACCGGAAAGAGAATGCCAATAGGCCCGAAATACCAATAAAAACAATAACCGCTACTGCCACCTTCCAAGATTTATTGTTACTGACCAGCCCGTAGTAGATTTTCCGATATAAGGGTGAAAGAGAAAGGACACTCATGACCCGGTAAACAGGATAGTAAAGCTGGGAAAAGTAAGGTATCCGCTTTAAGGCACCTAAGGTCAAAAAATCAAGGATGTAGAGCGTACCAATTCCCATCAATACAGGGTCTACCCAATCGAAGTTATCAATTGAAGGAAATAATTCGGTAACGATCACCAGAAACAGCGCCACGATTCCCAGGAAAAAGAATGCTCCCAGGATACACATGAAAAGTAAAAAGCTAATCGCAAATGTTGTGCTACAAACTTTTTCCAGGCGAAGAATATTATCCTGGTACCCCCGACTACTGAAGATTGTCCGGTTGTATTTTTCACTAAACTTGAGACGTTCTATCTGCACTCCATCTGTATATACGTAACTCAGACCGATAAGCGCTACCCAAATACTTCGGAGTAGAAGATGGAACATAAATCCACCAATCAGCCAGACATTGGCCACCTTAAGCAGGGCCACCATCGAAGAATCTGCCGTGCCCGCAGAAAAAATCTCCAGGGAGTAATGATTGAGGAAGTGGTGCAGCTGCTCAATCAGGTCTGGCGCCTGAAACAGCCCGAACAAGACGATACCGGAAATAAGGATTTCCGGTTCCCAGCTTTGCTCCTGTACGCGGAGCAGCCAGCGTGGCGTCTCCTGACCCGTTGAATTCGATGGTGTTGATTGCTTATCCAAAGTACTGCGTCTGATGAAATGAATGCCTAAGATTACAAAAAAACAGCATAGAAAAAGCGCCGCCAATATTAATCCCCAGCTTCCGAGCTAGCAGCCTGTCGGAGATACTTTGGAAATAATATTTAAAAATACTGCCCCAACCCCAGCACAAAGCCACCCAGGCCAGTACCGCGCAGGGAGTGCCCGTAGTCGACAGAAAAAACGGTATTGTAAAACTGCTTCAGAATAAACCGCCCCCCTACTCCACCGTGCAGGCGGATGACGTCGGGGTCTGTAAAATCACTGAAGGTGCCGCCCGGTAGCCGCCAGCTTCCGGCATCTACAAAGCCTATGGCCTGAATCCCGACTTGCCCGGTCTCCAGCAAAGTGTACCGGTACTCGGTGTTGAGGGTCAACATGCCTGTGCCCCGGTCGATACGGTCGCCTACCCCGCGTATAGAAATGTGATTGTCTAAGGCAAAAGGGGCAAAGGGCGTATTCACATTGGTACTCAGTCCCCAGATGAGGCGCAAGGCCAGATTACCGCGCTTACCGGTCCGTTTGTAATACTTCAAAGCCTGCCGGATAATGTAGAACGGGTCAGAACCCAACTCATCAAGCACAACCTGCGAGTAGGTATCCACTGACAAGCCCGACCAGTAAAAGTAATGCGGCACTGCCCCCCGGTAAAAATGATTCGCCCGGATGCCCAGCTTTCCAATATCCAGCTCGCGGGGAAAAAGCGGGCGGTCTTCGTCGGCTACCGTGCCCAGGCGGTAGCTTTCCCGAAAGAGGCTAATACCAGCCTGATACTCCTGCCGCCGGGTGGGTGTAAAAAACGCGGTAGCATTGAGGCTGGAGTTAGAATAATCGTACCAGGCGGTAGCCGGCCCCTTATACAGCGGCTCGTAGGAATTCCAAAGGGTATAGGAAAGCTCAGCGCCGAACTTGCCCACCAGGAACGGATGCCGGTAGAATAGCCCAAGGCTGTGCCGCAAATTATACTGATAGTAGGCGCCCACGCTAATGCCCCGCCCCAGAAAATTAAACTCTGAAAGCCCGCCAATGACGGTGGTAATATCATTGGAAGACCATAGGCCGGCGTAGGGCAAAATGGTTTTGGCTTCATCGGTTTCCCAACGCAGGGACAACCCGGTATCCGTCGTGTCCAGATAGAAGGCTACTGCATTAAAAGCCGGCTGTAAAACCAGCCAGCGCCTCATTTCCTCCAGCGCTTCATACGTCAGGGTGTCTCCGGCTCGTGCCCCGGCAATGCCGTCAAAAAAAGTCCGGTGGGTCCGCTTCAGCCCTTCCACCTCTACCGACTGCAGAGCGATGCCCTGCGCCGGCAGATCAGCCAGGCCAAGCAAGAGTATTGTCATGAAAAAAATCAGCCGCTTCATAGGTTTACATAACGGAACCCAATATTATAGGTTGCACCCAATCCGGAACTATTCCCAAACAAGAACTGCGCATGGGAAATCTCCAGGTTCAGGGCATCGGTAAGCTGATACTTGGCACCGGCCCCTGCAAGGGTGAAGTGCTGACTAAAGTTATTTCCCAAATCAATGCGGCGGGCGTGCTGCGCATTGACGTAGAAGGTAAGGTTAGAGCTTGGGAAGTAGCTTAGGAAGGCAGATATAGGCATAAATCCGCTGTCATTAGCATAGCTCTCTTCATCCGGCCCAAAAAGGTAGTCAAAGCTCAGTTCTGTGAACAACTGCCAGTCGCCATTGGCAAAGGAGTGGTCGTAGTAGACCTTGTTGGCGAAGATAGTGCTGCGCTCGGCAAAGAACACCCCGTTGATGGACTCCGCTTCAAAAACCGGCAGCATCAGGGAGGACTGAAAGGACAGGCGGGGCAGGCTTTTGAAGGGCGTAAAACGTACAGAAGGAGCAATATAAGACACCCCGCTTCTTGCAAAGTCCTCATTATTCGCATACCGCAAAGCATCGAGAGCAGGGCGCTCTGTGCCTGCTGAGGAGATAAGGGAAGACCGGAACTGCACAATCAAACCAGCATTGACCCGAGCATTGGGCGACACCCCGACGAAGCCCTCCAGGATATTCGTCAGAAAGGTGGCGCGTGGGCGGTCGCTCACATCCCCATTTTCATCCGCACCACGGGTTTCTGTATACAGGTTATTGAAAAGCTTGGCCTCCCAGCTGCCTTTCGGCAAAAGACGGGAAGGCGTATAGGTTTGAATGATGGACTGCCCTTGTTCGGGCTGGGCTACAGCGATGGCAACAGCAAACAGGAAAAATACCGGGGCAAGAAAATACTTCATGGCTATGACGTTTTGGTTTGTGCCTTTAACGTTTCATCCGCTCCTTTAGCTTCCGCAAAATGTACCGGAGGTCCGGGCTGCGACAGCTTTAGCTATTGGGCGACCGAAGCCTCTGCGTAGGCCTTAACCTTCGCCCAGTCTTCCGCGAAAAAGGCCCGCACCTTTTCCAATTCTTCCGGTGGGATGAGAGGTGCCGGGTCGACCAGGCTTTTAGGTAAGAACTTTGAAGGGTATAGTACCGCATAGCTGGCCAGCATTTGCCCGCGCCGGTGCAACCATCCGCTAAGCGAACCTGCCTTGGTAGCGGCGCGTTCCTCACCAAAAATGTGCTTGCCCATCTTACGCATGACCTTTAGTTCCTTTTCCTGGTACGAGGTATGCACTTTGGCCAGTGAAACGTCTTTTTGGTTATAGGGGGCTTCCGAATACGCTGCAATTTTGTCGAAAAACGCCCAGGGGTCAGCCCGGAGCTCCTCGTAAAACAGGATCAGCGGCTTATGCGCAAAGTGCTTTTCGAGGTGCTCTATGTGGTTGTAAAAAACGAAGTCATCGATCTTCCAATGCCCGGTATCCTTTTCCACATCTAAAAAACCGGTAAAAGGCAGGTGCCCGCCGTTCTTCACATAGCGCCGGTACTGAGAAGCCGCCCAGCCATCGTGCCGCCGGAAAATAATAATGGGCTTCACCTCCGGATAATAAGAAGCAAACCAGCTGACCTCCCGCTCCAGTTGCTGATCAAACTCCCGGGAGACAAAGTACCGCCCGAACTTGCCCTTTTTGATCATATCCGGCGCCTGCCGGTAGCGGTTGGTCGGGATATAATGGATTTTTTGCAGCTTCGGGAAAAAGCGGTGCTGCAAATAAGTGGAAGCGACCTTGCCCAGGCCAACGTGGAAAACGATTTCGGGTACTGCCATAACTCGATTGAATATGGCGCAAAAGTACAGGAAAAATTGGCAACGTCAGAAGTTAGGTCTTCGCAACTACATTTTGATCAGCTGCAACACCTTAGCCCCATCGTCACTCCAGGCATACAGGAAATACGGCCCTTTCGGCAAATGTGCAGCGGGGATTTGCAAGGCCCCCACGCTCATCTGCTGCGCCATGACTTTGCGCCCGGTCGCATCAAATAGCGTAATCTGGATATCAGGGGTGCCTTCCTGCTCCGTATGCAGCTGAATGAAATCCTGAAACGGATTTTGCAGGACCTCAATATGAAAGCCTCCAACCTCCGAATGAGAACTGGAGGATGGAAAGTCCGGGTACGCACCAGCTATGCCCTCAATATCGGCATTATACTTCATGATCAGGGCATATTTCCCCACGACAAACCCGGTCGAATCGTTTTGAAAATCAACATCAAACAAGGGAATACCCGGAGTAGATAAGACCTCCCAGTTCACCCCCTGATCTGTAGTGCTTAATATAGAACCCCAGGGTCTGGTGGCATTCACAAAAATAAGGTGCGCACAGGTTGAAAAAGCCCGGTCTGCGGAAGTAAAACTCAAATCCGTAACGTCACCATAATTTCCGCCCTGTAGGTTCCAGCTTATACCCTGATCTGTAGTCTTAAACAACTGCCCATTTTCCAGATGGAGGTATCCCGTTTGGGTGTCGGTAAAATCCAAGCCAGGTGCAGACAGAAAATCAACACCCAGGTCCGTTCCAGGCACCCAGGATGCCCCCTGATCCGTAGTTCTCAAAATGAAGCGGTCAAAACCTCCTGAAATGCCCCCAGCATATCCATAACCTACTGCAAGCCCCACCTGCTGATCCGCAAAGTGTAAACTGCTGATTTCCCCCCATTCGTAGCCCGCCCCTTCCAAAGACCATGTCGTTTGCCAGGATTGCCCCTGATTTATGGATTTGTAAATACCGGTATAGCCCGCGACCAGGACTACACCGTCGCTAACGACTGCTATAGCATGAAACCCTTCGGCTTCATCGGAGTACACCACAGACCACGACTCCCCAAGGTCTGTGGACCTTACCATCTGCTCCCTTCCCACAGCGAGGAGCACCGAATCTCCAAGCCGCTCAATATCCAGGAAATCCATATCCAGGCCGGTGTCAAATCCCTCCCAGGACTCCCCGGCATCATAAGACCGAAAGCAAGCCGATGAGTCCCCCATAGCAAAGAGGGTGGAATCATTGATGGCTTTGATGACGTGGAGGTTGCCCTGGAAGTCAGTATCCACGTATTTGACTTCCCATTGGCTGTGGGCAAGAGTGGAATAAAGGGTGACAAACAGAATGAGCAGTAATGACTTTTTCATCGTTGATTTTTTGGCGGCAGCCTGCCTGGGGTTAAGGAGACATCATAAGGATATGGTAATCTAAACTTTGCCAACCGAAAAATCCAGTTAACTCAGATGAACTGTCATTGAGATTGCTATAATCCTGCCCAAAGGTTGCGGAAAGAACCAGGCTGCTAAAGCAATTATCTCCCAAAGCCAGATAAGAAAAGTTATGGTAAGGAACAGAATGATCACTAAGGAATGAGGAAAAAATAAGATGTGATTTTTGACAGTGGTTTTTGCCCCAATACTTCGTTAAGAAGCCTCGCCGATGCGCTGTATCGCCAGTGTTTTAAAAAAAATGACTTTAAAGGCAATATTTATTAAAGATCTCTAATCCGGATCAAATCAATTACAAATCAACAATTTACAATTATAAAAATACCTACATAAAATAAGGAGACAGGCTTGAGATACCACGTTGGGAAGCGAAACCACTTGGCGAAACATATATTTTTTATAACTTTGAGGTAGTTATTATTTACATGAGATAGTAAGACGACTTTTTACGACGACCTACAACAAAAAAAAAGCTCCGTCTGCGACGGAGCCTCTTGCTAATAACAAATCATAATCTCATGAAATAATAAGACGACCTAATTTTTACAAACAAATCTTTATTGTGATGTTGCTCTAGTTTATTTGGAGCTCCTTGCCAGTCATTAACTGCGATCCGGCAAGGAACCCACGGCATTTGGGATTATGATAGCGTACGCTCATTTGTTGTTCATCCCCATTTGAGCAGTACATCCGGCTGTTTCTCCCGAGCTTAAAGGCTAGAGATTGTACCATTTATCATATTAAGGTAAGTGTGCTGCCGCAAGCAGATTTACCGTTTTAATGTCAATGAAAGATGGGCAGCAGTATCAGGAAACTTATCCCTACAGCTAAGAAGTTTTTGGGATATGAATCGGTCTCTGGGAACTGTAGGTAATCTCCCCTACACTGCCGCCCGCTGGTAAAGTATTATTGAAGTTGGTTTTAATAAAAAACTGGCTTAAATCGTTGTTCGTAGCCTTTGGGATAGCCTCTCAGTTTGATATCACTTACTTTACCATTGATCTCTTCTTTCAATTTAAGCGCTAATCTTTCTTAGCGCTTCCTTCGAGGCTTTTATGTTAGCCCCTTTCCTTTTGATTACATTACAAATATGCAGGGTTTCTCCTCCCAAGACAAAGACAAAAAAGGGGTTTTGTTGATAAAAAATACCTTCATATTCATCCATTTAATTAAATTTAATTTCATAATTAACTGTTATTCAAACACATATCTAATATATATCCTAATAATGCTTGTTGAGATTTTAATAGTTTTATTACTGGTTTTTACCCCTATTTTTTTTTATTTCCCTTTAAAAAAGCTTGCATCAGGATTTTAGAACGGCTTTTCGCGATAAATCAAAACGATTTTCAGTCCTCTTTGTATCAGATATTCCTCTTATTTTGAGCACAAATCCTAAGCTATACCAACCTATGAGCCTGAAAAAGACTTATTCCGCTTCCGGAAAGGCAGCACGCAGCCCAATGCTACCTCAGGGTGCCGAAAAGAAAAAGCCGTTTTGGAGCACAGAGAAAATCATGAGCACAAGCGCGATTATGATCAGCCTTATGTCTTTAATCGCCCTCTTTTATCAAACCAATCTCATGAGAGAGGAGCAAGAGTTGCAGCGCACTGCACAGCTTAAGTCCACTATGCCCTATCTAATGATCGCTAATGCCAACTACGGAGGACCTGATTATTCCATTGTACTTAGCAATAAAGGGATAGGCCCGGCGATTATCGACTCCACGACGGTCATTTATAAAGATTCGGCTTATCAGATGGACTTTCCAACTTTCTTTTATCAGGAAATTCCGGAAATGGACAAAATTGAGCACCTGTACCACTCCAATATTTTGCCTGGTCAGCTCATCCCGCCCGGCGAAACCATCGAAATATTCAAGGTGAATGATTCTCAGGAAAGCACCAATCAGTTTATTCGGCTTTTGGAGAAGCACGAGTTCGACTATCAGATTATTTACCGTAGTGTTTACGATGAGCGCTGGGCGCTGGGAGGAGATACCTATTTTCCGGTAAAGATGGAGGAGTAACAAAAGAAGGCTCTGCTGTTCAGCAGAGCCTCTCACTAATAACAAATCATAATCTCATGAAATAAAAATAAGACGACCTAAGTCTTACACCTTTATAAACGCGCTGATGCTCAACAAAGTATCAGCGGTATAGTCCTTTTAACCGTTTATTAACGAATAATCAGCGTTCCTGCTGCGATTTTTTGCTGGTCAGCCCTAACTAAATAGATATAACTGCCTGCAGGTAGATCATTTCTGTCAAACGTGCACTGCTGATTGCTGTTTTTTATAGAACGTACCGGCTGCCCGAGCAAGTTCATTAAAGTGAAGGATAATTCGTGTGACCCTTCTAATCCACGTACTTCAAGTGTCACAAAGTCACTTGCAGGGTTGGGAAAAACCACAACTTCTGCCTCCGCTGCCCAGTCCGGCTCATCCACATCGACGGGAATGACCTCCAGGAGGTCTGAATAAGTCGGTGCATCAACAACATGCCGCGTAGTGCCTGTGGCAACGGGTGTGCTGTAGTCATAAATAACCAAGGCGCTATTTTCAATAACGGTGCCTTGCGGAGTATTTGGCTTTTGTGCCACCCGATATTCAAAGAAAGCATAATCCATGGGATCGCTTCCATCTATTGGCAGCTCCAGGTTGTCAAATGTTGCTTTAATGACCCCGTTATCATAAATATCGAAGGTTGCAGGGTGGCTGCTTGCACCGAAGCGTATCGTGGAAAAATCCAGCGCTTCAGGCAAAGTATCCCTGACAACCACTCTCAGGATGCTGTCTTGAGTAATATTACGGAAGAAAATCCGGTAAGTCAGTTCCGTTTCAGCCGTAATTAAAGAGTCTTTCCAACCTTTCGGATGACCGGTTATAGCAACGTCCGGTACGGTACCCTGTACCTCGTCCACATGAATAGAGACTGCTCGGTCTGCATCATTCTCCGGCCACTGTGTCGCATAGCCTACGCTGTAGCCGCCATCTTCATCCGTACCGCAGCCTTCTACTACCCTTGTAGGGAAATTACTGCCCGGATGCCCCTCAACTTGTTCCGCTATGATTCGGTAGGTTGCGCCGGTAGCCGGCAGCACGATCGTAGAGTCCTGCCCCTCATCAAGGTCGAATCCATCGGTCAGGAACATTAAATCTTCTTCTACAATAAAGTAACTCTTGGCAGACACCATAGCCGCATTCCCCGTATTGGAAAGCCGGAATGTTACATTTTCTTCATTTTCACAGAGCCCGTCAACGGAAACGCTAGCGCCACTCCAACCCGGGTCGGCAGGCGTACAAACCGTATCCGGAAAAACCACTGCACTTACTAATGCCGATTGGTCCACCACAATAGAATCACAGTCCAATGAAGTATTGATCTTAAAAACGCCCCCGGAATTATAAGGCACATTACCAAGCTCAAAACTGTAAACTCCATCAGTAAAAGTGAAAGGCAGGCTGGCCGACTGGAAAGTCAAAGCCGGGTCAAGCTCGACCTCTACCCTTGCTTCACCATTGGTATCGCCGGTACCCGCATTGGAATAACTGACCGTGTACTCAATATCAGTACAGTTAGACAGGAAAGGCGTTGAAACATCTACATCCATGAATGGACAGTCAATATACTTTGCCTTTAACGGGAAATTTACGCTGACCGTATCGTAAATCTGGTTGAAGCCAACGTTGATACCTCCCAGAAAACAGCTTTCCCAGTAGTCATTACGATTGAGCGTTTCCACCAGGTAAGAGCCGGAGTCGACTAGCATTTCGTAAGAGCCATTCTGATCTGAAATACCGAAGTAAGTTCCCGCCGGACCTGTGGCACGGACCAGCCATCCGGAAAGCCTGGGCTCTCCGGGGTCAAGATCACAGGCCAGATCAATATCATGAAAAACCTGCCCGCGGATAACATTAGAAATAACTTGTCCCTGATCATCTGTACGGATGATACTTAATTCTGTATCAAACAGAATATCTACCCCGCTCCAGCCGGCAGTTGCATAACCACGGGGCTTGGCTTTCACGACATCAAAAACAATATCTGCAGAGTTAGGGTCTCCGTTATCTGCACTCCAAAGCAGATCAAAATCCGGATTCAGTCCAATCATAAGCTGATTGAGATCGGATCCATCCACCTCTGTGTAACCGACAACGACGTACCCTTCATCGGTTTGACTGATAGCCTCGCCAACATTGCCGTTACCAAAATCATTGAAGAGGAAGCTATCAAGCTGCTCCCCATCTCCATCATACTTCCAGACACCAAGATCCGCGTCCAGAAAACCAGTTAAAACTATATTATTATCATCATCAACGATAATGCCTTTTCCTTCGTCATTCTGATCAGACCCAATCTTCCGTTCCCAAACAACTTCACCCTCACTATCTAGCCTTATTGTAATGATGTCATCACCAAAAGCAGTAGGGGGCGGCACTTCTGAGTCCACTTGCCCTGTTGTCACATAACCATCCTCCAGTAAGGCAACGGCATTCGCCCGGGCATTAGAACCGGCATCGATAATCCGGTACCACTCCAGCTCCATTGATGCATTGATCTTCAGGACAACTATATCGTCATCCTTTTCAGCGTAGTAATCAGCAAAGCCAACCACCAGGAAGCCCCCATCGGAGGTACCGATCATATCATTGGTACGCAGATTAGGCACTTCATTTATAGCATAGACAAACGTGTCAATCAAAGCGCCACGTTCATTGATTTCAAGCAAATTCAGTACGAAGGGACCCTGCTGGGAGGTAGCCGATGCTTCAGCAGCGATCATATACCGCTGTGGCTCGAACTCCACTATTGCTTTAGCCCGATCATAGAAAGCGGTATTATAAACCTGTTGCCAAACAACATCCCCATCAACATCTACCTTAATTGCATATACATTCACGCCCTGATCACCCGGTGGTGTAGGAAAGGACTGTGTATTCCCAACTACCAGAAAGCCCCAGTCTGATGTTGCAATCATTGCCTCCCCGATATCCTCGGCATTCCCACCGTAATATCGCTCCCAGCCTTGCGCATGTGAGGGGTTTACACCAACACAAAGGAAAAACATCACAGACAACAATAACGTCATCCGGTAACGATTCGGTAAAGCAAAAAAGTTTGATGTCGTCATTAATGAAATTTTTAGGCCGTTTGGTGAAAACAAAGCGAATGAACCTCTTAATGTTGTACAGCGCAACGCTTTGGGCTTAAGCATTACCAGCATCTGCTGCTTTAGATCTGAACACTGTTTTGCAACCTATCTCTGTCCAAAGCAGAATGTAGAAACATGGCTTATCTTTTTCATCCGTTACAAAAGTGCTTACAATACTAGTATAAATCAAAGACAAAAAAGCGAATTTGTTGATAAAAATCCGTAGCTTTATGATTACAAAGACAACCGATAATCAATTAATCTTCTCATAATCAATCCAATACAAATTTTTATATATTTACTGCTTGTTGATTAATTTTTATTTACCTGATTCATGACAAATAGCCACTTAGTCCTTATCCTTCGTACCCTCTCCAAAAAAGAGGAGCGAGAGCTTCGAAAATGGTTAAATTCTCCAGCGCACAATCATCGGGAGGATGTAATCACATTGTTTGAATACCTTATGGCAGGCCAACATTTGTATGAGGAGAAGTTCCTGGAAAAAGAAAGGGTGTTTTCGCGTATTGTCCCTGAGGAAGCTTACGACGATGCCAAGCTACGGCAATCCATGCACTTCCTACTCAAATCTGTTGAAGAATTTCTTATTTATCAGGAACAACAAAGCGATGAGGTCCGTGCACGTATGGCGCTGGCCAGCGTTTTCAGAAAGCGAAAGCTTGACCGCGCATTCAAAAAGGCTATAAAGGCAGTAGAAACACAGCAAGAGAAAGCCATCTACCGAAATGAGCAATTCCTAAGGAATGAATACCTTCTGCAGCTGGAAAAATACTCCTTCTACGATGGCAAGAAACGGACAACGGAAATGAACCTGCAGGAGGTTTCCGATGCGCTCGACCTTACCTTTGTGGCGGATAAACTGAGGCAAGGCTGCCTGATGATTGCCCATCAGTCTGTCTATAAAGCCCAATACAATATTGGTCTGCTGGAGTATATTATTGAGTATGTAGACCGGCAAAAGCTCATGCTCCACCATCCGGCCATCGCTGTGTATTATTATGGCTATAAGGCCATTACGGACGAATCCGGCAAACAATACTTCGAAGACCTGCGCCAGGAAATCCATAAGCACCGCGCCTCCTTTCCTAAATCGGAGCTGAGAGACATCTACCTGATGGCCGTAAACTATTGTATCCGGCAAGCCAACAAGTTCAATGACAGCGAACTGATCCGGGAAGCGTTCCGGCTCTACCGGCAGGGGCTTGAAAATGAAATATTGCTAGAAAACGGCGTTGTTTCTCCATTTACGTTCAGAAATGCCGTGGGTGCCGGGCTACGGCTCAAAGAATACGACTGGGTAGAGCAATTTATCCATCGTTATAAAAAAGCGCTCCCTGCTAATTACCGGGATAGCTTCTTCCTGCACAGTCTGGCCCGCCTGAATTTTGAGAAAGGCGACTATGGCTCTGCCATGCAGCTCCTGGCCCAAACAGATTTTGATGACACCCTGATCAACCTCAACGCCAAGAGTATGTTGCTCAAAATCTACTATGAATTGGATGAATACGATGCCCTGGAGTCGCTGCTTGAAAGCATGAGGGCTTACCTTAAGCGTAAACAACTCATGGGCGCCTACCGGTCCAACTATCACAACTTCATCCGGTTCACCCGGAAGCTCGTCCGAATCAATCCTTTTGATGAAAAAGAAAAAGAAGACCTCAAGTCAGAAATATTAACAGCCAGCCCGCTGACCGAAAAAGACTGGTTACTGGAGCAAGTCCAGGAACTTTAAAATTATGGTCTACAAACCTTAGCTTTGTGCTTAAATCCGTCATCACTATGCAGAGCCTTGCCCTCGACACTTACAAAATCCACATCGGCCCCATCGCTGAGTCTCTGGCTCAAACACTGAATCAACAACCATTCAGCCAGTTGTTCGTACTGGTCGATGAGCACACCAAAAAACACTGCTGGCCACGCATTGCACCTGTGGTGCAGCAACACGCCCCAAAGATCATCGAAATCGCCAGCGGAGAAACCCACAAGAACCTGCGGACCTGCGAGCACATCTGGCAACAACTCATGGCACACCGCGCTGGCCGCGATGCACTGATGCTCAACCTCGGTGGTGGCGTTATCGGCGATATGGGTGGCTTTGCAGCCAGTACGTTCAAACGGGGCATGCACTTCATCCAAACCCCTACGACTCTTTTATCTCAGGTTGATGCCTCTATAGGCGGCAAGCTCGGCATTGACTTCCTTCAGGTCAAAAACAGCATTGGGTTGTTCCGCAATCCACAGGCCGTACTCGTCGACCCGGAATTTCTCGATACACTTCCTGACCGGGAACTCCGAAGTGGCTACGCTGAGGTCATCAAGCATAGCCTGATTGCTAATGCCAGACAGTGGAAAACCCTCCTAAACCTTACTGACTTGCGTAGTGCTGACTGGAGCAGTATTATCCCAGCTTCCCTTAAAATTAAAAAAGAGATCGTTGAAGCAGACCCTTTCGAAAAGGGCCTGCGCAAAGCACTGAACTTTGGGCATACTATTGGGCATGCCGTTGAAGGCCATGCGTTGGAAACAGAAGCCCCTCTGCTTCACGGGGAGGCTATAGCCATTGGAATGATTGGTGAAACCTACCTTAGCTATCAGCAATTGGGCCTTTCTAAAGAAGCGCTTCATCAGATTGCAGCTTACCTCTTACAAATCTACGGCAAACCTCTTTTGGAGCCCCCTCACTACCCTGCTTACCTGCACCTTATGGGCAATGATAAAAAGAACGAAGGTGGAAAGATCAATTTCAGCCTGCTCTCTGAAGCCGGCGCTGTGTCAGTCAATCAAACTGCTGATGCCAGCCAAATCACTGCTGCCCTTGATTTTTACAATGCCTTGTAATACGATTTTATCCGGCACTCCATATATTGTAGCAGCAAGATCAAACGTTCCTATAGCGGAACGCCCCCGGAGTGCTGGCGAAGCTCCTTCCTTATAGCCCAACAACCCGGAAGAATTCACTACTTTTGAACCCGGAACTTAAAGCAGACCATGGAACAACAAACCGGACCCAAGCCTAAAGAACAAACGTACCGCAACATCATGCGCTGGATGTGGTACCTCGCCGGTGCAGGATTGTTGGGCATTGCCCTCATATTCATTGCCCTTTCCTTTACCGATCTCCCATCGGTGGAGCAACTGGAGAACCCCAAGAGTGAAGAAGCCTCTCAGGTATTTGGCAGTAATGGAGAACTACTTGGGCGTTACTACACCGAAAACCGGGTACCTGTAAATTACGATCAGCTCTCTCCTAACCTGGTCAATGCCCTGATTGCAACCGAAGACGAACGCTACTACGAGCACAGCGGCATTGATTTTGCCGCCCTGGGCCGTATTGCGATAAAAACGGTAATCCTCGGACAGCGCAGCTCAGGCGGGGGGTCCACCATTACTCAGCAGCTCGCCAAGTTGCTCTTTACACAGCAGGTCTCCAAAAACATCTGGGAGCGGGGATTGCAAAAGCTAAAGGAATGGATCATTG
>Ga0307933_1001186_pt1 | contig 21342 bp, 20 predicted proteins | sample OrgLakmetageno88_FD_201811 | JGI IMG/M metagenome (GOLD analysis project Ga0307933, IMG submission 201811) | Saline water microbial communities from Organic Lake, Antarctica - #88 | ecosystem: Environmental > Aquatic > Non-marine Saline and Alkaline > Saline | place: Antarctica: Organic Lake... | reverse complement strand
CAGGCAAATATCTACAGACTGTCCTTGCAGACCAGAATCTACTGCGCAGCCAAGAACCCACAGGGCTTACGCCAGCTGAAATCGCTCAATCTTTTTGAGCAGGGACAAATCTGAGGCGCTTACTATTAATCGATGGTTTATGGTTATGTGACAGGCCACAAAAAAGCCCGCTGCGAACAGCGGGCTTAAGTAAACTTAATTGTGAACAGCGGTTACTTAGCGATGCCGTAAACTTCCACTTCAATATAGTGGTTCATGTCATTTGCTGTGTTGCCTGCGCTGTAGAGGCGGACGTATTGAGCTTCCTTGCCCTTTACGTCAATGAGTTTGCCGAAACGTGTTTCGACGTATGGCTTATCGGAGCCTTTACCCATTTCGGCAGAGTTGTCATAGTCATTGTTGAAGAGGGTAGTCACACCGCTCTTGAACTCAGCATCGTTTGATACTTGCACCATGACGTCGTGGTAAGCACGTGCTTGTGAGTGGTAGTGCCAGAGCCAGATTGCGCTCAGGTCGGCGGGTGCGCCCAAGTCAATTTGGACCCACTGCAGGCCATCCATAAGTTCAACGAAGTAACCTTCGCCAGCTTCTTTATCGCCATCAGTGATGTAGCTAAGCTCGCCGATGATCGGAAAGTCATCTGAACCGGTAACAGGCTTACCAGCGGAGAGCAAAGAAGTGCCTTCCGGGACAAGGAGGACCGGTGCTGATTTAGGAGCCTGCTCAAGATTAGGCACCTTGATCGGTTGTGGCGTGCCTTCGATAAGCTCAGGTGGGATCTCAGTTGTCAGTGCAAAGCCGCTACCGGATGGAGCGGAGCTTGACGCTGAAGCTGACGAGTCGTCGCCTGCTGCACCCTTGTCGCCACAAGCGGCAAGGAGTAATGCACTGAGTGCGAGTGTAAGTGATGTGATTTTTTTCATATGTATGTATTTTTAGTTAAACGCTTAAGTGCTTGTCGGTGAATTCGATAATTTGACGAGAATTTGCTGCCGGGTTAACCCAGTAGATTGGAGCCTCCGACTCAAGGGCATGGCGGGCATCGCAGGTGAGTTTTGCTTTGCCATGCATCGCATCGAAGAAGTTTTCAATGTGAGGTTGGTGTGGTGGTTTGTTGAGACCTCCAGGTAGTGCATATTTGTCGGGTGGTGCAGACTCGTAGGAAGCAATCGCATCGCTGCCACCGGCAGCCACACCGACAGATTCTTTTTTGAGGAAGCCTCGTGACACCATTTCGTCCCACTTCGCGCCGTTGCTCGCGCCGGACTCTTTATAGATGTTGGTATAAGCCTCACGTTCGGACATTTCAAGTGCACCTTCCGTGCCCATGAATGTTTCGTAATAGCCGCCGCCAGCACTTGTCGTAGTCAACACTTGATAGAATGCGCGTGCGCTGCCTTCAGGCGTCTCATAGTCAAATAAGCACATCACGTTGTCAAAGTGCTCACGATCCTTGAAGTAGCTACGGCCACCAGAGGCCATGACTGATTTAGGCTGTGCGCCCATATACCAGTTAAAGATGTCAATTTGGTGCGCCCCAAGGTCTGAAATCGGACCTCCTGAGAGCGATGTGTAGAAGCGCCAGTTAAGGAAGCGGTGACGAAGCTCATCTAATGAGAGTGCTTTGTCGGCACCCTTATCAAAGCCGTAGCGCTTGAGCGTATCCGCATCGGGCAGGATGGAGGGCTTTGAAACAATGTCCTGCGAGGAACTCAAAGCGCGATTCCACTGGCCATTCATGTTAATGAAGCGGCCGAAGATGTCCTGCTTTTTAATCAATTCATCCAGCACATAACGGTAGCGAGGGTTGCTGCGTCGCTGGTGCCCGATTTGGCACAATTTGCCGGAGCGATCCATGGCAGCGACCATGCCTCGTGCCTCGTCGATGTCGTGCGACATCATCTTCTCGCAGTAGACGTGGTAGCCCGCATCCAGTGCCATAACTGTATGTGGAGCATGCCAGAAGTCAGGCGTTGCGACGAAGACAGCGTCCATGTTGCCCGCTTCCTTCTCCAGCATTTCTTCCGCATCAAGGTAGCGATTGATGTTGTAGTCGAAACGTGACTTGATGGCGGAAAAAGTGCGGCCCAAGCGCGCCTTCATAATATCGCAAGCTGCGACATAACGGATGCCCGGAATGTTGACCATGGCGTTGAACAGCACCTCGTGCTGCTTGCCACATCCAATAAAACCAATCCGAAGTTCATCGGAAGGAGCCTTGGCTGTGCTAGCCTTGATGATGGATGGTGCGCCCATCATAAGACCCGCGCCTGCAGCTCCCTTGGTAATGAAGTCGCGCCTTGTTAGTGATGATAATAGCTCGTTTTTCATAGTCTTAGATGATGATGTAAATTACCACTTTTTCAAGACGACGAAGCGATTATGTTTCACGAGGGCGAGAGCGGCTACGATCATGAGAATGTGAATGCCAAGCCAGGCAATGCCGGCATCCTGCTTGATTAGGATGAGGCCGAAAGTCAGACTAGTGTAAAGAAGGCCCATTGCGAAGAGCGTGTAGCGGGTCGCGACGCCAATAAGTAGTGCGAAACCTAATATTAGCAGCGCTGGCCCGAGAACAACGTTGTAGATGTCTAATCCCCAATTAGGAATAAACGGTTCGCCGGCAAACTTGTCGTATAGTGGGCCTGGGACACCTTGATAATTGTCGAGGGCGTAGCTTTTGACGCTTGCTGCTTCGGTCAGACCGTAAGCGTTTCCTGCGCCGTCAATATCCACAGCCTTGGAGGTCGACCCCATTCCTGCGAATTTTTCGATGCCGGTTTGTATCGCGCGCATCGCGAGCCAAATACGGAGCGTTAGCATACCGAGGGTGAGTCCGAGGTCTTTATCTTGATTTTCGTTAGCCATGACTAGGTTGTTTATTTTGGATGATTAAAAGTCTAAGTTGACGTTTATCTGGTTTGTGATGCAAACAAAATCTGCTCGATCCAATAGGGTAATTTTACCCAGTAGTGAGCCTTATTGGGCCATTAAGTTCCGTAACCATCTATCAATTAAACGTATAGCTGTATTCTAATGCTAAAGCATCTAGCTTAAGGCGATCTTATGCGGCTCGCACTGCTTTTTATTCTTGTCAAATATCGTCATATTAAATCTTTTACATTTACAAATGGTAGGCCTATCGAACGACATGGGAAGCGCAGTGAATGTTCAAAAAACATTCTACGATTCTTTGGCAGCGGGCCAGCTCTTGTTCGAACTCTTCGACAGTGTGCCGGGGGCTTATTTTTTTGTGAAAGATCGTGAGAGCCGTTTTATAGGTGGCAGCCGTGATTTCGCTCAGACCTTTGGCGAAGCGGATATGGAGGCCATGATAGGCAAGACGGACTACGACTTCAGTCCTGATTTTCTAGCAGATGCCTTCTTTGAGGATGACCAAAAAGTGATGTCGACCGGGGAATCTATCTTTAACCATATCGAGCTCGTTCCTTCTGCGGACGGCTCTCTGGACTGGCTGTGCACCACTAAGATTCCACTTCGCGGCCTTGAGGATGAAGTGGTCGGCCTTGCGGGGGTCGCACGAATTATAAACGATTCCGATGCCGTCTATGCGGATAATCCGGAAATGCGCCGGATTATCGATTACGTGCGTGCGCACTATCGCGAAAAATTGTCCGTTTCCGAAATGGCCCAGGTGGGGGATATTTCTGTCAGCTCTCAGGAACGTCTCTTCCGCAAGACTTTCGGCCTGACTCCCTTAATGTATCTGCGGAAGACACGTTTGAATGCAGCCTGTAAATTATTGCGTGACTCTGAGGTCTGCCTTTCCGATATTGCAGTGCAATGTGGTTTCAATGATCAAACGAATATGACTCGAGCTTTTCGCCTCGAATTAAAAATTACACCGTTGCGCTACCGTCGCCGCTTCAGTAGCCATCCTAAACTAATTCCACAACGAAGGAACCGAACTCGAGACGTGCGCTCTTTAGAATTAACCCACTCTTAATACCCTCAACATCAACCCAACTCATGGAACATAGCAAAAACGACAAATTAGTATTCTGGGGCTCATTTATTGCCCTGATCACAACTTCAATGGCATTCATTTTACGGGTGTTTTTGATTAATGACGCAAGTCTCTGGCCGACTGAATTCGGCCTGGATAAGGTCCAAAGTGGCGAGCTTTTCGGAGCCGGCATTTGGCCTTTCGCCATCAGTATCATCGTATTCAGCCTGATTATTGACAAAGTAGGCTACAAATTTTCGATGTACTTTAGTTTTGTTTGTTATGCCGGATTCGCGGGTATGGCGATGGCCGCATACGCAATCGTCAACGGAGATGTTTCTGATGTGGCTGCTGCCCAGGCAAAAGCCTACACGTTTCTTTACTGGGGTTCAGTGATCCTTGGTCTTGGTAACGGCACGGTGGAGGCCTTCATCAATCCGGTGGTTGCGACATTATTTAAAGACGAGAAATCGAAATGGCTCAATATTTTACACGCTGGCTGGCCCGGCGGGTTGATTTTCGGGGGTGTCGTATCGATTGCACTCAGTGGTGCGGTTGCCAACGACTGGCGTATCCTTTTGATCGTTCTGTTCATTCCGGCTGTGATTTATCTGGTTATGTTATCGAAGGCTGAGTTCCCGGTTAACGAGCGAGTGGCTGCTGGTTCCAGCTACCGGGAAATGCTTGCTGAGTTTGGTATCATTGGGGCGGTCGTTGCGTTCTCTCTGATCTTTCTGCAGCTTGGATCTGTTTTCGCGTGGCCACAGGCTGTCGCATGGGGGCTGATTGCCGCATCGGTTATTGCTTACGGCCTTTACTCGCGTTCTTTGGGTAACCCCATTCTGATCGTCTTGATCATCATCATGCTGCCTTTGGCTATTACCGAATTAGGCACGGATGGCTGGATCTCGGCACTCATGGAAAAGCCCATGCACGCAGCCGGAGCTAATCCGCTTTGGGTTTTGGTCTACACTTCAGCTATTATGATGATTCTTCGCTTCAATGCCGGTCCGGTGATTAAGCTGTTCGGCCCGCTAGGTTTGCTGGCGAGTTGCTCGGCTTTGGCCATTGTCGGCCTTTACTTGTTGTCCTTCGCAGATGCCGTAGTCTTTATTTTCCTAGCCGCAACCGTTTACGGTGTCGCCAAAACTTATTTCTGGCCGACAGTTCTCGGTGTAGTCGCTGAGCAGACTCCAAAAGGTGGTGCGCTCACTCTGAATGCGATTGCAGGTATCGGTATGCTGAGTGTCGGCATTCTTGGTGGTCCGTTTATTGGCCTTCTTCAAGAGAGTTCAGTTACGACGGGTATCAAAGAAGAACTGCCTGAAGTCTACGAAGTCGTCGCAGTGGCCAGTGATTCTCTTGTCGGTTCTTATTCTGCGTTGAATAATGATGCAGTCCTTGGACTGCCTGAAGATACACAGATTCAAGTAACTGAAATTAAGGAACGCGAAACTCAAGGTGCGCTGGCCAAGATGACAATGTTCCCGGCCTTTATGCTAGTCTGCTTTATTGGGCTAATCTTTTACTTTAAATCCAAGGGAGGCTACAAACCAAAAGTCATTGGTGAAGAAGCTCATTGATCTAATCACACACAAAACAAAATATTATTATGGCATCCAATAAACCACTTAAAGTTGGTATGGTTGGCGGTGGCGGCGGCGCTTTCATCGCGAACCCACACCAAAAAGCGATTCACTTCGACGGGACCCGCAAGGTTCATTCCGTCGCCTTGCATCCCGATCCCAAGATTGCGATGGATGAGGCCAGTAACTGGGCGTATCCCGTCGTAGGCTATGAAAGCTACGACGCTATGATCGAAGCTCAGAAGGACCTGCCCGAAGAGGAGCGGATTGACTACATTCTCGTTGTCACGCCCAACTTCGTGCACTTTGACCCGTCCTACAAGGCGCTCGAAGCCGGAATTCCTGTGATGTGCGAAAAGCCACTCACGCTTAAGCTCGAAGAGTCAGAACAGTTGGTGGCGAAGGCTAAGGAGAAGAACATTCCTTTCGCTGTCGCGCATACCTACATCGGTCACTGGACGACCTGGTTCAGCCGTTTTATTGTGCAGAGCGGTCTTCTTGGCGAAATTCGCTGGGTGGACAGCTACTACATACAGGGCTGGCTCGCAGATAAGCTTGAGGACAGTGGTCAGCAACAAGCGGCATGGAGAACGGATCCGAAGCAAGCAGGTGCTTCCGGTGCCGGCGGCGATATCGGTATCCACGCCTTGCAGCAACTCCGCTTTGTTACAGGTCTCGATGTCACGGAGGTCTCTGCCCACTGCGAATGCATGGTGCCGGGTCGTCCGATCGATGATCACTTCACCGTTTATGGTAAGCTCTCCAACGGCGGTCGCTGCCTCGTGCGCGCCTCGCAGATTTGCCACGGGCACTTGAATGACCTTGGTATCGTCATCTCCGGAACGAAGGGCCTTCTTAAATGGCGTCAGGAAGATGCGGACAAGATTACCATCTGCTTGCCTGGTCAGCCGGACCGCATTTATTCGCGAGGAGCTGTCGAGGCGAATGACGGCTTCCTTGGTGATATTCCTCAGGAATTGCTGGATGAGCCAACGATACCTGCGGGTCACGTTGAGGCCTTTCATGACGCTTATGCGCGTCTTCACCGTGAATTCGAGAAAGATGTTCGGGCATGGAAAGCTGGAGGCGAATGGAGCTGTGATGGTAGCCGCTACGCGAATGTAGAGGATGGCCGCATGGGTCTGGCCTTTATCGATGCCGCGGTGACGTCTCACAAGAACAACAATGACTGGACGAAGGTCGATCTCGGATAAGCGGAGAAATTGTGAAAATTAATCGCTTTATCTTTCAGTATTTGCTGGTCGCGTTGGCTATGTTCTGCGCGACCAGCTTAAATGCTGGTGAACCCGCCCACGACTCGATCGATAAGGCCATTGCCCGAGGCGATCTGAAGGACGTTAAACTGCAATTAAAGCTCTATCCGGATCGGGCGAAGAAGGGGGCGCACCCCAAGCTTACGCCGTTGCATCAGGCGATCTTGCGCAAGAAGGGCGATATCGCAAAGCTGCTTATTTCTGGCGGAGCCGATGTGGATTTGGCCGATTCATCCAAACGCACGCCACTGCATCTATGCGTGGATCGTGACTTGCCGGAGGTTGCCGCCGCTTTACTCGAGTCTGGAGCCAAGCCCAATGAATGGGATAAAGCCGGTTGGACGCCGCTGCACAATGCGGCAGCTAAGAACCGACTTGAGGTCACTAAAGTGCTAGTTGCCGGCGGAGCCGATTTAACGGTTCTGAGCGAGCGTGGCGGTACGCCATTACACGAGGCCGCTGCCAGTGCAGAGACTGAATTAATCCAATATTTACTGGATCATGGAGTCGACCCTGCTGTCAAAGCAAAGGGTGGGGATGCAGCCTACGATGTGGCTGTTCGCAGTAAAAACGCCTCAGCCATCAAACTACTGAAGCGAGACTAATAAAGCTATTTATTCAAACACGACAAACGAACCATGAAACGTATTACTTTCTATCTCACACTGATTTCCCTTCTTACGGGCATCACTTCTTTGAATGCAGGTCGATTCTTCGGTGATCCGCCGGATGATCATCACCCATGGGCGGTTCATGATGCGAATCGGCCGCAACCGCCTCTTGTCGTGCCCGGTGAGAACCCCGGCGGTGCGCCCTCGGACGCCATCGTGCTCTTTGACGGCACAGAAGAAAGCATGGAGAACTGGATTCACCTGCGACCTGATGACAAGCGCAAGAAAGATTGGTTGATCGTTGATGGTGCCATGCAAGCAGTTCGCAGTGCCGGAACCATTGCAACAAAGCAAGAACTCGGTGATGTCCAACTCCATATTGAGTGGGCGTCTCCAACCGAAATACAAGGCAGCGGCCAAGGTCGCGGTAATAGTGGCGTATTCTTTTTGGATGGAATGGTTGAAGTGCAAATTCTGGACAACTACCGCAATCCAACTTATCCCGACGGAACTGCAGGTTCAGTCTATGGTGTAATGCCGCCTGCGGCGAACGCATTAAGAGCTCCCGGCGAATGGCAAAGCTATGATATTATTTTCCGCAGGCCGATTGTCCGTGATGGCAAGGTCCTGGACCCGGGCAGACTCACAGTGATCTGCAATGGAGTAGTCATTCAGGACAGCACACCACTCGAAGGTGGCGGTGGCTATAAGAAGCGCCAGCCGCTTGACCGGGTATTCCCAGAGAAGGGCAGCTTACGTCTACAAGATCACGGTAATCCTGTTCGCTTCAGAAATATCTGGTATCGTCCACTTCGGCCGCGCGCCCTTGATGGTGGCACCGACGGTCGCCTGAGCGTTGAAGCCACTATGGCTAAGCGTTCTGAAATCGCCAAGAGCATCCGCGAAGATGCTAAAGCGATGGCAGGCGTCGACAAATCACTGCGCCTCTATGAGTCGATTGTCTATGCGGATGACCTAGACGCCCGGTCTGAGGCTGAGCAGCTCGTTCAGGCCTACCTGGATCAATTTGCGGCAGCAGCACCAGATCAATTGGCGTCGTATAAAGACAAAATGCTCGAACTCGACCGTGCGCTGCAATACCTGAAAAAATTCAAGTATATCCCGGAAGATCACAAAGCCCTCATTGCGGTGGATAAGATCGCAAAGGACAAGGGCTGGAAAAAACGCTAACTTGTTAAATAAAAACCTAAACCAATACTCCTATGTCACGTAACGTTACACTATTCACCGGCCAATGGGCCGATCTTCCTATCGCCGAGCTGGCACCACTTGCCAAGAAAATGGGCTATGATGGCTTGGAACTCGCTTGCTGGGGAGATCACTTCGATGTGCAAAAAGCACTCAATGAACCAGACTACATCACAAAAAAATGGGAGCTGCTTGAGTCCAATGGTCTGACTTGCTTCGCAATTTCGAATCACCTCGTCGGCCAAGCGGTCTGCGACAATATCGATGAGCGCCACCAGGCAATCCTGACTCCTGAGATCTACGGCGACGGCGACCCCGAGGGTGTGCGCCAACGTGCGGCACAGGAAATGATGGATAATGCCAAGGCGGCCCGTAAGTTCTTCGATGCCAAACCGGGTGGAGCGCCCGAGCGAGTCGTAGTCAACGGCTTCACCGGTTCCTCTATTTGGCACCTGCTGTATTCCTTCCCGCCCGTGGTGCCCGGTCAGATTGACGCAGGCTTTGATGATTTTGCTAAGCGCTGGAAGCCGATCCTCGACGTGTTCGAGGCAGAGGACGTTTACTTCGGCCTTGAAGTGCACCCGACAGAGATAGCCTTTGATATCGCCACGGCGGCCCGCGCTATTGAGGCCATCGGCGGACACAAGCGCTTTGGCTTTAATTACGACCCCAGCCATCTCGGCTATCAAGGCGTCGATTATGTGAAGTTTATCTACGAATTCGGTGAGCGTATCTTCCACGCACACGTCAAAGACGCCTGGTGGGGCCACTCCAATGGAGATGTCGGTGTCTTCGGCGGACACGCAGACTTTGGTGATCCCCGTCGCTACTGGGACTTCCGTTCACCCGGCAGAGGCGATGTGAATTTCGAAGAAGTGATCGTTGGCCTCAACGACGTCGGCTACAAGGGCCCGCTCTCCATCGAATGGGAAGACATCCGTATGGATCGTGTCGCTGGAGGAACCGAGGCTTGTGAGTTTACCCGCAAGTTGGATTTCTCACCCAGCAATGTCGCCTTTGATGCGGCTTTCGACAAGGGAAACCAGTAATCTTCAATTCGCATCAGCTTAACTATGAAAATCATCTCAATTCTTTTCCTCGTTTCGGCAGCCAGCCTACAGGCTGCGGTCGACTTCGTTCCGAGTTTTAACGATAAGCCTGTTCCCCCCGAGCATGCTGAAAAGATAGAGGCCGCAATGCCTGATGCGCCTATCGTAAAGCCGGAGGCCAAGCGCCGTATCCTGGTCGTTAGCGCGACAGCGGGCTTCCGCCACAAGTCAATTCCTACTGGTAAGTTCGCTCTGGAGAAAATGGGGGCCGCCACAGGTGCCTTCGAGACTGTGATCAGCGATGATCCTGCCAACTTCGAGGCAGACGTATTGAAGACTTTTGATACCGTTGTCCTACTGAATACGACTCAGGACTTCTTTATGCCGAACGGTAAAAAGAAAAAGGATTATTCGGAAGAGGATTGGAAATGGCTACAGGATCGCCAGAACAAGCTGATGGATAATTTAGTCGGCTTTGTTGAGCAAGGAGGCGGCCTCGTCGGCATCCATGCCGCAACAGACAGCTGCTATAATCACAAAGAATATGGTGAGATGATCGGCGGTTATTTCTGGGGCCACCCGTGGAACGCGAAGCATAAAGTCATGATTGTGAACGAAGATCCGAATCATGCCTTGAATCAAGCGGCATTTGGCGACCTTAAAGACTTCGAATTAGTCGAAGAGATTTACCAGTTCAAGCCGGAACCATATTCCCGTGAGCGGCTGCGTATCCTACTTCATCTCGACCCTGAGCGTAGCGATAAGGTCAAAGGCATGAAGCGCGAAGACAATGATTACCCCGTCGCTTGGGTGCAGCAGGTTGGTAAGGGCAGGGTCTTTTACTCCAGCCTCGGGCATAACCACCATATTTATTGGAATCCCATGCTGTTGAAGCATTTTCTCTCAGGCATCCAATTTGCCTGCGGTGACTTAAAAGCCGATACGACGCCAAGCGCTAAAATCAGCATGCCCAATATCAAGACTGCTTGTGGCTGTTCAGACCACTAGAGCGAATGGCACTTAGTTAAGCTGGGTTGTCGGGTTGGAGTTCCGGCTTTAGCCGGTTTTCTCTCTGGCGTGAGACCGCCTAAAGGCGGGACTCCAACTACGACGGCGAAAGTTCAAATAGTTCTTATAGCAGCTTAACTAAGTGCCATTCGCTTTAGAATAGCCTAATTTTAGTTATTACATTCCCGGCATATTGGGTAAGCCACCGCCTTCGCCCATTTGCGCTTGCATGGCCTTCATCATTTTTTTGCCCTTCTTTCCGCCGCGCATCATTTTCATCATTTTCTGCATTTGGCTGAATTGTTTTAGGAGCGCGTTCACGTCGCGCACCTGTACGCCGGATCCGTTGGCGATCCGCTTGACGCGACTGCCTCTGAGCAGGCGAGGGGTTTGGCGTTCCTGGGGCGTCATCGAGTAGATAATCGCTTCGGTGCGGGCCATTTTCTTTTCCTCTTCATCACCAATCTCTACGCCACTCATACCCGGCATCATGCCCATGATTGAGTTGATTGAGCCCATCTTTTTGACCTGCTGCATTTGTTGCAGGAAGTCTTCAAGGTTGAAGTCAGCTTTGCGCATCTTTTCGGCCATGCGCTCGGCATCTTTTTCATCAATGCTGTCTTGTGCCTTTTCTACGAGGGAGACGACATCGCCCATGCCGAGAATGCGCGAGGCCATCCGGTCGGGGTGGAAGACGTCGAATTCATCCGGTTTCTCACCCGTGCCCATGAATTTAATCGGCACGTTGGAGATCGACTTCATGGAGAGGGCGGCACCACCGCGGGCATCACCATCGAGCTTGGTCAGAATGATGCCGGTGCACTGCACGGCCTCGTGAAAGTGTTTGGCTACATTGACTGCTTCCTGCCCGAGAGCGGAATCGGCGACGAGGAGGATTTCATCAGGTTGGACGGCATCCTTGAGTCGCTTTATTTCCTCGATCAGGTCTTCGTCGACCTGAAGGCGGCCGGCAGTGTCGAAAATGATTAGGTTTGCCTCGGCATCCTTGGCGGCAGCCAGGCCGCGCTTACCGATCTTGACGACGTCTTTTTCTTCACGGTCACCGTAAAAGGTGCAGCCCTCGTTTTTGGCAAGTAGTTCGAGTTGATCGATCGCGGCTGGGCGATAGACGTCGCAGGCTACAAGGGCAGGGCGGTAATCGCGCTTCTTTGCCAGATAGCGGGCGAGCTTGCCAGAGCTGGTCGTCTTACCGGAACCGTGCAGGCCGACCATCATGATGCGTAGCGGCTTCTTGTCTTCCAGTTCTGTCGAGCCTTCGCCGAGCAGTTTAACGAGCTCGTCGTTGATAATCTTAATGACCTGCTGTCCCGGAGTGACCGACTTTAAGACTTCCTGGCCGACGCATTGCTCTTTGACCTCGGTAACAAACTGCCGGGCTACCTTGAAGTGGACATCGGCTGAGAGCAGTGCCTGGCGGACCTCTTTGAGGGCCTCGGTCATATTCTCCTCCGTCAGTTTACCTGTGCCGCGGATATTACGCAGGGCGCTGCCCAATTTATCTGTAAGATTTTCTAGCATAAGTTGAATATGTTCAAATATGGTGGCCTGTCCTTGGCAATGGAAAAGCCCCGGCATGTGACCGGGGCTTTGGAATTTTTTTGTTTAGGGGACTTCCCAAAACCTACTGGCGACGCTGTATCGAGGGACAGGCCGGAGGCACTGTCCTACGTAGAACAGGCTTCCAGCCTGTATCCAGGAGTGCCCTCCAGACGGTTTATTTCTTTTCTTCGTCAGCTTCTTCGGGTGGAGCGGTGGTTTCTTGGTATTCCTCCTCTTCTTCCTCTTCGTCCCATTTCATGGTGTCGTCTTCTTCGATTTTCTCTTCAGTCCCGCTGTCGTCGATTTCGCCTAGATCTTTTTCAAGTTTCTCGTCTTCGGACTTTGGTTCACTGTTTTCATCATCATCTTCTTCTTCCAAGGCAAAGCCCTCCGGCACATACTCGAGAATCGCAGTGAGCTCTGTGAAAAAGTGGCTGGCCCGACCTTCCATATAATCCGCGTTTTGCTTTTCGCGGATATCTTCTTCCAACTCTTCGACGGTAAGTGTCTGCGAAAAATCAATTAAGTCATTGAGTAGTTTAATGCGCAGCTTCGTAAGATGATCGAGGAGATCGGCATAGGGGCCCTTTTCATCGTCGAGCACATCCGGAAGGGCAAAAAGTGGGTCTTCGCTCTCCAGTATGCTATCCTGCACGCGCTTCAACGTAACGATCTTGTCTTTTTTATCTACAGTATCGATACCGAAGGAGTAGAACGCATCATCCACCAGCTCGTTATGGAGACCGTAGTCCTGCAGTGGCTCGATGAGGTCGATGATATGTTGAAATTGACGTGGATCAACGATGCCCAGGCCATCAACGTCCCAATGTAAGGGGTCGCTGGTTTCGAGGACCCACCAGTTCATATCTTCGCCGAGGCGGGTTTTGCACCAAGTTAGTTTAGTTGTAGGTTTTGGCATATAAAAATCAGACGTTTATTGAATAAAGATAGGGTTACTTCCGCTGAAGACGTCAAGTCAACTATCGGTAAATCTACCTTGAGTGCTTTGTAAAGTAGCTTTTCAGAAAATTTTCACTACTTCTTTTTCATTGTGATGGATCGATCCCCTGTTAGCTTGCTGCGCTTACCAATATAAACCATGGGATTTGTTTACGAGAAAATGATACGACCTGCTTTGTTCCGGATGGATCCGGAGCAAGCACATGACCGTGGGCGCACTGCATTGATGGCACTAAGTTCGTTGCCAACACTGTGTAAACTCGTGCGTGCCTTTAACATGGTGAGTGAGGACAAGCCTGTGAAGTTGTTTGGCTTGGAGTTCCCCAATCGCGTCGGCCTGGCTGCCGGTATGGATAAGGACGGCGAGTTTCCCCGTGCGATTGAGGCACTTGGGTTTGGCCATGTCGAAGTTGGCACTGTTACGCCGGAGGGTCAGCCCGGCAATCCCCGTCCAAGACTGTTTCGCTATCCTGAGCACGATGCTGTGATTAACCGAATGGGCTTCAATAATCGAGGTTCTGAAGTGATGACGAAGGCCCTAGCCAAGCACTATCCGAAAGGCAAGCGAAGTGTCCCGGTAGGGGTGAATATAGGCAAAGCTAAGACCACCCCACTGGACAAGGCCGTAGAGGATTATGTGACATGCTTTCGAAAGCTTGCGGATCAGGCTGATTATTTCACCATCAATATTAGCAGTCCCAATACGGCTGGCCTTCGTGACTTGCAGAGTGAAGCCTACTTGCGTGATTTACTTTCAACTTTGCGCGACGAGAATCAGAAGCATGCCAAGAAACTGGGGCGTCCCGCGCACCCGCTCTTGCTCAAGATTGCGCCGGATCTCAGCTTTAAGGAAATCGATGTCATTTTAGAGGTGTTGCTCGACTTGAAATACGACGGCATCATCGCTACAAACACGACAATACAGCGACCGACCGGCTTTCCCGGTTCGGAGACTGGTGGCCTGAGCGGCGGTGCATTTATCCGTAAACGGTCGACCGATGTCATAAACTATATTTACAAGGCGACAGAAGGCCGGTTGCCAATCGTGGGTGTCGGAGGGATTGATTCGGTCGAAGCAGCTGGCGAGAAGATGGATGCCGGCGCCTCACTGGTGCAGCTTTATACCGGTTGGATCTACCGTGGACCGTTTTTTGCCAGCGAGCTGGCCCGGGCTCTTAAATCCCGCGGTGAAGATTGGATCTAATACCGACTCCCAATCACTCCGGTATCTTTGCGCTGCACTGTCGCTTGGCTCGTTGATGTATCATATGCGAAACAGCTGCGACTATGACACTACTCAGTCATCTGAAAAGTGGTACGCAGTTTCAGGTGCCTCATCGTTTATTGCCAGGCGATCTATGGTGATTGGCATCGATATCACGACGGTCGGTTTATCCTCCGCGCGACCAGTGTAGGTGGTCAGGCCCAACCAGGGGCTTTTCTTTTCGGAGAAGTTGTAGCCGCGCCCTTCCAGCGCTTTGCCTAAAGCAGCTAATTTAGACTCGCCACTGCCGATATCAGCCAAGTCGATGATCAAATGCCCCTCACGTCCCTTGTCTTCGTCGATCACGCAACTCGCTTCCGTCGCGTGTTTTTGGACAATGACCAGTAATTTAGCTACTTTCTCGAGGCGGTGGCGCAGAATTCGGGGTTTCATAGCAAAACTGTGGCTGAGTTTATTAATAAATCAAGAATTGCCCATCATTCGATCCTGGGTCTACTTGCCTCGGGAGCTTCGTCCCATTGATCAGCCTCTCAAAATTCCTGCCCAATATCGCTTCCTTCTCGGCGTCACTTAGCCCGGGCTCAGTTTGCATAGCATTGAGGAAGCTTTTCATTTTAGCGCTTTTCTGAGACTTCGGATAGACGCGCAGCGGGTAATCTGAACCATAGAGCACCTGCTCATGACCGACTCGATCGATGACCTTGCGGATCGGGTTCGATTTGTAGAGTAGGGGGCTCGCCGAACAATCGTAGTAAATGTTTTTCGGCAGGTCGCCCTCAGTTTGGAGTGGAAGGCCGCCGCCCCAGTGCGCCAGGATCAGATTTAGATCGGAAGTGTTTTGGGCCATTTTTACGTAGTCCCTTAGCGGCGTTGCGACCGAAAGCGGGTGGTCCTTGCTGGTTTCTGAAGTCGCATGGCAATTCACGGGCCAGCCTCTTGCGCCGCACCAATCCGCCAAGGCCAGCCAATGCGGATTTTTGGAGTCGAAGCCTTGCACGCCGGGATGTAGTTCGCCGACTCCCCTGAGCCCTAAAGCTCTTGCCGAATCCAGCTGATCCACTACGTTTGCATTAGGAAGAATTGCAGCAAAGCCGATAAAGCGTTCAGGTGCCTGCTGCACCCACTCGGCGATGACTTCGTTCTGCCAGCGGCACGTTGACTCATTTACCCAATACCAGCCCAAGAGCACGGCCTTGGCCACTCCAGCGGCATCCATCTCAGCAATAAACTGATCCGGCCCCGCCCAGTCTTGGATGCTCCTGCGGTCCTGCGGAGCCACCAGATCCGCCCAGTGCGATTCCCTCCGAGCTTCTGCCCACTCACGCGGGTTCAGTGCTACCTCATCTGGGTAGCAATGCGTATGGCAGTCGATAATCATTGTGGCTGTTTTCAGTCCAAGTCGTGACAAGCTTCCAGCTTGTCGTCCAGTAAGATTCGACAAGCCGGAAGTTCGAACTACGTTTTCAATTCATGTTAATGAACGTCAATTAACGGTTAAAAAGAACAAATGCCTGAACTCGCCGAAGTCGAATACTACCGTAAGCAATGGTCGCCGGGCCTTGAGCAAAAGGTAGTGTCAGTCGACGTGAACTATGATAAGCGGATTTTTAGAGATGTCGATACGCTGGCTCTGGTCAAAAACTTACCCGGGCAGCAATTGATGAGTAGTCACACTCACGGTAAACAAATGCTTTTTGTCTTTGGCTCTCAGCACTGGCTCGGCATCCACCTCGGTATGACGGGCAAGACCTCCACTCAAAAGAAGGACTATGAAGCTACGAAGCACGACCACCTCGTCATCAATTTAAAGTTGGGTCTAAAGCTGGTTTTATCCGACCCGCGCATATTTGGTAAAGTTCGCTACACTCAAAGTAGCGAGCCGCCTGACTGGTGGTCGAACTTGCCGCCTGCAGTTCTTTCGGAAGCTTTTACTGAAGCGCGCTTGGAAGATTTTCTACAGCGCCGCTCAAGAGCGCCGATTAAGGCAGTCCTTCTCATGCAGGAGACTTTCCCCGGAGTGGGCAATTGGATGGCCGACGAAATCCTTTGGCGTGCGCGCCTGCATCCTGGCACTCGTTGCGGCGCGATTAAACCCAAGCAGCGCCGCGAACTCTATCACCACCTTGGCGAAGTTTGCCGCGATGCTTTGAAGGTAATCGGCTCTGACTGGGGTAAGCCCCCAGATAATTGGCTTTTCAATCATCGCTGGAAAGACGGCGGCATCTGTCCTAAAACACAGTGTCCGCTTGTTCGTGAGACGATTGGCGGCCGCACCACCTGCTGGTCACCTGATTGGCAGGGTGGACCAAGTTAAAAAGGAGATCGTCCGTAAATCTCTATTCCGAAATATGGAAAGAGGTGACTGTGGCCTTCACCTCGCTGAATAGAAACATGGTTTTTTCGCCATCAAACTAAACGATTCTTCCCAGCTTGCTCTTGGCATTGAACTGGAACGCACTATCAGTCGATGGTTCTCTACTTCGAGTTCGACTTCATTTGTAAATCCGCACTGTTCAAAAACTGGCTTAGGAATACGAATCCCCCTTTTTTTTTGCTTTCTGATCCGTGTGAATTGGTGTTCATCCGTGGTTACCAATTCAGTTCCTTTTTTCCCTAGATCGATGAGGACTGGCAACCCAGCCGGTGAAGTTAGTAGTCTAAGTGGTTGTCGAATATCTGGCGCGTAAATGGGGTTGACCAGCTCCGACTGTTGTAGGCCCCAAGACTGGCCGATATGTGTAGATTGGTCGAGTGCTTTTACTTACGTCAGGTTGGTATTTTTTTTAACCACAGATGGACACGGATAAACACAGATCAGACAGGAATTCTTTTTTCTTAAATCTGTGTGTGTGTGTGCGCTTGCCTTTTGAGTCCAATCTGCAAGATCCATCACATGCCTCCTTACATTTATCATATTCTCCATCTGACTGGTATTATAATGCTCTTTCTGGGCTACGGCGCTCTTCTGGGGCGAAGTCTAGCCGGTAGCGACGATTCCAGAGTCAAGAAACTCGGCTCCATTACCAGCGGGATCGGCTTGCTGCTTATCTTTATCGCCGGCTTTGGCCTGATTACTAAAATGGGCTACAGTTTCGCGGCTCCGTGGATCCTTGTGAAGCTTCTCATCTGGATAGCGTTGGGTGGACTCATCGCTTTGATCAATCGAAAGCCTGCTTTGGCCGGCCTACTTTGGTGGGTGCTTATTGGCCTGGGGATCCTCGCCTCGGTCATGGTCTATTGGGGACGCATGAATTTATAACTTTTCTGAAAGTATTGCTTGAACTTCATGCATTGCTTTGTCTTTATCCCGAACTTTCCGATGCACCCGTAGCTCAGTTGGATTAGAGTATCTGGCTACGAACCAGAGGGTCGGGGGTTCGAATCCCTCCGGGTGTACCATTTAAAGCCACGACGAAAGTCGTGGTTTTTTTGTGCGTACACAAAACCGACTTTTACTTTAAGCCCTTGGCGACATCAGGGTGAATCCTGCTAAGCATTTCTATCTCTTTCTCGGTAAAGGGTTTTGTAGAAAAAACACGGTGAATCCCTTCTTTGGCATCGGACTTGGTCTGGTAAAAGAGTGCACAACCAAAAGACCCGCCTGGCACCTCAGCCAAAAGGACTTGCATGTCATACGTTGAGCCTGCCCGTAAATTGATCCATTCTCCATACGTAGTCGTGGTGTTCATACCAGCGAGGGGTTTGCCGCGCTCGTATTCACTTTGGTTAAATTTGCTATATCTATTATCGCGGCCGCCATCTAACACTATGCGAGAGTTGATTCGTACAATAATAAGATCGTCTGCGGAACCGCAAAACCGAATATTCATGCTATTCGTTGGAGTGTATTCGCCAGTATAGTAAGCAACGATTCCGCTTGGCGCGATTTCGCCTTTAACGCCAAAAGCTTCTGGAGCCTTGGCGGCGGAGCCCATTCCAATTATCCAGTATGACGCATAAAGCTTGTTCTCAGCTGAGTAAAAGTTGTCCGTCCAGCGTGACAGCGTCCATGTTCCGTCAGTGAACGTTCTAATCGCAGATATTCTGTCTGTGTTCTTACTCTTGCCGTCCTTATCTCGCTTTAGGTCAATTAAAGTTCCCTCAAGCGTACCTGCGGCTTTCCCACTGTAACCGAAGTCAGTCAGCTTTAGATCGCCGATGGCCATGTCCTTTAGGTCGCTGATTGCGTTGCTACTAATGCTCCCGGCAGAGCGAGTCTGGACGGAGCTCAAATCGATATCCACTTTGATATCCAGTTCGGGTATGCTTAGGTCGGTTGGCCTGTTTACGGTGATCGCCGGAGGCCGGGGCGGCGGGGTGGACTTCGTTCTTTGCTGAACATTCACCTTGGTGACTTTTTCCTGCTGCTGAGTCTGTTGGATCTCTACCGCTTGAAGGGTTTTCTCTTCTTCACGCAGCGCTTCGACAAACTTAATGGTGCCAAATATAATGCCTGCAATGATGTGCAGTATCAAGCTTGCCATAATGACAAGCGCCAGAGTGCTACGCGATTTTTTACCGAAGAACTGTTTCATGGAATCGTACTACATGTTAATTCGAACTTCGTCTAGTTACTAATTACGCATTTCATTCAAATCTCGCTTGGCCGTATCTCCGACAATTCCACGTTTCTCGCTAAGTTGCGTAAGCTCGTCCTTAGTCATTGGCTTGGTTGAGAATATTCGGATTTTCTCTTCGCCTTTGAGTTGATAGAATAGTAGGCTCATGAAGCCTCCGCCTGGAATTTCAGCAATCAAGATTTTAAGGTCATACTCCCGATCTGCGGTCAATCTATTATATGGACCGCTTCGGAATTGAGGGGTGCCAGTGTTCTTGGGGCCGTCCATGCTTATTGGGACATTACTGTATCCGCCCGACCAGCTCCCATCAAAAACGATTTTGGAATCTAAACGCACGATCAGCACGTCATCTCCGATACCGACAAATCGCATATTCATTGCCTCGGTGGGGGTAAACGTCCCCTCATAATAAGCGATAATACCTGTCGGCTCTATTTCGTTTTCAACGCCAAAGGACTTAGGCGCCCGATTGGCTGGGCCGGATGGTATCATCCAGTAAGAGCCGTAGAGTTTATTTTCTGCTGAATAAAACTTGTTGGTCAGGCGCGAAAGTCTCCAAGTGCCGTCCGAAAATTCACGGATGGCACCTTTTCGTCCTACATTTAAAGGCTTGCCGGATTTATCTCGTTTCAGGTCAATTAAAGTTCCCTCAAGCGTACCTGCGGCTCTCCCACTATAACCAAACGCGGTCAGCTGTAGATCGCCGATGGCCATCTCCTTGAGGTCGCTGATTCCGCTACTACTAATGCTCCCGGCAGAGCGAGTCTGGACGGAGCTCAAATCGATATCCACTTTGATATCCAGTTCGGGTATGCTTAGGTCAGTTGGTCTGTTTACGGTGATCGCCGGCGGCCGGGGCGGCGGCGTGGCCTTTGTTCGTTGCTGAACATTCACCTTGGTGACTTTTTCCTGCTGCTGAGTCTGTTCGATCTCTACCGCTTGAAGGGTTTTCTCTTCTTCACGCAGCGCTTCGACAAACTGAATGGTACCAAATATAATGGCTGCAATGATGTGCAGTGCGAGACTAGCCATAATGACAAGCGCTAGAGTGCTGCGTGATTTTTTGCCGAAGAACTGTTTCATTTCAAAATCTTGGTAAGAAGACTAGGTTACGCTCACTGACAGAGGAAAGTTGTGAGCGCATTAGCTCTGTTTCATTAAAACTACTCATCTTTAAGCGCATCAGCAACCGCCTGATTGACTCCCATAAGGACTTGCTTTTCCTCTGCGGTTATTGGCTTGGTTGAGAAAACCCGCAGTTTGTCTTCATTTTTCAGCTGATAGAAGAGGAAACATCCAAAGCTGCCGCCGGGGATTTCAGAAATCAGAATTTTCAAATCATAGGTTCGCCCGGCTTGCAGGCGGACCCATTCCCCGTTACGTATTGTTTTGGGAATACCTGGCAGATTTGGGCCATCCTGATTGAAGTCCATGTCGCTATATCCTGGTTCCCAACTGGCATCAAGCACGAGCTTTGAGTCTAAACGGACGAGCAGGACATCGTCCGCCATGCCACAAAACCGCATTTCCATACTCTTCTCTGGTGTGTAGCTACCTTCATAGTAGGCAACAATACCAGTCGGTTCAATTTCACCTTCTACGCCAAATGATTGAGGCGCCCGATTGGCTGAGCCGAATGGTATCATCCAGTAGGAGCCGTAAAGTTTGTTTTCTGCGGAATAAAACTGGTCAGTCAGGCGCGATAGTCTCCAAGTGCCGTCCGAAAATTCACGGATGGCACCTTTTCGACCTCCTTTACCTACTAGACTCGAAGGCTTTCCGGATTTATCTCGCTTCAGGTCAATTAAAGTTCCCTCAAGCGTACCTGCGGCTCTCCCACTGTAACCAAATGCGGTCAGCTTTAGATCGCCGATGGCCATGTCCTTTAGGTCGCTGATTGCGTTGCTACTAATGCTCCCGGCAGAGCGAGTCTGGACGGAACTCAAATCGATATCCACTTTGATATCCAACTCGGGTATGCTTAGGTCGGTTGGTCTGTTTACGGTGATCGCCGGAGGCCGGGGCGGCGGGGTGGACTTCGTTCTTTGCTGAACATTCACCTTGGTGACTTTTTCCTGCTGCTGAGTCTGTTCGATGTCTACCGCTTGAAGCGTTTTCTCTTCTTCACGCAGCGCTTCGACAAACTTAATGGTACCAAATATAATGCCTGCAATGATGTGCAGTGCCAAGCTTGCCATAATGACAAGCGCCAGAGTGCTACGCGATTTTTTACCGAAGAACTGTTTCATGTGGCGCAGGTTTTAGCGTAATGAATATACTGCGATTTCGAGCTGTCAGCTTTTGGCTAAACCG
>Ga0307933_1001185_pt1 | contig 21347 bp, 19 predicted proteins | sample OrgLakmetageno88_FD_201811 | JGI IMG/M metagenome (GOLD analysis project Ga0307933, IMG submission 201811) | Saline water microbial communities from Organic Lake, Antarctica - #88 | ecosystem: Environmental > Aquatic > Non-marine Saline and Alkaline > Saline | place: Antarctica: Organic Lake... | reverse complement strand
ATGATTGGTGCTATTTCAGTGGGTATTTATAAAGGCATGCCTATTGCCGACTTAGAATACTTAGAAGACTCCGACGCTGAAACCGACATGAACGTAGTTATGACCGACACCGGCAAGCTAATTGAAGTACAAGGCACCGCAGAAGGCGACGCATTTACCTTTGACGAAATGAACGAAATGTTAGAGCTCGCTCGCGTAGGCATTAAAGAGTTGTTTGATATACAGCGCACAGCCCTTAGCTAGGCAGTGAGTGATGCGTAAGCATCAATAGTAAAACGGATAATGAGAGAGACTCAGGCATGCAAGACTACAAGCGAGAATTCATTGCGTTTGCAATTGAACGCAAGGTATTACGATTTGGTGAATTCACATTAAAATCGGGGCGTACCAGTCCTTATTTTTTTAATGCGGGTTTGTTTAATACTGGCCGTGACTTAGCCAAGCTCGGGCGCTTTTATGCGAGCGCCTTGCAAGCTGAAGGTATTGAATACGACGTTTTGTTTGGCCCGGCTTATAAGGGAATTACCATTGCGGCCGCTACGGCTATCGCGCTTTCAAATTCTTTTGGTGAAGATGTGCCTTATTGCTTTAACCGCAAAGAAGCGAAAACCCATGGTGAGGGCGGCAGCCTAGTAGGCAGTCCGCTTGAAGGTGACATTATGTTGGTAGATGATGTGATCACCGCCGGCACGGCTATTCGTGAGTCGATGGAAATCATTGAGCAACACAAGGCTAACTTAGCCGGTGTATTGATTGCTTTAGACCGCAAAGAAAAGGGCACGGGCGAGCTTTCTGCTGTGCAGGAAGTAGAGCGCGACTTCAGCACCAAAGTCTTTTCTATTGTGACCATTAACGACGTGGTTGAGTATTTACAAACGCATCAAGACAGCGCCGCGGCGATTGAATCTATTAATCGCTATCGCGAGCAATATGGTATTGCATAGCGCTTATGAGCAGCACTTATGAGCACTGACAATGAAGCGCAATTTGACCAAGCCGACCATCATTTAGATGCGCTTGGCTTGCGTTGTCCAGAGCCGGTAATGATAGTGCGTTTGCAAGTGCGTAAAATGCAAGAGGGTGAAACACTGTGCATTGTTGCAGATGATCATTCCACCACCCGCGACATCCCGAGTTTTTGTCGCTTTATGCAACACACCTTACTTGCCCAAGACACTGCAGCTTCGCCGTATCGATATTTAATAAGAAAGGGTTTATAACCGAAGGTAAAATGTATGTGGGTACTTACATACCACTTGTGCCAATATAAATAAAAGGCGAGACATCAGCCTCGCCTAACTTAATACCCTTATTGTGCAGGTTTCATGAACTTTAACGTCCAACGGTCGGTGTTCCCACTTACTGAACGTGCGCCCACTTCATACTCAAGTTCATCGTCCTCTTTAAAGTGAAGCGACGAATAGTCTACTAAAACAAAGTCAGCAGCTTGTATTTCTTTTATGGCTTTTACGGGGTCAACGCGACGGCGGTTACTGCTGTCTAGCGGCTCCATATGGCGAGCGGTATGGTCAAGCACACCGTAAATACCGCCGGGCTTGAGTGCATCAAAGGCAAGGCGGTTCATTTCCATGCGACCTTGCTCACTTAGGTTATGATAGTTTCTGAAAGTCAGTACCATGTCTATGTCAGACACACCCAAAGAGGCTAATTCAACTGAGGTAAATTGAGCCCCTTCTTCACGAAACAGGCGTGCGTCTTTTGCGATAATGTTCATGCGCTCAAAGCCCGGTAAGCTTGCAAGGCCGCTTTCAATTCGGCCTGTGCCCATAGCGCCATAGTAGGTGCCTTTTTCGGCGAGTACGGGAACCAATAGTTTGGTATACCATCCGCCGCCGGGGATCAATTCAACGACGCTCATATCATCTTGGAAGCCAAAAAATGATAGTGTTTCAATAGGCTTGCGGTTGCTATCACGCTCTACTTCCGCTTGGGTGCGGATGTCAGAAGACATCGCTGTTTTTAGTTTTTCTTCTACATTGGCTAAAGCCGGGCTGAAAGCAAAGCAGCATGCTAAACCTAAGGTAATAAATTTTTTCATGTTAAAGCCTTTTTATGATGGTTATTGTTTGGAACTGGGGTACTTCATCCAATCCAGAATCGAAATGCGATAATGCCCACAATGATTAACGATGCACCTATCACAATTTGCCATTTATACCGTCTAACTAATTTTTCGGTTTGATTACCAAATAAATAGACTAACACTGCCAGAGAAAAGTAGCGAATACAGCGGCTGGTAGCAACTGCTAGCATATACAGCATTAATGAATAGCTTGTTAGCCCGGCAGTGAGCATCGCAATTTGTAAAGGAATAGGAGTAACGCCGGTGCTAAAGATAAACCAGAAACCATGTTGCGACATCTGTTGCTGAAATTGCTCAAATTGAGCCTCAGTAGTGATGTAAGTCATGATAGGGTCGCGCAATATGTCAAATAGAAAGTAGCCTATGTAATACCCAATAAGGGCACCGACTAAACAGCCAATAGTGGTTACGCTGGCAATTAACCAAAGCTTTTCTCTTCTTGCCTGCATTAATGGCACGAGTAGAGTTTCTAAGGGAATGGGTATGACCAGAGATTCTAAAAACGATGCTAAAGCAATGCTAGAGAGCATGTATTTAGAATGGATCATGGTTTTAAAGCGCTTTTTGATGCTTAAGCGTATGCTCACAGGCACAACCTTTGGGTATCGTACTTTTTACAAGAAATAAAAATACCGCCGAAGCTGGCGGTATTTTTCATACAACAGATTCTACTATTTTTGTTTATAAACGTTACCGGCTTTCATCACAAAATCGATATCGTTTAGCAGGGTAATATCTTTTGTTGGGTCGCCTTTTACCGCCACTAGGTCGGCATGTTTGTTCACCGTAATGGTGCCCAACATATCGTCTACTTTAAGCAACTTTGATGCGTTATAAGTGGCAGAGCGTATAGCGTCCATTTCAGACATACCCACTTCGACCATAAATTCAAACTCTAAGGCATTGTCACCATGTGGAGAAACACCGGCGTCAGTGCCAAAGGCAATCATTACGCCATTCTCATAGGCTTTTGCAAAAGTGCCTTGAATAAGTGGACCAATAGTAGCCGCTTTAGGGCGAACAATGGCAGGGAAAAACCCGTCTATTTTAGCCTTCTCTTCAACAAATTTACCTGCAGAGATAGTCGGCACTAAATAAACGTCATTTTTGCGCATTAACCTAAAAATTTCATCGTCCATGTATGTGCCGTGTTCGATGGAGTTCACACCGGCTAAAATCGCGCGCTTAATACCTTCTTTGCCATGGGCATGCACTGCCACGCTCATGCCATAGTCTTTCGCTGTTTGTACAATCGCTTCTAGCTCGTCGGTCATAAACTGCGGGTTTTGGCCATTTTTTGCTACGGATAAAACGCCGCCCGTGGCGGTTATTTTAATTAAATCAGCACCGTCTTTATAACGCTGGCGAACCGCTTGTCTGGCTTGTGCAACGCCATTGACTACGCCATCTGCTGGCGTTGGGCTGCCCATTAAATCACGACGCATACCGTTAGTTTGATCGGCATGTCCGCCGGTGGTTGCAATTGATTTTGCTGAGGTGTAAATACGAGGTCCGTCAACGACGCCGCGATTGATTGCGTTTCTTAAGGCAACGGTTTCATTATAGCTGTCGCCTAAGTTACGGATGGTGGTAAAGCCTGCCATTAAGGTTCGTTCTGCATACTGAACGCCAACTAATGCATAGTCAGCTTCATTATTTGTAAAGCGTTTAAGATAACCTGCGGTGCCTTCATTTTGAGTGGTGATATGCGTGTGCATATCCATAAAACCTGGCATAAGGGTGTAGTCGGTTAAATCGACAAAAGTATCACCCTCACCACCCTCAACTTTACCTTTTAGGATTTCGGTAATAAGCCCTTCATCAATAACAACGGTTCTGTCATTGGTGACTTTGCCGTCTTCGGCAGTAATGATATTGCTAGCGTATATGTATGTCGCCGATACGGCTGGTTGGCTGAGTCCTAAGCTTAAACCTAAGATTGCGACGCAGCGTGACAAAGACTGGATTTTTTTCATTGTTTTATCCTTGTATCAAAAGTACCCCCACATTAGGACAATCTTGTCATTAGATCAAAGGTTTAGTGTCGATTAAAACAATAGATGTTTATTGCTTGCATATATATGGGGATTTAAAAGCCTTTCGAGTGAAAGGCTATATGTTGAGTACTGTATCTCACAGGCTAGGGCTTTATGCTTAACCTAGGCGCTTTACTTCAAGGCATTACATCCGTACGCAACGTCCGTGCGCAAACCAAGGCAATTTTATCACCTTGTGGTGATATTGCAGTGCGACTTATACCGCTGGCGCAAGCAGTACCCTCAATATCAACTTTCTGCCAAGCGTTGCCAATTACTAGCGTACCTTGCTCGAGCATTAGCGGGTAAGCGAGTAATTGTTGGCCATCGCTAGTGATCACATAACCACTAGGTGTGACTGAAAAGTACTGAATGCCTTCAGGCATTGGCATGATGTCTTGTATTTTACCCGTTTTACGATGATAGGCTTTTAGCATACTAAAATTACCAGCGTCGGCACGCGTATACAAAAACCAATCTGAGTTCGCAAACTGATACAAACTTGCGCCTATATTGTCGTCAATGACCATGCCGGCTGAGTTTAGTTGATTAATATCTGCTCTTTGTAGGGTATGGGGTTCACCCAGTACAAACAGCAAAAGCTCGTTAGCGTTTAACCATACTTGATAACCAACAGGCTCTATTGCGGGCAATAGGTTACGCATGGGTTCGCCAGCACTCGATAGCTCCCATAATGCTTGCTTGCCGCTATCATCCACTCTAATTACCGACATCCCCTCATCATAAGGCAATGGTGTTGCGCTGTATTCGCTCTCGCTTGAGTTGCTCACATTCTTGCTTTGATTTTCACGTATGCGATGCACAAAAATATCCATTTGCGTAGCATCGTCAGTATTTAAGGCTTGGGTGAAGTAAAGGTGGTTATTATCAAAAAAATAAGGTTGATTAGTGTATTGCTCGTTATCGCTAATTTGCATTAGATTAGAAATAGATGGGTTGGGATTCAGAGTTAAGTCACCCAGCCATATGTCGCTGCCTTCTTGAGCACTACTTGGCGCATTAATAGCTATGTTTAGAAGAATAAAGATACTAAGTGATTTTATTGTAGTGAGTTGTTTTTTCAAAGCTTATGCCCCTTCGCGATGGCTATTTGATACGCCTTGCCATATGCGTCAGTACTGACCAATAGAAAAGGCATAATCTGCGCTATGTAGTACGAGTATATTATGCCCATCTTGCTCGCGTGACTCCGCTTGGTCGGCCCAACGATACAGCACATTTTGATGAATACGAGCCCATAGATTACGCCTAATCAAGCAATAAGGCACCTGATTGCCTTCATATTCTCGCAACTCAATAGGATGATCGGGTCCAATGAGCACATTATCGCCGCATTGCGTTTTCACAAAAATTCCCTCTTTGTAGTGTTTATCGTCTACCACCACAAAGGGAACATCTTCAACTTGAATGCCAATTTTTTCGACCGGCGTTACTAAAAAATAAGACTCATCTTCTTTTTTAATCACACTGGCAAATAGTTTTATTAAGGGTGCGCGCGTGAACGGAGTGCCTTCATGCCACCATTGCCCGTTGCGCTTTATGACTAAATTCATGTCGCCGCAAAATTCTGGGTCCCATTGATCGACCGGAGGCAAAGCGCTTTGTTCTGAACTATCAGACAATTGTTTTTGTAGAGCGCTAATATCCATTACTGATTAGCTTCAAGCTCTGCTTTGAGCTCTCTCAACACGTCTTTAAGGCGGCGCATGTTGTCAGGTCCCATACGAATCATCTGTTTTTGCGGCTCTGACAGTGCTTCGATTTTAGGATCTGCGAATTTGAACATAACGCTTTCGGAGTACACTTCAATGGGTACAGGCACTAACGGTGTATTTAACAGTTCATTTATGGCGCGCATTAGGGTGTCGTCAAGTTCATCACCGGGACGTGCTATTTCTGCAAACTTCTCAACTAAAGTGGGTTTGTAGCTTTGATATACTTCGAGTAAATCGTCTGCACTAACGGTTTCAATCGCGTCTATGTATGGGCTGTAGCGCTGAAAGCTGCTGCGGTCTATCCATACCCGGTCGGCCTGGTTGTAAACACTAAAGCTTTGAGTTGGCGGCACTAAAAGATTGTCTTTCAAGGTAATTTCTTGATTTGCGAGGTTGTTAACGTTAATCACAAACTTTTGCAGCAAGCCTTCATTTACCAAAAGCCGACTTATTTGAGGAGAGCGGATAGCTTCAATCACTGCCGCTTTAATGGCAAGGTCGCTTACATCTAAAGGCAGCTCTTGCTGCACTTCAAGCACTGGCTCAAGTGCTTTTGGCGCCTCGGCTTCTTCCCCTATAACCACCGGCGTTGGGCGCTGCGGGGGCTCAAATACTTCTGGCTCGGCTACTTCTACTGCATATTCGGCAGGGGTCTCAATAGGTGCTACTTCTGCTGGCGGCACAGGTGTCACAGTAACGGGTGCGGGCTCATCTGATGACGGCCAAAGCATAACCACTACTAGCAGCGTGACTAAGGCAGCCGCTGCGATCAAATATGGCTTCATTTGTTCTATTTGGCTTTTTTCTTCACTCATGAACTTCTCCAACTTTACTTTGTTACACACAATAACACCGTTGCATTGCATATATATGGTGTTGACCTTAAAAAAATCAAATAATTCCTTTGTTTTTGTATGGTTTTTTGTCGATGGTGGCATTGATTCGCATTTCATTGAACCGAAAAAGGTTATGGCCGTAAAAAATGCATCATACAAAGAGAATCAAACATGCTTAAATATCTTATAAAAGACATCAAAAAAGCCCCTCTAGCTATCTCAAGATTAGAAGTTCAGTCTTTTGAGATGAATGTGTACCTAGTAAAAATTGCTAGCACTCAAGGAGAGGGCTTTGTTTATGATGAGCACGACCGACCAATGCGCTTTCATAATTCTCAACAAATCCGCGATACCTTTGAGCATTGCGATGTTGCTGAAGCGGTGATGGTCCACGATTCTCCTTACGACGAAATGATTGGCAACCCAAATAAAGCCGAGGCGTCGGTTGGAATGCCCTTTTCTATGCAACAACCTTACTAGCGTTTTATTGCGCTTAGCTTACCGAGTTATGTTAAGCGCTTTTTATTCGCTATCGGCAAAGCCACTGCCGATTGCGCTGAAAGGCATGTCGAGTTCTAATTCGGGTATTTCTCGCCCAAGCCATGCCGGAAAAGTATTGCTGTTTGGTCCAGGTACCAAGGTGTATTCATCAGCCCACGGATACCGTGCCACCGCAGCTTGAATCTGAGGGATTAAGCTTTCAGCTTTTGCCCCTTTGATTGACAATATTTTATCTGGTTTTGCGCCATACCAATAACGGTCGGGAGTTTTAGTTTCATACTCTCTCAGTGCTGGTAGCCCTCTGTCTACTTGCCAACCTACTACCTCATAAACCATGTATTGCTCAGCGTCTGCCGGTTTAATCGCAACCCAAGTGTGAACGGCAAACCAGCCTCGCCAGCTAAAAGCATCAGCCGCGTAAAATTCAATTACTGCTTGTTTTTCAAGCTCAGGGTTAGGGGCAATTCCAGCCGGCTCTCGTGAGGCTGTGCGCCAATCGGTATTACTACAAGCGCTTATTGAGAAAATTAGCGTGAGACCAACTAACAGCATGGCGAAGGGTTTTGTAAATGTCAGCATTTGGTTCCTAAGGTTTTTGTGGTTACGATACCGCGTAAGGGTATAGCGCATTGCATTTTATTGGCTAATAAGACCATGCCGCTTATCTTACGGTTTATCAAAGCGGTGTCAAAATCGGGCGACTGGATTGCTTTTTTATTATTGATCAAAATTTGCGTAGCGTCATAGAGGCGTTTAATTAATTGCGATTGTTTAAAGTTAAAATCGTCTTGATGTAAGCACTCACTTGCTATTAAGCACGCTTCTAAAATTGTTGATTCAACGTCGCTAGGCATATTTTTATGAAGTAGCTTTAAGGCATACATGGCCACCTTCATGGCCTCTTTATCTTGATTTTGCATTGCTTGCGCCATTGCTAGATAGTGTGTTTGATTATGCTCACTAATACGCTGACACGCGCCAAAATCGAGTAAGGCAATTTGCTGCGTCTCTGGGATATAAAGATAATTAGCAAAGTTAGGGTCACTTTGTATTAATTGAAACTCAAATAGCTCGCTTAGCATTAAGTCAAACAGTGCCGTCATTACTTCAGAGCGCTCACCCTCAGAGCGTTGCATAACCGTGTCGATAGGTTCACCCTCAATAAATTGCATACACAGAATTGAGGCAGAGCTTAAAGGTACATAAACCGAAGGAACAATAAAGCGTTCGTCCTGCTGTAGGTGTTTACTATAGGCGCTTATATATTCAGCCTCTTTGATATAGTCGGCTTCATTTTCAAGCTGCTGCTTTGCTTGCGACAGTATGCTATCAATCTCAAACTCTTTAGGCAGCATGCCACTCATTTTCAATAAACGACCAACATTGTTAATGTCACTGTCTATGCTTTGTGCAACCCCAGGATACTGAACCTTGACCGCTAAGACCTCTCCACTTTTTAATCGTGCTTTGTGCACTTGGCCAATGGAGGCAGCAGCCACTGGCTCAAAACTAAAGTACTCAAAATGTTCAGGCCAGTTACTACCCCATTCTCGGGTTAATGTTTCGAGCAACTGAGATTTTGGCATAGAGTCAGCGCCGGCTCGAAGTGTCGCTAAAATAGGCTCCCAGTGAGGAGGTAAAAATTCTCCAGCGTCCATGGATAGCATTTGCCCAACTTTCATTGCGGCGCCGCGCATTTTGCTCAGTTGTTGGGCAATGGATGATGCGTTTTCGTTGGTGAGCACCGAGTTCTGCAGTGAGGGGCGTTTTGCTTGCACTAACTGACCGGCACCGCTTAACAAAGACCTGCCCATCAATGTCGCAGCCAAGGAGCCAATATGGCCAACCCTTGACAACCTTGATGCAGGAACCTTGCTGGATTTTTTCTCAGTCATGTATTTGCCCTTGGTTGCGCATGCGCGCACATAAGCTTTGCTCCATTTTACACCTATTGTAGTGTATAAAGGCGACAAGATTGTTTATTAATAGGTAAGTGTAAGTATGCGAAAACAACAAAAAGAGTTTGATTTAATGATATACGGCGCGACTTCCTTTGTGGGTAAAATCATGGTGGCATATTTAGCCTCATTGCCCAAAGATGAGTTCACGTGGGCTATTGCCGGTCGCAGTGAAGCTAAGCTAAAGGAGCTGAAAGCCGAACTTGGCCTGCAAGATATATCGCATTTTGTTGCAGACGCGAAAGATGAAAAAGCACTCGGTGCGCTATGTGACTCTGCCAACGTGATTGTTACCACCGTGGGGCCCTATGCCCTGTATGGTGAAACTTTAGTTAAGTTATGCGCGCAAAGCGGCACTGATTATCTCGATTTAACCGGCGAGCCACAGTGGATTAAAGTGATGCTCGATAAGTACGAGGCGCAAGCAAAAGAATCTGGCGCACGAATTATCCACTGTGCGGGTTTTGACTCTATTCCATCAGACTTAGGCGTTTACTTGTCACAACGCTTAGCCATACAAAAAACCGGCAAACCTGCGTCGCAGATAAAAATGCGCGTATATAAAATTAAAGGTACCGCGTCGGGTGGCACAGTAGCGAGCATACTCAATGTGTTGAAAGAAGCTGGTGATAACCCTGATTTAAGAAAGCAGTTGGTGAATCCGTATATTTTATGTGGCTCCGATCACGGCTTTAGTGTGCGTCAAAAGAACCATAAAAAAGCAGAATATGACGAGGCCTTAGGACATTGGACGATGCCTTTTGTAATGGCGGCAATTAACGAGCGCATAGTGCATCGAAGTAATGCTTTGCTAAAGGGCTTGTATGGTAAGGCCTTTCAATATGATGAAGCGATGTCTGCGAAAAAAGCGACAACAGCATGGGGAACTACAATGGGCTTAGGTGCCTTTGTTGTAGCGGCGAGTATTGGTCCAGTACGCAATTTACTTGCAAAGTATGTGTTGCCTAAGCCCGGCGAAGGGCCTACCCAAGAGCAACAAGATACGGGTATGTTTGATTTACGGTTTTACGCCAATTTAGAGGATGGTAAGCAGCAAGTTGTGCAAGTCATTGGCGATAAAGACCCAGGTTATGGCAGTACTGCAAAAATGCTATCCCAAGCAGCCTTATGTTTAGCCAAAGATACGGAAGGTTTAAGCGGCGGGATGTGGACACCGGCAGCCGCGATGGGCGATGCCTTAATCAAGCGATTATCGGCTCATGCAGGTGTTGAAGTAAAAGAGATGCTCTAAGGCAGTTTTTTGAGGCTTATAGCGTGCGCAGTGTTAAGGTGTCGCCGCGCTGAGCCCACTCTAGTTGTTTCAATGCACTCATGCCAAGTAAGATTTTGTCGGACTGCATGCCAGGGTTGAGATTAGCATCCACATTTTGTAGCGTGATCCCCCCAATTTTCAGCTCGGCAATGTTCGTTTGTGCCACACTTACCGTGCCATTTGCGGTCACAGCGGTGTAACGACGCCCGGGTTGAAGCTGAAGTTTTTGCATTAAGTGCGCGCCTACCGAAACATTGGTAGCCCCAGTATCAAGCAAAAACACTACCTCTTGGCCGTTAATTTCACCACTTGTTACATAATGACCCATGGCATTTTGTTGCAAGCGTACTTCAACACCAGAGGCTGTTAATACTGATGTAGGCGCTTGATTTGGATTGTATTGACGCTCAAGGACGCCAGAAAAGTACAGCACCAATAATATAAAGCCCACTACAAATGCGCCAATGAACATCCACAGGCCTAGTGCAGAAGTGTTTGTGTGCTCTGAATTTGGGTGAGTCAATATCTTGCCTTTTGCGTTAACGTTTGTTTGAAATAAAGATGCGGTGCCTTAACTATCAAAGTGCACACATGCCTCTATTTATTTTTACACAAAATTGCCGATATTTGCTCACAATTGATTAAACGCTCCATCAATCAAGCTTCAAAGCGTCTTTCACTTTTCCCTTAATAAAGAAGTTAAATAAAGCGGTTCGTAACATCCAGCCCATGCCTGCGTTCTTCGCAATCAAAAAATAACGGTCTTTGATACGTTCATAGACACGCACTCGGGTGGTTTTTTCAACGTCGGCAGGTGTCACATTGCCCAGATGGGGGCTATTTAAAAAAGTACTAAGCGTTCTTTCTTGCGCAACATATTGGCTCTTTTTTAACTTCAGCGGTAAATGGCTATCGGATTTATCAGCGTCTTGACGACTATTGAGTATATGTAGAATCACTTTCGTGGCATTTAAACGTCCGCGCACGTAGTCGTAGTGTCGATACTTTTCATCAAAAAAGCCCATGAAGGACATTAATTGTTCGCTGGCGAGTTCGTCAGATTTAGCTGTAATGGTATACACATTCATGATATCGCGATCATTTAAGTTAGCAGACTTTTCTAGTACCGCAATGCTGTATATCCATGCGTCTTTTTCCTCTTGCGTCGCGGCCTCAAAGTCTTTGAAATCTTCACGGTATTGAGTGGCTAATCTTAGCAAAGCCGCCTCCATCGATTCATCGTCTGTCGAGACCTCGATATATAACGCTTCGCACAGTTCTTTGGCGCTTGTTGCAAGACGTTTAACCGCTGTTTTAGAGGAGCCCTTAACGTGCTTTGCAAGCTCTAGCGCTCTTTTGTCGAGTAAGTCAATTTTGCGATTGACCTTGTCAGTCATCAGCCAGTCTTGAAAGCGGGCCTGGGAGAAAATAGCCTTGATGCTACTGAGTGCGACATTGTGCATTTTAAAGTCAGGAGAATCGCCATCTAGCGTCGTATCCATACCGGAAACCTTTTTACTCGGCGAAATATAAAAATAAAAGCGGTTTTGATAATCGAGTGGGTCAGTGTCGATTGTTTTTGCTAATTCTCTGGCCATGCCTAAGGGATAATTATTAAACGCCCCACCGTCAATATACGTAAATTTACGCTCGGCGCCGTCGCGAGTAAAATCATCGCAACCTCGGCCCTGATAATCAGGCTCATCAAAACGTCTAAACAAACTCACGGGTGAAAATGCGCCGGGAAAAGCGCCGCACGCACGAGAGGTGTTAGCGATGCGTTTCCATAATTTTTCCTTGTCTTGCTCCTCACCGAGCGTAAGCGTTAAGCGGTCTTGATGGCGTGTTTCAACAAATGAGCCGTCCTCCAAACCTGCATGGGTAGACTCAAAAATATCTTGAGAGTAGTCTACGCCGTTAAGATTAGACAGCGCTAAGCCTAGCTTAATTTCCTTTGCGCTGGCGATGTGCCGGTCTTGGCTGGGATTCTCAGTGCTTTGATATCTGCCCATAATCAGGTTTTGCGCAATGCTATCGACAAAGCCGGAAGATAAAATCGAGGTGTTGTCGTTGTCTAGGTCATGCGGTTTGAGTAAACCATCAATATGCACTTGTTTTACCCATGCTAAATAGCCTGCGTTTGAATACTCACCTTGCAAGGCATTGGCGTCATATAATAATTTTTGTGTTGTTAGGGCCGCTGTCATGCCGCCTGCGCTGGCACCGGTTAGCACATCAATATGAATATGCTCGTGGGCAGGGTTGGATTCATTATGCGCTTTGATGGCGTTGATGATTTCGTACATGGTACCGGCTTCATATGAGCCAAGTGAAACGGCACCGGAGATGGCAATAGCGACTTTGTAGGTCATGACGAGATTCCTTGTGGTCATCACCGAACAAACTGCGTTCAGACTGCAGATAGCTTATATCAAAATAGAATTATCAGAATACCCCTTATTAAACGCAAAAGCGAGGTTGAAAATAAGCCGATGCCTTTACCAAATTGTGGGGTCAACCCGATAATATAAGGCCAGTTGTTGATACAAATTTGGGTGTTCTCGTTGAAGCTCATGAGATTTCTCAAAAAACACCTCACTGGCTACAGCAAAAAACTCAGCTGGATTGGTGGCGCCGTATTCGTCAAAAATAGAATGCTGTCCTCTCTGTACTTGGTGCTGTAATTGGGCAAATTGCGCGGATAAAACTTCAGACCAACGCTCATAACTTTGATGCGGACCCAATAAAGGCGCGCCATTAGCAAAGCCATCTTCTTGGTCAAGCTGGTGGGCAAACTCATGAATTACCACATTGTGACCGTCGTCGGGTAAATGCGCACCTTTGAGAGTATCTTGCCAAGACAATACAATTTTACCAAAGCTCCATGACTCACCTGCAAGCACCGTATTTTGGGTAAACTGTGCGCCGCTCGCATTGATAACTTGATGCTCTTTTACAAAAGCGCGCGGGTAAACCAAGATGGTGTTTAGTTTTGGATAATAGTCGGTTTTACGGTTGAGCAATAGCAAGCATGCTTGGGCCGCAATGGTGATTTTGATGTCATCGTTGATCACAATACCTTGGCAACCTACAAACTTCTTTTCAGATAAAAATACTTGAATATGACGCTTTAGCTGCAGCTGCAAGTCGGTGGGCATTTTTTTAAAGTAAGGCATTCTGCGCTGAATGATTTTGCGCCACCGCTTTTTGAAGGGCAAACGTACAATGCTTTTACGCTTGTACTGGCGCCAGCGTGGTTTGCCAATTAACAAGGCAATAATAACGACACCAACAGAGATTAAGAACATGTACGACAACATGGCATGCGTGCTTATTTTGAGTAGCTGAGTATAGATTAGCTAGTTATGACTTCTTAAGAAGTAGGTACGAGTCGATGTATTTTCAAGCGCGCCTGTGTTTTAGAGAAGTATTTAGCGTCTTTATAAAAGTACTTTTTATGCGTTGTTTTTGGGTTAAATCTTGCGACCCAGTGAATGTTTTATGCTATTGTGCGGCACTCAATTTTTAGCGCGAATATATTGGCTAAATGCAGTTATTTGTTAGTCCATAAATGATGATAATTAAACATCATTTAATAAGGAGAATATGGAAAGTATGTGGTTTTTTAATGCTTGCAAAAATCTAGTCTTAACCAGTCTTGCGCTGGCCTTGTTTATCGCACTAGTGCCTTTTCAGTCGCATGCCAATGAACCTGAGCCTGAGCACCAGCATGAAGAGGCGAAGAGCAAAGAAGACAAGCATGACGACCACTCAGATGAGCACGGACATAGTGATGAACATGAACATGGCCACGGTGTTGAAAAAATCTTAGTACTTTCTACTCGCTTAGGTCGTGCAGTAAGCGATGAGCCAATTCGAGTGGAGGTGATAAATACCGAAGAGCTAACCGAAAAAGCCATCATGCGCCCGGGCAATATATCCATGTTAGTCGCTGAAACCGGTGGCGTTCGTGTGCAAACTACTTCTCCTGCTCTGGGTAGCGCAAACATCCGTTTGCAAGGGCTCTATGGCCGTTACACTCAGTTGCTTAACGACGGTTTGGCGTTGTATGGGGGGCAGGCCTCGTCAATTGGTTTATTGCAGATTCCGCCTACCGACCTCTCAAGAGTCGAAATCATTAAAGGTTCAGCATCTTCGCTTTATGGCGGCTCTGCCATGGGAGGCGTAATTAATTTAATCTCACGTCGGCCTACCGACCAAACTGATGCAGAGGTTTTGTTAAATGCAACCTCGCGAGATGGACAAGATATTACGACTTACCTAGCTACGCCCTTAAGCGATTCACTGGGCGTGTCCTTTACTGCCGGAGCGCATCATCAGGCGACGCAAGACTTAGATGATGACGGTTGGATTGATATGGCTGGGTATGAGCGTTATACCGCAAGGCCTCGTTTGTTTTGGGAAGGTGAAAACGGGGCTAACGTATATGCAACCGCTGGCTTTATGACTGAAAAGCGTGAGGGCGGAACACTCGCTGGCCAGACTACGCCGGATGGTAATCCTTTCCCACAAACGCAAGACAGTGAACGTTTTGACGGTGGCGTCATTGCTAATGGTCCACTGACCGAAACACTAAGTTGGGCCGTTCGCGCCTCGGCTATGGTGCAAAATCATGATAAGCGTTTTGGCGAAGTCTTTGACGATGACCAGCATGAGAGCTATTTAGTTGAAAGCACCCTTTCGGGTTATACCGATCATGCGCAATGGGTTGCCGGTGTTGCAATGCAATCGGAACGTTTCCAATCACAAGACTTCTCAGAATTTGACTATACCTTTGATGTTCCCGGGATATTTGCACAAGCCGATTATGAGTTTACTGAGCAAATATCGACGTCATTGAGTGCGCGCGTAGACGATCACAGTGAGTTTGGTACACAGTTTAGTCCACGTATTTCAATGTTATATCGCCCTGGTGATGTAACGGTAAGAGCATCATATGGTCGTGGTTATTTTGCACCAACGCCTTTTGTAGAAGAGATTGAAGCTGCCGGCTTATCTCGTTTGGCGCCATTAGATAATCTACAAGAAGAAACCGCTGTAACCTCATCATTAGATATTACCTATCAGCACGATAAACTTGAAACTAGCGTGACGGTGTTTGCCTCAGAAGTAGAGGGCGTAACCGAGCTGCAGGCATTTTCATCTCAAATGGATGGGCCACTAGACCGAGTTCGCTTGCTCAACGCACAAGGTGACTCGCGTATTTATGGTTCTGAGTTGATGCTACGCTATAAATGGAAAGACATTAAGCTGATTGCTAGTTACCTATATTTAGATGCCACTGAATTTGACCGCGACAGCAACGCTCGTCAGCGCATTGCACTAACGCCGCGTCACTCAAGTGGATTTGTTGCTATGTGGGAAGAGCACGGTAGTCACCGCGTAGGCTTTGAAGCTTATTACACCGGTAAGCAGCGCCTCAATGGCAACCCGTTCAGGGCCGAAAGTAAAGCATATTGGCACTTAGGCTTGCTTGGAGAAATCACGATTGGGCAATTTAGCTGGTTTATTAACGCTGAAAACTTACTCAACATTCGCCAAACCAAAGAAGACTCATTAGTACTGCCTTTTCGCGCTCCTGACGGACAATGGACCACTGATATTTGGTCGCGCAATGATGGGTTTATTGTCAATGCGGGCGTACGCATCAAGTTTGGCTAGGCCGCAGCCTGCCTCTTTTCTGCTGCCGCCCAGTCCCGTTTTATAGTTGTTGATGCCCAGTAAAACGTCAAAATCGATAGTATATACGGGACGATTAACAAGGTGAGAGAAAAGCGCAATGCTTCGGCACTGCCCATTGATTCGGTATACATATTACTCACTATGCCAACCAGCGTTGGGCCGCCGCCTAATGCAATAATATTCAATACAAAAAAGAACAAAGCGGTCGACATTGCGCGAGCATTAATCGGTGCAAGGGTTTGTGCGATAGCAAAACAAGGACCCAAGTACATTCCGCTGGTAAGCAATAAAACGGCTAATAGGGCAATCGACAGCCACGCACTACCCACGTATAACGAAGCCACAAAGCAAGGTACGCCAATAATCATAGCGATAGTAGGTAATAAGGCATAGCCCTTGCGATTCTTTTTACCCCACTTGTCGGCAATAACACCGCCAGCCCAGACGCCAAAAGCGTAGACGGTACCGTTAATAATTCCAAAAGAAATGAGTAAATCTTGGATACTAATATTGTTGTGCACCCTGACATAGAAATCGATGATCCACGTTGAGATAGCATAGTTACCAAATGAACCAAAAGAGATCCCAAGGCACATCGCCCACCAAGTTGGGATTTTTAGCAAGGTTTTAATAGCGTCCAAAAGCTTCATGCTTTGCGTATCACCGCTTGGTGATACTGTTCTTGTGGGTTCTTTTACCGTTAGCTTCATTAAAATCGCCAAAAACACCCCGGGAACGCCAACAGCAATCATCACTATGCGCCAATCAGTTTGACCGCCCTGTAGAAAGAATGCGGCGGCAAAGTAAGCGGCCATAATGCCGAAGGGAATGCCCAAAGAATACACGGCAAGCGCTTTGGCGCGCTCGGTAGAATCATACAAATCTGAAATCATAGAATGAGAAGGTGGGCTGCCGCCGGCTTCACCAATACCTACACCAACCCGCGCTAAAGCAAGTTGCGTAAAATTAGATGCGAAGCCAGATAGTGCAGTAAATCCACTCCACACTGTAAGCGATATGGTAACAATATTGACGCGACTGTAGCGGTCTGCAAGCCATGCAATAGGGATGCCTACTACCGTATATAACAGTGCAAAGGCAAAACCTTTTAACCAGCCTAGTTGCGCGTCATTTAGGCCTAAGTCTTCTTTAATAAAGGGTGAAAGGATGCCGATAATTTGTCTATCAACAAAGTTGAACGCGTATACTAAGGTCAGAATAAGTAAGACGTATCGTCGGTATGCTACGGAGGGTTTTTGTGCAGTTTCCATTGGACCTTCATTAGATGTGTGCGGCTTAGCCTTAGTAAGTCCCTCGAGATTCGCTCATTTGTAAAACAAAAGCAAATTAATGTAAATAACTTGTAACAATAGCTTTGCATGATAGATGCATATGACTTAGTTAAGTAAGACTATGGCATAAAGCCGAGTATTGTTTAAAGCTTTATATTTAATGGTTAATAGAGTTATTGGGGGCAGAAAAAAAGCGATTTGGAGTCGTTTTTGAAAAGCTAAAACAAACGTAAAAGTAGTACTAAAAAACATTTTAATTTCAACAAAACAGCTACTTTAAGGGCGGGATTGTAAAGTAAATGTAAGTTTATAGGTGTTTTTGGCTGATTAGAGCTAAAAAGCATAAAAAATGACTCTATAAGCACAATATAATTATATGCACCCTTGAGAAAACGTGGTATTTCCTTATTATACGCCCACAATTTATCGACAATCTTGGTTATGACCGCTTTCAATTGGCAAACCGCAGTAATTAAAATAGGTAGCGCATTAGTATCTCCCGATGGCGCTGGTACTAGCGACAAGTTCCTCGCAGACATTGCAAATTTCATTATAGAGTGCCGTAAACAAGGCAAAAATGTAGTTTTGGTCTCTTCAGGCAGTGTTGCTGCTGCACGAGGCGAAATACGGACTGGACAGGCAGTAAGTCCTGGCAAAAAATCTGCGATGGCAGCCATAGGTCAAACAATGATGATGGCAACATGGTCTCGTTTGTTCGGCGTTACTTGTGCCCAACTCTTGCTCACCGTTGAAGATTTAAATGATCGCCGACGCTTTGTGAACATCAAAAATACAATGGAACAACTACTCGATGAGGGCGTGCTTCCTATTGTAAATGAAAACGATACCGTTGCTATTGATGAGTCAAAAGTAGGTGACAATGACAACTTGGCTGCACACACCGCCATTGCCGTGCAGGCAGATTGTTTGATTATTTGTACCGATGTAGATGGTTTGTACACTGGTAATCCCCGCCTAGACCCTCAAGCACAATTGATACCGTCAGTTGACCACATTGACGAAGGAATTATGGGCTTAGCGGGTGGCGCAGGATCTTCTGTAGGTACCGGCGGCATGATCACTAAGTTACAAGCTGCGCAGAAGTGCGCTGAGTCTGGTATTCAGACATTGCTAGTTAACGGTACGAAGGCACACACCTTTAGGCAATTGGCAAAGGGCAGCTGTCCAGGCACCTTATTCTTGGCAAAAAATGACGACAGTACCGCTAGACAAGATTGGATAAAGCACACTTCACATCCAAAAGGCGAGTTAGTGGTCGACCATGGTGCCTATCTAGCCATGACCGAGCGCGGTGCGTCCTTGCTCGCAGCAGGGATCACTCAGGTAGTAGGTAAGTTTGTTGCTGATGACGCCGTATTGGTAACTCATGAAGGCCAAGTAATTGGTAAAGGATTAGCCGCTTATTCGTCCGCCGAGATTCAACAAATAAAAGGCGCGAAAAGTGCTCAAATTCAATATATATTAGGATACAGCGATAGCGCTGAAGTATTGCATCGCGACGATTTTGTTCGTATCGCCCATGACGTATCGCAAGTTGATGCGCAATAAACATTTTTAAGCAAAGGAGATAGCAGAGTCCATATTATGACATTTGATATCAAGCAAGCTGCCGCTGAAGCTAAGGCAGCAAAAAACGCTATAGCAAACTTATCGCAGGGCGAACGTAAAGCGTTGCTCGAATCTATTGCTGCATTGTTAGTTAAGTCTACGCCAGCAATTCTTGAGGCAAATCGACAAGATTTAGACGATGCCCGTGAAGCTAACATGAGCGCCGCGATGGTTGACCGTTTAGGTCTTGATGAAGCAGGTGTGAAAGCTATCGCTAACGCTGTGCTTGAAATTGCCAATCAAGATGAAGTACTTGGCAGTATCGCCAATATCAAACCTCTCCCTAGTGGTATTCAAGTAGGAAAGATGCGTATTCCGTTAGGCGTAGTCGCGATGATTTATGAGTCACGCCCTAATGTGACCATAGATGCTGCAGCTTTGTGCTTGAAATCGGGTAATGCAGTAATTTTACGCGGCGGTAAAGAAGCGCAGCATTCTAATAAGGCTCTTGCGGCAGTGCTTCATCAAGCTCTAGAGAACGCAGGCTTGCCCACGGGCATTGCAACCGTTATTCCTGTTGCTGATAGAGAAGTCATGGCGCAAATGTTAGAGCTGAGCGACAGCATCGACTTAATTATTCCACGAGGCGGTGAAGGCCTTATTAACTACGTTTCACAAAATAGTAAAATTCCAGTCATTCAGCATTTTAAGGGTGTGTGTCATTTATATATCGACGCCGCCGCAGACTTAGCAAAAGCTTTGCCCATATTGGAAAATGGTAAAACTCAGCGCACTGGTGTGTGTAACGCATTGGAGACTCTGCTAGTCCACCGTGATATTGCCGATGAAGCATTGCCGCTCATTGACCAACTCTTTGCTGACAAATCGGTGAAGGTTCATGCTTGTGAAGCGAGCTTGCCTTATTTTAAGAAGCAAAGCGCACAGCTAGCAACCGACGCCGATTGGGATGCAGAATATCTGGATTTAGAAATTGCTGTGAAAATTGTTGATAGCTTTGATCTGGCGGTTGAACATATTCAACAATATGGCAGCGGTCACACAGAGGTTATTGTGACCGAAAATCTCGGTAATTCTCAACGCTTTATGCGAGAAGTAAATTCGTCGGTGATTATGCTGAATGCTTCGTCTCGTTTTTCAGACGGCGGGCAGTTAGGTTTAGGCGCTGAAATCGGTATTTCTACAAGTAAATTACATGCTTACGGTCCCATGGGTGCACAACAGTTAACTACTGAGAAGTTTGTGGTGTATGGCGACGGCCACATTCGAGCTTAAAGTGACCTGATGTGCTGATAGATTGCTAGCCTCGCTTGTGCAGCTGGGCTAGCAATCTGAGCGTACAATTTTTGTTATATAGAAAATCCCCCGCTTGTGTTAGATTGCACCGCTTATTTGCAATCAACTGTTCTGATTAACCAATGACGACTAAAACCATCAATACTACTCCTACTCCTGCGCGTCCGCCGCTAGGTTTAGTGGAGTTTATTATGCTAATGGCGCTACTAACCTCTTTAGTCGCCCTAAGTATTGATGCTATGTTGCCAGCTCTGGATACTATTGGCAGTGAGCTTAATAGTACGAGCAAGCAACAAACCTACCTTATTATTTCCATTTTCTTTGTTGGTATGGCTTTTGGCCAATTATTCTTTGGCCCCTTTGCTGATGCTAGAGGACGCCGCCTCACTATTCTTGTGGGTTTAATTATCTTTTTGCTTGGCACTGTTGTTTGCTATTGGGCAAGCAGCATCGAGATGCTGCTGCTAGGCAGAGTGATTCAAGCATTTGGGGTGTCGGGGCCACGCATTGCCTCTATGGCATTAATTCGAGACTTGTATGTGGGCGACAAAATGGCCCGTGTGATGAGTTTTATTACCGTAATTTTTATCCTTATGCCCATGGTCGCTCCATTAATTGGTCAAGTGGTGATGCAGCTTGTGGGCTGGCGTCACATCTTTAGTGTATTCGCCCTTGTTGCAGTTATTGCGGGTTTATGGTTTTTTGCGCGTCAAGGTGAAACGCTGCCTCGAGCGATGCGCCTTAAGTTTAATTGGCGACAGTTTTGGCGCTCGGTACAGTGGTTAGTAAAGCAGCCTGTAGTGATGGGCGCATCAATTGGAATGGGTACTATATTTGGTGCGTTTTTAGCCTACTTGAGTGGCTCACAGACTATTTTCCAAGACATATACAATACTGGCGAAATGTTTCCTCTGTTGTTTGCTACCTTGGCATTTTCAATTGGCGCCGCGTCTTTGTTTAATGGCATTATGGTAGTTCGCTTAGGAATGATTCGGCTGATTTCAGCAGCTTTAGTCTTAATGATG
>Ga0307933_1001184_pt1 | contig 21348 bp, 30 predicted proteins | sample OrgLakmetageno88_FD_201811 | JGI IMG/M metagenome (GOLD analysis project Ga0307933, IMG submission 201811) | Saline water microbial communities from Organic Lake, Antarctica - #88 | ecosystem: Environmental > Aquatic > Non-marine Saline and Alkaline > Saline | place: Antarctica: Organic Lake... | reverse complement strand
ATCCCCATAGACACCACTGATACACCAAGACCAACCCCGCGATTTCCCGCTTGAGCGCTTCTCCGACGCCAAGCAACGATCCGCGTCACTCAAACGTCCGCGCGTGGCGTCCGAGAAACCTACACCTCAACCGCCGTTCGCGGCGCCGTCCACGAAGGTCCGCAATGAGCCGGTCATGTCGACAAGCACGATAAAAGTTTACAAGCTGAACATGACTTATTCCTAAGCACTGCATCCGGTCGGTCATCTTAGGGCAGCGCTCATTTTCAGATCTTCTCAGTGCTTGACGGCACATCTCCAAATACATGATATGGTCGGAACAGAAAGTGAACATGTGGAGAATCGTGGATGCCTGTTTATCCTATAGAAATGCCCGTCCTGGCTTCGGGGTATCAGGTTCCCATCCGTCTGCCGCGTGTCAGTGCAGGCTTTCCGTCACCTGCCGGGGATGACCTTGAGGACGAGATCGACCCAATCGCATGGGTTGTGCGTCACCCTGCATCTACTTTCTGGTGGCGGGTTGAGGGCGACTGCCTTTGGGATGTTGGAATTCGCGACGGGGACATCATCGCTGTTGACCGCGCTGGTAAGCGGCGCCTTGGCCGTGCTGTTCTTGCCGTTGTCGAGGGGGCTGTGACTGCAAAGATCCTGCGCAAGCGAAACGGAAAATACTTTCTTGCTCCAGCCAACAGCCGGGAGGCCTTTCCAGACATCGAACTCACTGAAGACAGTGAAATCTGGGGCGTCATTGCCGGTGTTGTGCGGCGGTATGATCTGGCGTGACAAGACCTATCGCGATCAGCGACAGCGCCAACTTCTACGTCAGTGCAGAACGGATCTTTGATCCCACCCTGAAAGGCGTGCCTGTGATCGTGTTGTCGAACAACGATGGCTGCGCTGTCGCGCGCAGCGACGAGGCAAAGGCGCTGGGCATCAAAATGGGCGAGCCGCTGCACCTGCTGCGTGACAAGATCGCAGCACATGGGGTTCGGGTGTTTTCTTCGAACTATACGCTTTATGGCGATATCAGCCGCCGCGTGGTCGAGGTCTATGAAGACTACACACCGAACCTCGAGATCTATTCGATCGATGAATGCTTTCTCGATTTCAGCGGGTTCAAGGACCGGGTGACCCATGCGAAGGCAATGCGCCGGGATGTGCTACGCCGCGTTGGCGTGCCCGTTCGGGTCGGGATTGCTGCCACCAAAACCCTCGCAAAGTGCGCCAATGACATTGCGAAGAAGAACCCAATATTTGCTGGCGTTCTGGATATGACCGACCCTGCGATGGCCGATTGGCTGCTCCCCCTCGTCCCGGTCGGCGACATATGGGGCATTGGGCGGCGCACAACAAGAAAGCTGGAAGGTCTCGGTATCAGCACAGCGGCCCAGTTGCGTGATTTGCCGCTGCGCCAGGCACGCGCGCTGGGCACAGTCGTTCTGGAACGCACAGTGCTTGAGCTTCAAGGCGAGCCTTGCATCGCCTTTGATGACGTAGAACCGCAGCGGAAGGGCATGGCCGTCACACGCTCAGCGGGAACGCCGATGACAGATTTCGACACCCTTTTCGAAGCGATCACTGCGCATGCGACGCGCGCGGCGGAAAAGCTCCGGCAACACGGGCTGGTCGCGGGCACCCTGACGGTGTTCTTTCACACCAACCGACACCGTCCCGATCGCCCCCAATATGCAGGATCGCGTTCAACACGCCTGACACCAATGTCCTGTGACACGTTTGAGATGGTCGCAGCTGCCAAGCGATGTGCAATCGCTGCTTGGCCAAAGATCGAACACAAAAGTTACGCCTTCACCAAGGCGGGCGTCATGCTGGATGATCTGTTACCTCTCGAGGATCGACCGAGGACGCTCTTCGATGCCCCGCAGCGGTCACCAAAGCTGATGACTGCGCTTGATGCTGTCAACAACCGGTTCGGTAAGAAGACGATGTTGCTCGCCAGTGAAGGCACGTCACGCTCCTGGCAGTTGCGCGCAAATCACCGCAGCCCCCGTTACACGACGCGCATCTCGGATCTGCCAGTAGTGAGGTGAGTGCACAGGTTCATGACGGATATGATACCGAGGGTACTGTCCTCGGCGTCAGGGCTGGCATACGACACTTGACAAGTTCCCATTTTGGTAACATATAGAAGGAAGTTCCCGACGAGGGAACTCAGTGAGGTAGTATGCGGATCCTGTCGAGACGAACCCTGGTTGAATACTGGAGCAAGCATGCGGCGGCGAAAGCACCGCTGCAGTTCTGGTACGCTGAGGTCGAGCGGGCTCAATGGGAACGGCCGCAAGATGTGAAGGACATGTTTGGCGCGTCGGTAGACTTCGTGGGAGACAGCAGGATCGTGTTCGACATCGGCGGCAACAAGTTCCGGCTGGTCGCCCGTGTTGTGTATGGCCCGTATTACCGCGTGATGATCAAGTTCGTGGGGACCCACGCAGAATATGACAAGATTGACGTAACCAAGGTTTAAGTAAATCAGGAAGAAACAAATGGAACTCCGTGCCATTCGAACCGATGAAGATCTGGATTGGGCGCTTGCGGAAATCGAGCAATACTTCGATGCACCGCCCGCACCCGGGACAGCAGAGGCCGATCGCTTTGATATTCTGACCGACCTTATCGAAGCCTATGAAAACCGCGAATACCCAATCGAAGCGCTAGATCCAATCGAGACGTTGAAGGTGTTCATGGACATCAAGAAGAAGAAGCAGAGCGATCTGGCGGAGCTGGTTGGCGGCAAACCCCGTGCGTCCGAAGTCATGAACCGCAAGCGCCCGCTGACTCTGCGGATGATCCAGAAGATCAACAGCAGCTGGAAAATTCCAGCGGCCTCTTTGATCGCACCATACCACCTCGAAGCCAACGGCGAGGGGGCCTGAGCCCCCCTCCCATGGTTCCTCCCGGGCCCGATCTGTATACGGCGGGGGCTTAGCGCGGCATATCGCTATGCGTGGCTTTTTTACCGAGGAATCCACCTGGCGAAGGAGGCGACTTCTTAAGTTTCTGATATTGAGTCAGATTTCCAGTGGTCTTCGTCGGACTGGATTCCAGGTGGCTTCCCCGCGGACACAAGGCTGGCCAGTTTAGGAAAGCCAACGGCGTGGGAAGTCAACGGAGGAAGCCTGTGTAGTCACAGACGCGATCCAATCGATCGGAACGCGTTGATTCAATGTGAAAAAACAGTTTGACAAAGCTGCCCCTCTTGACGTAGCAAAGAAAAATCGAAGAGTTGCGCCCAGAGGATACCCCTCGCGGGCGCTTTTTGTTTCCCGGCATCGTGTATCCAGATCCTATCGCCTGTTATGCTGACGCAGCGCATCGGTATGTCTGCCCTGCCCTCAAGCCGGACGATTGCGCCGGGCCACTCCGGCTGATCCATCAAGGTGACGACCACCTCACGGAAAAACCTGTGCGAATTTTTGCACCAAACCAAACACGAGGCCGCCCTCATGGCACCCAAAAAGAACGCCTGCATCATCGCCAATGTGGGCCGGATCGCCGCGCGCGTGCTCAATAACTTGCACGCGACCGAGACCGCCATGCGCGTCCAAGACGACTTACAGACGTCGCAGTCAGCAAAATGACCCAGTCACGCCGCATGTCACTGATCGAGGCGGTCACCAATGTCGCGGTGGGCTATGCCCTTGCTGTTGTCACGCAGATCATCGTGTTCCCGTGGTTCGGCTTGCACACGAGCCTTGGTGACAATCTGGCGCTGGGCGCCGTTTTTGTGGGGATATCCCTGCTGCGCAGCTACGCGCTGCGCAGGGTGTTCGCGCGCTTGAGGTAAAGGCCGGGGTCAGGCCACATCAAATTTATACACGGTGCCCCGCTGATCGACCTTTTCGGAAATGATTGGCAGTCCGAGCTTCTTCTTCAACCCGCCCGAGATCATGCCTCTGGCGGAATGTGCAGCCCAACCGGTCACCTCAACGATTTCACCGATCGATGCGCCCTGTGGCCGCTGAATGAGCGCGATGATCTCCGCCTGCTTGGTGCCAGCGCGGATGGCAACAGGCTTTGGCGTGGCACGATCACCCAATGTTGCAGTTGCATCCTTCGGCGCAGAGGCCAGCTCCAGTTTTGCCTTACGCAGATTGGTCATGGTGCTCGCCACCACCGGCTCAATCCCGATCAAGGCAAGCCCGACCTCTGTCGCAATCAACGTGGTGCCGTGGCCGTCGCCGGTCTCGCGCCAGAGCGGCTCGCCGCGCCGAAGGTTGGCCTCAACCTCTTCCAGCCAGCCGCGTGTGATCATCGCGGGCACCGCCTTTTGTGCGGCCGCCCCATGCAACCCCTTGGGCAGCGGCATGGCTAGATTTTCAGGACGCGTTGCGGCGCGGCTGAGGATGGTGGTCTGGGTATCGGTGAGTTTGGGCATCTGGGCCTCCTGTCGTAATAAGGATGTCGGGGTTTGGGTCAGTTGCTCTCGGCCATGCTTGCCGTGACAGCGAAGTGCTGCACCCAGCCGGTCAGATAGGGCAGCCCTGCGGGGATCCCGTCGCAGCGCTCGGTTTTGCGGCTGATGCGCCAGTCCTGCCAGCGGCGGATCGCGGATGTGATCGCAGTCTCGGTGTCGGTGCTGCACCCCATCATGTTGCCGACCACATCGTCGGCGAAGTGGCGTCCCATGCGGCTGTCGAGGAAATCGCGGATGCCGATCATCTCGTCCTCGCTGTCGGCACCGATGGCATCAGCGATCAGGCGTGACGCGCGCGTCCAGACATCCGCGCTGCAGTCGCGCAGGGGGCAGACGGTCAGGCTGCGGTAGAAGCCGTATTCCTCGTTGCGGCTTGGCAGAATGGGATGCGTGGTCATGAGGGGGATCCTTGTCATGGTGGTTGGTGGGGCGCTGGGCCCCGCCCGTTCGGGTTCAAAGGGCGCTGGCGGCTTCCACCCACTGCCCGTCCCGCCAGATGTAAAGGTGGCAGAGCTGGCAAGTCGGGCGCGGCAGGATCAGCGGCTCGCGGGGCGGATCGAAGCAGTCCAGCGCATCCGCGCGGACCTGTCGGATTTCCTTCGCGGCGAGAATGTCCTCGGGCGTCCACGGCGCCAGCGCGGAAAGCATGTGCGAGGGGTAGCCGTCAAAGTGGCAATAAATGTGGGCCCATTGATCCGGGCCGATCTGGATGGCGATCTGCGCGCGCGTGCTCATGGCTGTCTCAGTGTTGCAGGGTTTTGTTGCAGGCTTGCGCGCGGGCTCAGATGAGCCCGTGCTGTTGCAGGAGGGGGACGACTTCGGCCAGCTCGATCGTCAGGCAGTCGATCCCGATCCGGCCTGCCATCTCAAAGACCTCAGCGTTCAGGCTGATGTCGTTGAAATGGCCCTGCAGCGCGGGCACAGTCATGGCCTGGATGAAGCGGCTGCGGTCGATAAAGATGCGTGTCGTGTCGGAAATGGTGGCGATGGCCATGTGCGTGTCCTTTCAGCATTGGGGTGTGGGCGTGTGGGGATTTAAGCGGCGCGCCGTCCGGCCTCAAAAGCCTCCTCGAGCGCTGCGCGGATGGACCAGACGGCGACATCGTGGAAGTCGAGGCGGTCGCGGTTGCGGGTTTCCAGCGTCTCGACGGTGTGGAAATGCTTCGCTGCGATCTCCAGCAGCAGGGCTTCGCTGGGGGCTTTGGCGAGGGCTTTGGTCTTCGTGGTCATGGCATCGTCTCCGGGGCTGAGGTGTATCGTTTTTCTGCACCCAGAGTCGCTCTATGCGGGAGTGTAATCAACTGAATAAGATCTTTATTCTAATTTAGTTACAATATGTTGAGGACATTCACAGCGCCATGGAAGGCATGTCTGAACGCGCCTATGCCGCCCATTCCGGCCTCGCGCGCGGCCCCGTGCAAAAGGCGCGCAAGAACGGGCGGCTGGTGCTGTTTGCCGACAAGTCGATCATCCCGATAGTGACCGATGCGAATGGTCAATATGCCCACGGTCAATTCGAGACAAAATGCACGGCAGCGCAAAAAGGTAACCCATGAATATCCTGATCCGCGACCTGGACCAGACCCGCGTGCATTTCGAAGCAGCACTCCAGCGGCTCGGTGAGCAGGCGGCAACCCGTGCCTTCAACCGCGCGCTCAACAGCGAGGGCAACAAGGTCCGCACCCAGGTGCGCCGCGCGCTGCGCAAGCAGACCGGTGCGAAAGCCGCACTGGTCAACCGAGAAACACGCACGATCCGCTCGAGTTTCTCAAACCTGACCTATACCATTGAGGCCCGCGGTGACTATCTGGGCCTGTCGCATTTCAGCCCGCGCCAGTTCGGCTACGGTGTGCGTGCCAAACCCTGGGGGCGCTGGCAGCGTTTCGATAGCGCCTTCCTCGTGGGCTCGCTTGCGGGCAACGCCTTCGTCCGCGAGGGCAAAGCCCGGCTTCCGATCAAGAAGATGTTCGGCCCGGCGATCCCGAAAGAGATGCTGCAGGACGCCACACGCGACGCGTTCGAGGCCGCGCAGCCCGACGTGCTGGCTGAGGCCACGCGACAAATCCAACGCCTGCTCGAAGATCAGGCCTGAGAGTGACGAGAGCCCACCCCAAGATGCGCCAAACCGCCCCATTACGCGCCACTGCTGGCGTTAGCAGCTCTCACAGCGCTCAGTCCCGCGCACCGGAGGCCCGTCGTGGCCTGCTGCCCCCCACCCCTTGGGTCCCTTCTGGGGCTTGATCTGGTGCGGGGCCGCCGCCTCGCGGAATATTCGCGTTTTTTATTTTTTGAAAAATCCATTTCGCTTCGTTTCAAAGGGGGTCGCACACAACGAAATCAGAGCCTTAAGTCTCGAATTGGCGAAATGCCCCCTGCAGATTTCGCCAATTGAACGCGCGACATCGTGCGTTCAAGCGGGGGTCTGACCGAATGATTTCAATGACTTACGCGTCGATTTAGCGAACAGGCGGCACTGCAATTTAGCCTGTTTTTGGCACAAAACACCCGACTAGAGGGGGCGATCACCCCTCAACACCACCCAGGATTGATTTAAGCGACCCGGCGGCATTTCGGCTCGCCGGACCAACTTTCGCACCCAAAGAGCAGGTCTCCAATGACAGCTGATGCAGAACAAAATCCCAGGGCCTGGCCCGCGGCGCAGGTCGAGATGTGGCAGGTCGCCGATCTTGCCCCGTACGCAAAAAACGCGCGCCAACACCCGGCCGAACAGATCGAGCAGATAGCGGCGTCCATGCAGCGGTTCGGGTTCACTATCCCGATGCTGGTAGCCGAGAATGGCACGATCATCGCAGGCCATGGCAGGTTGATGGCGGCGGCGCAGCTGGGGCTGGCGGAGGTCCCGGTGATGGTGGCCCGGGGCTGGACCGAGGAAGATCGTCGGCTCTATACGCTGGCCGACAACCGGCTGGCGGAAATCGCCAAGTGGGATCCCGAGATGCTCAGGCTGGAAATCGAGGACCTGCGCACCGACTTCGGCATTGAGGATTTTGGGCTGATCGGGTTTAGCGCGGATGACTTGGCAGAGATCCTCCCCGACGCGCTGCTTGATGCCACCGGCGGCCTGACCGATCCAGACGATGTGCCTGAGACCCCAGAGCAGCCGGTGACCAAGCCCGGCGATCTCTGGACGCTGGGCGGGCATCGCCTGCTCTGCGGCGACAGCACGGTGGCGACTGATGTCGAGCTGCTACTCGGCACGGTAAAGCCGCTCCTGATGTGTACCGATCCACCCTATGGCGTGGAGTATGATCCGAGCTGGCGGAACCAGGCGGGTGCGGCCAAGACAAAACGCACCGGCAAGGTGCTGAATGACGACCGCGCGGATTGGCGCGAGGCCTGGGCGCTCTTTCCCGGCGATGTGGTCTATGTCTGGCATGGCGCGCTGCATGCAACGACGGTGGCCGAAAGCCTCGAGGCCTGCGGGTTTGCGATCCGGTCGCAGATCATTTGGGCCAAGGAACGACTTGTTCTGAGCCGTGGTGATTATCACTGGCAGCACGAGCCTGCGTGGTACGCGGTCCGCAAATCCGGCAAGGGTCATTGGGCCGGGGATCGCAAGCAGACAACGCTGTGGCACATCCCGAGCAAAGATCAGGATGCCAGCACCATACACGGCACCCAAAAGCCGGTCGCCTGTATGCGCCGGCCCATCGAGAACAACTCAAGCCCCGGTCAGGCCGTCTATGAGCCCTTCATGGGATCGGGCACCACGCTGATCGCCGCAGAGATGACCGGGCGGGTCTGCTACGGGATTGAATTGAACCCGGCCTATGTCGATGTGGCCGTCAAACGCTGGCAGGATTTCACTGGAGAGGTTGCAGTGTTGCACGGCAGCGGGGACACGTTCAACGATTTGTATAGGGCAAAAGAAAATGGCCAGCACAAGGCTGGCCAAGTTACAGGATAGGGGCGTGGGGTTCATATCAATGAAGTCCAATACCCGAGCAGTCCAATTGGATCAGGTCAAAACAATCGGCAACCGGACTAAACACCAACCAAAACTCGCTGGCAAAAGGGCGGGCATCAAGATTTACGATGCGTGTTCAAAAAGACACGGCACCGAAGAGCGCAGCCCATGACACCAAAGCCCCCGTATGCCTCCCTCCTGGAAAACGGGCCGCAGGAGCCGACTGTAGAGGTTCTGGCCCGTTGCGAACAGGCGCTGCGCGAGGGTGGCTTATGGGAGAGTGAGATCAAAACCTTTCTCGCAGAGGCCACAGCAGGTGACGACACTCACCTGTTTCAGACGGCCATGCGGTGGTTTGACGTTCTCTGAACCAACACCTGCGCCAACATATCAGCAATGTCATGGAGAAATGGCAACGCCGCAGCGTCTCCGCCCAGACCAAAGCCAGCCATGGCATCCAGGAAGGCCCTCCCCGGCTTGATGGCTGGGTTACCCGCTTCGCCATTTTGGCCGAGACCGACGACTAAGCCTGACCAATCTCGCTCCACAGGCTGCAGTCCTACCATCAGAGTTGCTGCTTTTTGTGATCACGTTTCTTGCCGGAGAGTATGACCCATGTCCACATCCCGCGCACGCGGCCAGACCATCACCGTCTCCCAAGCGGCTGCCTTGCTTGGGCGATCCGACCGCTGGGTACAGGGGTTGGTCAAGGCGGGGTATATCGAGCGCGCCACGCGCGGGGAGTACACGCTGGTGGCGGTTATCCGCGGGGCGCTGGCCTATTACGAAGACCAGATCAGCAAAAACAACAAGGCTGCGGCGGCGACGCGCGCCTCAGAAGCCCGTACCCGGGAGATTGAGCTGCGCATCCGCGAACGCAGCCGCGAGTTGATTGCCATGGAGGATGCCCGCGCAGTTGTTGGAGAGATGGCGGCTCTTGTTCGCGCTGAACTGGCCGGGCTGGCGGCCCGGTATACACGAGACATAGAGGCGCGGCGGGTGCTCGAAGAGGTGATTGATGGTTCCCTCCAGCGCATTGCAGGCGGCGCGGAAAAAGCAGGCGCAGCTCTGGGCGCTGATCGCAGCGATCTGGAGACCGAGCGAGAAGCGTGACCCGGCGGCCTGGGCGGCTGCCCACCGCATCTATCCCGAAACCGCCGGTATTCCCGGTCCCCGCGATCCAAAGCTCACACCTTACATGATCCCGTGGTCGGCGGCGGTGCATCGCGGCGGCTATCGCCGGGTGGTCGCGGTGACCTCGGCGCAGTCGGGCAAGACCGACAGCATGCTCGACATCATCGGCGCGCGGTTGGACCAGCGCCCGGCACCGATCCTGTATGTGGGGCCCACGAAGGAGTTCCTGACGGATCAGTTTGAGCCGAGGCTGATGGCGCTTCTGGATGAGGCCGACACGCTTGCGAATAAGGTGGTGCGCGGTCGGCGGATGAAGAAGACACTGAAGCATGTGGCAGGCGTCCGGGTGCGGCTTGCGCATGCAGGGTCCTCGACAGCGCTGAAATCCGATCCTGCCGCGCTCGCGCTGATCGACGAATACGACGAGATGATGGCCAACGTGAAAGGCCAAGGCGATGTTCTGGGTCTGGTGGAAGCGCGCGGGGAAACTTACGCGGATTTTGTCACGGCCATCACCAGCACACCGGCGCGAGGTCTTGTGGAAATCGAACCAGATGAGGGCAGCGGTCTGGAGTTCTGGGCACGCTCCAACCCGGATGATGTTGAGAGCCCGATCTGGAAACTGTGGCAGGAGGGCACACGGCACCATTGGGCCTGGCCGTGCAAACAGTGCTCGGAGTTCTTCATCCCGCGGTTCAAGCAGCTGCGCTGGCCCGAGCGCGCGACACCAGCGCAGGCAAAACGCGCCGCTGTATTGATCTGCCCCCGCTGCGACGGAGAACACGATGAGGACGACAAGGTCTGGATGAACGCCCGCGGCGCGATGGTGGCACCCGGGCAAACGGTAACGCTGAAGGACGATGCGTCGCATGTCACCGGCGCGCCTGCGGACAGTGCGACGCTATCGATGTGGACCTCGGGCCTGTGCTCGCCCTTCGTCACCTGGGGCCAGCGGGCCGAGACGTACCTGACGGCGCTGCAATCGGGCGACCACGGCCGGATCCAGACCGCGATGAACGCGGGCTTTGGCGAATGCTACGCCATGACCGCTTCGGGCGATGTGCCGGACTGGCAGGAAATCATGGAGCGGCGCCAGCCGTATCGGCCGGGGGACGTGCCAGCCGGGGGCTTGCGCCTTGTAATGGGCGTCGACGTGCAGAAGTTCAGCCTGGTCTATGTGATCCGGGCGTTTGGCGCGCGCGGGACGTCCTGGCTGGTGGAGTTTGGTCAGCTTTACGGACCCACGGAGGATGACGATGTCTGGTCGGCGCTGGCGGACCTGATGCTGGTGCCGGTGGGCGGCATGCAGATCGAGAAGGTGTTTGTGGATTCAGGGTTCCGGCCCGACAAGCCGGAACTGGGCAACGAGCACAAAGTCTATGAGTTCTGTCGACGCTACAGCTGGCTGTGCTCGCCCACCAAGGGCCGGGATCAGCAAAACCCGCCCTACAGAGTGTCGAAAATCGAGGTAAAGCCGGACGGCAAACGCGCGCTCTATTCGATCGATCTGGTGACGCTGTCGACGGATTTCTTCAAATCGCTGGTGATGTCGCGCATCCGCACGCCCGCCGATCAGCCGGGAGCGTTTCATGTCCATGAGGCGGTGTCGGAGGATTATTGCAAGCAGCTGACCTCGGAGGCGCGGATTGTCGTGCAGGGCAAGCCGGTCTGGGTCAAACGCTCGCGCAACAACCACTTTCTCGACTGCGAGGCGCTCTGTGCCGCCATAGGCTACACGCTGAACGTTCAGCGGATCCCGGAAGGGGTAGAGCGCAAGCTGTCCATTGAGGCGGCGGTGCCAGATGGCCATGACCCGTCAATGGTGGCCGCACCGGAGCCTGATCGATCAGGTCTGGCAGCATCTCATGCATCACCGGGTCCTGACAGCACCGCCAAACTGCGCGGGCGGTTTGCACGCCAGGGCAGCCGATTGAACAGGTAACGCATATGTCGATGATCGGAAGGCTGAAACACCTGCTGGCCGAGGCGCTGCCTCCGACAGTGGGGCCTGAGGGGATGACCCTCCCCAAACCCTCGGGCAAATACATGCGCGGTGGGCGCGGTGTCACCTTCGCGGGCTGGAAACCGGCGCTGCGGGAAAGCCAGGATGATATTGGCGAGGCCTGGGACGATGCGGCCGCGCGGGTGGGTGACCTCTTGCACAACAGCGGCTGGCTGGCCGGGGCCATGGAGCAATGCGTCGCCAACACCGTGGGCACGGGGCTGCAGCTGAAGGCGCTGCCAGAGAACGAGACTTTTGGCATGACGCCAGCCGAGGCCTCGGACTGGGCGAAGACGGTGGAGCGCCGGTTCGAGCTCTGGGCGCGCAGCGCGCAGGAATGCGACATTCAGGGCTTGCGCACTTTTGGCCAGATGCAGGCGGCGGCGTTTCGATCCTGGCTGGTCACCGGTGAAATCCTCGCGGAACTGCCCTGGCGCAAACGGGCCTGGAACCGCTACGGCACCAAGGTGCGACTGCTGCCGCCGCAGCGGCTGTCGCGCAAGACGGAAAGCATGAAGCGGCTGATCAACGGTGTCTATACGGACGCCGATGGCATGCCCGTGGGCTACCGCGCGATCCGCAAGGACCTGTTCCGGCATGACGTGGAATACGATGTGCGCGCCCGCGACCGGGCAGGTCGACCACGGGTGATCCACATCTTCGAGGGCGCGCCTGGCACACACCGGGGCATCTCGCCTCTGGTTCCGGCACTGCAGGTGGCGCGGCAGTTTGACCAGTTGGCGGATGCCACGCTGATGGCGGCCATCGTGCAGACGCTGTTTGCGGTGACGATCACCTCCGACGAGCCGACGGAACAGGTGTTGCAGGGGCTGCTGACGCCACAAGAACAGGCGCAGATGCTGGCGCAAGGCATATCGCCGATGGAGGCCTATATCGAGATGGTCGCAGGATATTACGACGGCAGCACGCTGGATGTGGGGATCAATGGCCGCCTGGCGCATCTGTTTCCGGGTCAGGAGCTTAAGTTTCACACCAGCAACCACCCGTCTTCGGATTATGCCGCCTTCGCCATGCATCTGCTGCGCGAACTCGCGCGCTGTCTCGGGCTGACCTATGAAAGTGCGACGGGCGACAATGTGGGGGCGACCTATTCCTCGCTGCAGGCGGCCACGACAGAGATCTTTGCCATCACGAAAGCCCGGCGTCGCAACATCATGGCGCCGTTCTGCCAGCCGATCTTTGAGGCCTGGCTCGAGGAAGAGATCGAGGCGGGAGCCCTGCCGTTCCCGGGCGGGATTGCCGGGTTCATGGCCAATCGCACCGCTGCATGCCGCGCGGAATGGCGGGGTGATCCGCGCCCGCAGGCCGATGATCTGAAAAAAGCCAAGGCGCATGAGGTCTGGAAGCGCCTTGGTGTGATGTCGGACGCGATGATCTGCACCGATCTCGGGGCCGATGTGGACGATGTTTACCAGCAACTGGCGCAGGAACAGGCGCTGCGGGCCGAATACGGCCTGCCGGAGCCGCAGATGATGGGCGCGCAGGGCGGTGGACCGAGTGCCGCTGTCGCAGATGAACAGGACGAAACTAGTGGTGAGGCGGAGACATGACCATCAGCATTGACGATGCCGATCCCTGCGCGGCGGCCGCCAGCCTGCGGCAGGTCTATGTCCGGCTTGTCGCAGGTGAAGGGGCCATGGAGGTGCGCTTCCGGGCGGGATCGAACGGGGTGGAACGCTCGGTGACCTATCACCGGGCGCATCCAGACCGGCTCTTGGCCGTCCTTCGCGGCTTTGAAGAGCAATGTGCCCAGCAACAGGGCCGTGGCCCGCGGCGGTTTGCGCTTGGAACAGGAGGGGTGCGATGACGGAACCGCCCGATGTTGAACACTCTGCGGTGGCGCCGGCGGGGCCGACGCTGGCACAAATTGCGGGCCGCGTGTTGAACCGGCCGCTGCTGCTGCACCCGGAAAAGGCCGATCTGATCCTGCATGTGCTGCAGGGCCGGATTGGGATCGAGCCTATGAGCCTGCCGGGGCCCGAGGCCAACCGCTTTGTCGGCAGTTACCGCCGCGACAACGGCAGCGTCGGTTCCATGCGCGTTGCAAACGGTGTTGCCATCCTGCCCATCGTGGGCAGCCTGGTGAACCGCGGGGCCTGGATCGGGGCCAATTCGGGGCTGGTCTCCTATGAAGGCATCGCCGCGCAGCTGCGCGAGGCGCAAGCCGACCCGGATGTGCGGGCGATCCTCTTAGATATCGACAGTCCCGGCGGTGAGGCCACGGGCATGTTCGCGACAGCCAACCTCGTTCGCGCTGTGAACCAGGTGAAGCCGGTTCTGGCCTTCGTCAATGATGTGGCCGCCTCGGCCGCCTATGGCATCGCCAGTGCTGCGCGCGAAATCATCGTCTCGCCCACCTCCATGGTCGGCTCCATCGGTGTGGTGCTGACCCATCTCGACCGCTCGGGCGAGCTGGAAGATCGCGGCGTGAAGCCGACGCTCATTCATGCCGGGGCGCATAAGGTCGACGGCAACCCGTTCGGACCGCTGTCGGACGCGGTGCGCGCGGATCTGCAGGCCGAAGTTCTCAAAATATATGATCAATTCATCGGCTTGGTCGCGGAAGGTCGGACTGGTCGCATGACTGAGCAGGCGATCCGCGCCACAGAAGCCCGCACCTATCTTGGCGCGGATGCCATTGCTCAAGGTCTCGCCGATCGCATGGCGAGCCTGGACGAGGTTATCGCCACGCTTTCGCAACCGCCCTCCGTGGCAATTTCCCAGAGAAAGGGAGGACCCATGACCAGAACCATCCAGAACGAGGCGCCCGCGAGTGACGTCTCGGCCATTAGCCCAGCCGACCTGCAAGCGGCTGTCGATGCCGCCCGCACCGAGGCGCATACCGCCGGTGTCACCGCTGGCAAAGCCGAGGCCACGTCCCGCATCAAGTCTATCCTGACAGCGCCCGAGGCCGAAGGCCGGGAAGCCCAGGCGCTGGTTCTGGCGCTTGAAACCGAGATGTCGGCTGTGGATGCAGCGAAAGTTATGACGGCGTCCCCCAAGGCATTGGTCCCCACGACGATTGCCGACCGGGCCGCACACGAGACTGAACTCGGGGCTGAAACCCCAGCAGATCAACACAACCGCGCCGAGCGCAGCGTGGCGGGGTGGTCCAAAGCCATCACCCACGCCAATGCGCGCTTTGGCTGAATAAGGGAGAAGGACCATGACTGTTCTCACAGAAGGCCGCCATCCCGGCGAATTCCTGATGACCGAGGCCAATGGCCAGCGCTCGCGGGAAAATATCACCATCGCCAGCGGTGCTGGCATCATCGCCCCGGGCACCGTGCTGGGCAAAATCACCGCCAGCGGCAAATATCTGGCCAGCGCTATCGGTGCCACCGATGGCAGCCAGACCGCGGTGGCCATCGCGCTCTATGGCTGTGATGCCACGGCAAGTGATGTTGCAGTTGCCGGCATCACTCGGGACGCTGAGGTGAACGGCAAGGTCCTGACCTACCATCCCGACCGGGATCAGCCTGCCGAAAAGGCTGCGGCCCAGGGTGATCTGGCCGCTGTCGGCATTATCGTGCGCTGAGCGCGCGTGACTTTCGCCGTGCGCTAACGCCAGCCCCGAACTCCTCACATTTCAAATTTGATCCCTCGCGCCCTCAGGCCACGGGCCAATCCCGCGTGGCCAGTCGCTGGCGCGCCGCCGCAATAAAGGACTTCCCATGTCGATCCTCAATATCTTCAGTCAGGACGCCTTCAGCGTCATGCGCCTCACGGATGCGCTTCGTGAGATCAAATACACCCCGTCGCGCATTGGCCAGATGGGGCTGTTCCAAACGACCAGCATCGACACGCTTGATATCGCGATCGAGAAGGATAAGGAGCAGAACCGAATGCTGGTCTCGGCCAGCCCGCGTGGCGGTCCCGGCCAGACCTTCGACAAATCCAAACGCGCCATGCGGATGCTCAAGGTGCCCCACTTCCAGGTGGACGATGCGATCTATGCCGATGAGGTCCAGCAGGTGCGCGCCTTTGGGCAGGAAGTCGCCGTTGAGCGGTTGCAGCAGAAGATCGCGGACCGTGCGGCGGAAGCCAGCCAGTTCTTCGCGCTGACCGAGGAATACCACCGCCTGAACATCCTCAAGACCGGCCAGCTTCTGGACGCTGACGGCTCGGTGCTCTTTGACTATTTTACCGAGTTTGGCGAAAACCAGCAGGCCGTGGTCGACTTTGACCTCGACAACGCCAGTGCCACCGATGGTGCGCTGCGCAAAAAATGCGCCGGTGTCATCCGCCAGATGGCCGGCATTCTCGACGGTCTGCCCTACACGAGCGTCATCGCGCTGTGTGGCGACGCGTTCTTCGATGATCTGATCGGCCACAAGGAAGTCCGCGAGACCTACAAGGGCTATGCCGACGCCGCCTCACTGCGAAACGCTTACATCAATTCCGGCAATTCCGGCATCTATGGTGCGTTCGAGTTTGGCGGCATCACCTGGATGAACTACCGCGGTGGTCAGAATGTCGGCATCGAGACCGACAAGTGCCATCTCGTGCCCATGGGCGTGCCCGGTCTCTTCCGCACGGTCTATGCCCCGGCGGATTACATCGAGACGGTGAACACGCCGGGCCAGCGGCTCTATGGCAAGCAGTGGGAAATGCAGAACGGCAAGGGTGTGAACCTCGAGTTCCAGATGAACGCCCTGCAATACTGCACCCGTCCGCGCGTGCTGATCCCTGGCAAGCGCACCTGATTGGTGCGTGAGGCCGCCCGCTGAAAGGACCTGAGCCGTGGCTTCCATGTTTGACGATCTCGACGCCGCTCTCTCGGGCGCGATCAAGGGCGCCTTCGCGGAGGTTGCGGTTCATCGGCCGCGCGTTTCGGCCCAATATGTCGAGCGCGCAGTCGACCCGGACCGGCCGCAGCACCTCATCTACGGGGTGTTCTCCGCGGGCCCTGCAGATGACGGGCTGAAGGGGATCGCCCGGGGCTCCGAATTCTCGGGGACGACGCGCGTGGCATCGGCCAGCGCCGAGTTCTGGCTCGCCAGGGCGCAGGTCGATGGGCTGACCGCGCTTCCGGCCAAGGGCGACACGCTCACACTCACCAGCCGGGCTGCCAGCCCGACCTATGCGGTCTCCTCAGTTCAGCACACGGACATGGGCGACATGAACCTTATTCTCGTATGGGAGGACCTGCCGTCATGAGCCTGACCCGTCTTGCCATGCGCCTCGCGGCCGCCCGTGCGCTGCTCGACCGGACGCTGGCCGGGCCACGGGTCTTCGACAGCGCGGTCGACCCGATCGACCAGACCATTGCTGAACAGCGCCAGCCGCTGATTGTGCTGACGACTGATGAGCATGAGCTGGACGTCACCGGCCGCGATCTTGGCAGCGGAAACCATCGTTGTGAGCTGGTGATCGAGATCGCCATTGCATCCCGGGTCGAAGTGCCCGCGTCTGATGGGGACGGCGGTCAAATCACCATTGCCATTCCGCACACCGATGAAGGGATGGAGCTGACTCTCGACATCATGGAGCATCAGGTGGTCCGCGCCCTGAACCGCGACGACAACGCGTGGTCGCGTGTCTGGATGATGCTGGTCCCCCGGATCACGCGCAGCCTCTCCCGGCGCGGCGCATCGGCCGAAAACGGCGTGCGCTTTGCTGCGCGGCAGCTGGTCTTGAGCTGCGATCTGGTGGACACTCCGGTGGCCGGTGGCACGATTGCGCCAAACAGCGCCTGGGGGGATGCGCTGGCTCTTATGGAGGCCGATCCCATACTGGCAAATATCGCAAGCCTACTGCGCGCGGAGATGGATGGCACACCACTTGCCGATTGGCGCTTGGCTGCGGAAACCCTTGGTGTCCCGCTGGAAGTGGCAAACCAGATCGGCATCGGGCCGGTCGAGGACCTCGATGCGGATCCGCAACCGCTCGTGGACATCACGTTTCTGGATTTCGACCAGACAGTCGTCTTTGAGCCGCAAGGGTCATAGGCATGGCGATCCGCGAAATCGTCGAGCTTGTCGCGCGGGTCACCGATCTGGAACGCCGTCTGGCCGGTATGATGCGCCACGGCACCGTTGCCGAGGTCGATCCTGCCCGGCAACGGGTCCGGCTGGATTTTGGCCCGGCACATGGCCGGGACGGGCAGTTCCTTTCCCCGTGGGTGCCCTACGCGCAGTTTTCTGGAGCCTTAAAGGTTCACACGCCGCCGACCGTCGGCCAGCAGCTGACGGCCATGTCGCCCACCGGCGACTTCCAGCAGGCCGTGGCGGTGCCGCTCACCCACCACGCCAGCAACCCGAGCCCGTCGGAAGCGGCAGATCAGAACGTCATGACCTACGGGAACGTGATCATGACGCTGGCAGACGATCTCGTTCGCAGCGAAGTCGGCGGGCTGACCTTTGAGCTCACCAGCGCACAGGCGCAGATCACGGTTGGCGACGTGACCTTCAGGGTCTCTCGCGCTGGCGTGGAGATCACCGGCGGCACGGTTACGCACAACGGGAAGAACATCGGCGCCACACACATACACGGCGGGGTGAGTTCGGGCCCATCTACAACAGGCGTTCCCGCCAACTGAACCGAAGGGAAAGATTAATGCCGCGTTACGCTATCACCGAGAAGGCCGGGCGCTTCGTCGCCGGGCAGAACAACACCGGGGTCGGGACAGTCCTGACCTTGACTGCCAAGCAGGCGGAGCATGAGCTGCGCCTCGGCACGCTGCGTCGGCTCGATGTGCCGCAGGTGACGGCCGAACCAGAGACAGATGAAGCGCTGGCAGAAACGCTTGCGGCCAAGGAAAGCAAGTCCAAGAAACCATCGCGCATCGAACCTGATCTTGGTGCGGATCATGCCACTGCTGATGATGCGGGCTAACCGGTGGCCACGCGCAGCATAAACCCGTCCGTCGGTCTCAACGCCGCCACCGGCGGTGTGATTCAGGGCTGGCCACACGTGGCCCAGAGCCTGCAGGACATCTTCACCACGCGGTTTGGAACGCGCATCATGCGCGAATGGTATGGATCGTTCGTGCCCAACCTGCTGGGGCGCACCATCACCCCCAATGAGGTCACACCGTGGTTTGCGGCGGTGACCTCTGCGATCGAGCAGTTTGAGCCGCGCTACCGTGTGACCCGTATTCAGATTGTCGAAGTGACACGCGACGGTCGGCTGCATTTCTTCCTCGAGGGCGAGTACCGGCCACGCGCCACTTATGGCGACTTCACGGTTGAAGGCGCGCGCCGCATCAATGCCTATGCCAACCCGGACGGGGTGCTGATCGAGGAGCGCGAGGCCCAACCATGAGCCGTTTCACCGCCATCAACCTCTCCGGTCTGACGCCGCCGGACGTGATCGAGACGCTGGACTACGAGGCGATCGTCACCGAGATGCGCGATGATCTGGTCGCGCGGTTTCCGGCGATCACCGGCGTCATTGATCTCGAAAGCGAGCCCGCGCGCAAGCTGATTGAGGCCTTCGCCTATCGCGAGATGCTGCTGCGTGCGCGGATCAATGATGCGGCGCGCTCGGTTTTGTTGGCCTCGTCTTACGGCAGCAACCTCGATCATCTGGCCGCACTTTTTGCCACGCAGCGGATGCAGGTTGAGGATGCTACCGGCGTGCTGGTCGCGGAAGACGATGATCGTCTGCGCCGTCGCGTGCAGCTGGCCCCGGAGGCGTTCTCCGTGGCCGGACCTGAAGGGGCGTATGTCTATCACGCGCTCACCGCCGCGCCTTGGGCGCGCGATGCCACGGCGATCATGACAACGCCCGGCCGGGTGCGTGTCACGATCCTGCGGGAGGGACCTGATCCGGTTCCCAGCCTTGCGGAACGCGAAACCGTCCGCCTGTTGTTGATTGACAATGACGTGCGGCCGCTGACGGACATGGTTGAGGTCTTGCGGCCTCGGGTCCAGCGCACGGATATCACGGCCAAACTGACCCTCTATCCCGGGCCAGACGGCAATGTCGTGCGCGACCGCGCCCTGTCAGCCTTATCTGACTGGGTGGAAACCAATCGGATGCTTGGCATGAACCTGCGCCGCTCGGCAATCTTCTCGAAGTTGCATGTCGAAGGCGTGCATTCGGTGGATCTGGCTACGCCTGCTGCGGACATCGTGCTCGGCCCTACAGAGGTCTATGCGGTGGAGGCAATTGCCGTGACGGTCGCATCGCTTCGCGATGAATAGGGCAAATCAGGGGTATGGGCCCCCGTTTAGATGACGCGCCGTACAGAATTCGTCGCAGTGGTGCGTTAACAGTCGTCTAATTCGGGCACATTTCCGATCCGGACAAGAAACATCGGCGCACTTATCTCGCCCGAACTTGGATCCTCAACAATCATATAGGCATCCGCACCCGCGCAATCAGGCGATTGGCTGGCACGTTCTGCCCGGCTTTTGGCCTCTTCTGGCGTCGAATATTGAAACTGCTTGTCGATTTTCACACTGGCTGGTGCGCCCTTTGCTCCCTTGGTCTCGACATAGGTTTGGCAAATGTAGTGGGTTTTTGAAGTGTCACCGGTGTCGTCGGACATAAGGGCAATCCTTGAAGAAGTTTTCGAGAAACAGGCGGTCGTCAGAGCCAATCTGCGGCTCTTAATGTGCGATCGCTCAGAAACCCGACCGTCGAACTCAACGTCCCCTATCCCACATGAACCGACGAGTCCCTCGCGAATTTCTTAAACGAGGCTGCCCATGACCCGCGAGACCCTGCTCCCCGACAACCGGACGGCCTTCGAAGAGGCGGTCGATCTCACCGGCGCGCGCATTGCCGATTTGCCCATCGGGTTGCGTCCGCTGGTGCAACCGCAGCAGATCCCGAGCAGCCATCTGCCCTGGCTCGCCTGGGGCCTCTCGGTTGATCTGTGGGACAAGGACTGGCCCGAGGAAACCAAGCGGGCGCGCATGGCGCGCGCGTTACCGTTTCACGCAATCAAGGGCACCCAGACCGCCATTGCCGAAGCGCTGGCCGTCATGGGGGCCGAGGCGCGGCGGTTCATCGTGCCGCCCGCCAAAACCTATCTGTCGAAGGCGCTGACGGAGACGGAACGCAGCGCTTATCTCGACCGCTTCGCACAACTCCGGGTCTATCCCTTCATTGCCCGGGGTGTTTCCGGTCGGAACACCCGGTTTCTGTCGGCACCAGAGGGCCCGGGCACCGCCTTTGCCGGGCCCAACAATCCAGTCTCGGTGCAGGGCACCCGCTATGTGCGCACCGCAAAGCTGCATGATCGCGGCCGCGAAACGACCCTGACGCTCCGCACGGTGACGCCAGAACGCGTTGGGGAGTTCAACGCGATTGCCTATGACGAGGTGGTTCTGGCCCCCAAACCCACGGCTGCGATCCATCTGAACGCCGCCCCCAAAGCCCACGCCTTCCTGATTGATGATATCGGTGTGCGCCAGCGCATTGTCCGCATCCCGCGGGCCACGACCTACAGCTACCGGCTGGGCCGGGAGCAATACACAACCGTGCTGCCAAAAGGTGAGCTGATCGATGTGCGCCCCCAGCAGGTTGCTGAGACACATCCACGCCAGTTTGGAGCGATTTTCCCCGGCGTGCCGCGCCAGCATGTGGCAGGCACGTTCCTGCCCGAGACGATATCCTGGCAGTATCTCTATGATCGCTGGCACATCCACGACCCGGCCCGCGTGCTCGAAGAGCGCAAGCGGTCCACTCATCTGGGCTACACCCGACTTGGGATGCCGCCATACCACGCCGAGGTGCTGACCCGCATTACCGGGCGGCGGTATCCGCGCACGGCGGGCCGTTTCGTCAATGGCTATATCGTGGCTGCCAGCACCAAGCCCGTCGCGGATGCGCGCGAGGCGGTGATGGTCGCCAAATCACTGCGGGACAAGGTCCTGA
>Ga0307933_1001182_pt1 | contig 21372 bp, 26 predicted proteins | sample OrgLakmetageno88_FD_201811 | JGI IMG/M metagenome (GOLD analysis project Ga0307933, IMG submission 201811) | Saline water microbial communities from Organic Lake, Antarctica - #88 | ecosystem: Environmental > Aquatic > Non-marine Saline and Alkaline > Saline | place: Antarctica: Organic Lake... | reverse complement strand
ACGCATTGTAAAATAATGAAAGGCGGATAATGACGGCCAGAAAATGAAATCATGAGAATATCTCGATGCAAGAAAAAATCAGATTTTAGCAGAAATATGCTCAGGTGTTAATCTTTGCGACAGAACCTTATAGCGACCTCCCCTTACAAGCCATGATGATCTTTGGCGGTCTGCCGCTGTTGATACAAATTGCGGCAAAACTATTAAGGGGCGAATTCGGCGCGGATCTGATGGCGATTATCGCCATGATAACAGCCGCCATTTTGGGCGAGTATCTGGCGGGTGTTTTGATTATCATCATGCTGGCGGGCGGGCAGGTTCTGGAGTTTTACGCCATGCGCAAAGCCTCTTCGGTTCTGCGCGCGTTAGCGGAGCGCATGCCCGCCATCGCACACCGTAAAAATGGCGCAGACATTGAAGAGATTGCCCTTGATGCCATCGAAATTGGCGATGACATCATCATCTACCCTCATGAAACCGCCCCAGTCGACGGCGTTGTGGTTGAAGGGCACGGCAGTATGGATGAATCCTATCTCACGGGCGAGCCTTACACTATCACCAAAGCCATCGGTGCCAGCGTGCTTTCGGGCGCGATTAACGGCGATGCCGTGCTGGTGATCCGCGCCGAAAAACGCGCGATAGATTCGCGCTATGCCCAGATTATGAGCGTGATGCAGGACGCCGAGCAAAAACGCCCCGCCATGCGCCGTATCGGTGATCAGATCGGCGCTATTTTTGCGCCGCTCGCTTTGATCGTTGCGTTGGCGGCATGGTATGTCAGCGGCGATTCAATGCGCTTTTTGGCTGTGCTGGTGGTGGCAACCCCCTGCCCGCTTTTGATCGCCATCCCGATCACCCTGATCAGCGCGATTTCAATGGCGGCCAAGCGCGGCATCATCATCAAAGACCCCACCGTTTTGGAACGCCTGCCAACCTGCCGCACCGCTATTTTTGATAAAACAGGCACACTGACCTACGGCACGCCCTCAGTTAGTGAAATTATCGCCGCCGAAGGCGCAAGCGGCGATGATATATTACGCTTTGCGGCCAGTCTTGAGCGCTATTCCAAACACCCGCTGGCAAGTGCGATTATGGCGGCGGCGCAGGCAAAAAATCTGTCTTTGATGGATGCAAGCGCCGTGTCGGAAAAGCCAGGGCAAGGCTTAACTGGCACAGTGGACGGGCATGAAATTATTGTCACCAGCCGCAAAAAATTCATCGCCGCGCACCCTGATAAAAGCGATCTGCTCCCTGAAACGGCGGCGGGACTGGAATGTTTGATTGTCATGGACGGGCAATATGCCGCCACTATTCGCCTGCGCGATGCGCCGCGCGATGACGGCAAACCGTTTATCCAGCATTTAGGCCCCAAACATCAATTTACAAACATTATGATCGTCTCAGGCGACCGTGAATCCGAAGTGGCTTATCTGGCGGATTTAATCGGTATTCAAGAAACCTATGCCTCGCAAAGCCCCGAGCTTGCGATCGTGCGCGCCCAAACCGCGCTCGCCCCGACGCTTTATATGGGGGATGGCATTAATGATGCGCCCGCGCTCGCCTCGGCCACGGTCGGGATCGCGTTTGGCCAAAGCAGCAGCATCACAGCCGAAGCCGCCGGCGCGATCATCATGGAAAGCTCACTGGAAAAAGTAGACGAACTCATCCACATCTCTGCTTCAATGCGCAAAATTTTGCTTCAAAGCGCTCTTGGCGGCATGGCGCTCAGCGTCATCGCCATAGGCTTCGCCGCCGGCGGCCACATCACCCCCGTCGCCGGCGCCCTCTTGCAAGAAGCCATCGACATCCTCGCCATCGCCAACGCCCTGCGCATGACATGGCAAAAGCGGATTGAGGCGGATATTTAAACAACGACAAAACTTATTTTGGAACATCCTGAATTCGAAACGTGAGAGAGGGACTGAGGAGGATATTGAGGGTTTAATTAATCGTCTGAATCTCAATCTTTCCCTCAAGCGTCCTCTGGACAGGGCATTTGGCGGCGACTTCGATTAGTTTTTGGCGTTGCTCTTGGCTTAGGTTGTCGCCGTGGATTGTGATTTTCTTTTTGAAGATGCCTACTTTGTTGATTTTTTGGAAGGTGAGTGTGACTTCGACCTTATCGAGCGGCCATTTTTGCTGGATGGCGTACCAGCGGATAGTCATGGCGGTGCATTCGCCCAAGGCGGCGCTTAAGAGGTCATAGGGTGCGGGGCCGAGATCTTTGCCGCCAGCATCTATTGGCTCGTCCCCTGTTATTTCATGGCCTGACACAGCGATGGACACAGCATAGTCGCTTTCGCCTGTTTCTGTTATATGGGCGGTGATTGTTTTCTCTTGTGACATTTTTTTGCCTTTCTAAAGTTTTTGTCTCTAAAAATCCTTTTCTTTAGAGATTTTTCTCGTGGCCGCCTTCATTGAGCCAGCGCGCAATGTCACGCTTTCCCATGACCCTGTTTTGACACGCTTTTGCCATCACCAGCTCTTCGTTGGCGGGGATGACATAAACATCAAAGTCACTGACCCAGCGCAAACGCGCTGTGATTTTTTCGCGCACTTCTTGTGCGTTTTCACCGATTCCGCCCGTGAAAACAAGCGCGTCAAGTCCGCCGATTGCGGGCAGCAAACCCGCGATTTGTTTGGCGGCAAGGGTGCAATAAAGCTCTATGGCTTGAGCCGCCGAAGCGTCTTTGCTTTGCAGTAATTCACGCATATCATCGCTAATGTTAGACACACCCTTCAGGCCTGAATGATGATAAAGCAGATCACTGAGCGCAGAAACTGTCATGCCGTTGGTTTGCTGCAAATAAAGCAAAACGCCGGGGTCAAGCGCGCCGCAGCGCGTGCCCATCATCAGCCCTTCGAGCGTTGAAAACCCCATTGTTGAATCCATGCTCTGTAAATCCTTCATCGCACAGGCCGACGCGCCGCCGCCAAGATGCGCGGTAATGACGCGCCCGATGGCTTTGCCTTTGGCATATTCGGGCAGAATATCGGCAATATGCTGGTATGAAAGACCGTGGAAGCCATAGCGCATCAATCCTTGATCGTGATATGTCTGCGGCAATGGCAGGCGGCGCGCGCTTTGCGGAATTGTGTGGTGAAAGGCGGTGTCAAAACACGCCATATGGATAATATCAGGATATTGGGTTTGGGTGGCCTTAATCAGTTTTAAAGCGGCGGGCTGGTGCAAAGGGGCAAGTGGAATGAGGGTGGTTAATGTTTTAAACACTTCGTCCGTAATTTTCGCGGGTTTGGTGAAAGCTTGTCCGCCATGCACCACGCGGTGGCCGATGGCGACAACATCGCGATGTTTTTTGCACCACGCTATCGCTTCATCAGCACTATGGACAGAGGCATGAGCCACGCGCTCCAGCGTTTTTGCGTTAAAAGCGGCCAGTTTCGTGTTGTTTGAGCCTGCATTACAGGTGAGAATAAGTGCGGTCATGCGCGGGCTTTTCTGGCATATAAAAGGGCGAGAGCCGCGGAGACAACGCGGCTTTGCGCATCGCCCGCGCGGCTGGTGAGGATGATTGGGACTTTACCGCCCATCACAATCCCCGCCCCTTGCGCGCCGGAAAAATAGCGCAGTTGCTTGTAAAGCATATTGCCAGATTCAATATCGGGCACGATCAAAATATCCGCATCGCCCGCCACGTCCGAAACAATGCCTTTAATCGCGGCGGCTTCTTTGGATATCGCATTGTCAAAGGCCAGCGGCCCATCAACAAGCCCGCCCGTAATCTGTCCGCGCTGCGCCATTTTACAAAGCGCAGTCGCATCAATTGTAGATGGTATTTTCTCATTCACCATCTCGACCGCCGACAGGATCGCAACCTTGGGCGTTCCCAGCCCTAAAGATGTGAACAAATCAATCGCGTTTTGGACGATGTCTTTTTTCGCCATCAGGTTTGGTTTGATATTGATGGCGGAATCGCTCAAAAAAAGCGGCTTGGGGTAGCTTGGGACATCGAGCACAAACACATGGCTCATGCGGCGACCTGTGCGCAGGCCTTTATCTTTGTCAACGACAGCCTCCATCAACTCGTCCGTGTGCAGCTTGCCTTTCATCAAGGCTTCCACCTCACCATTGCGCGCCATTTGGGTCGCCATTTCGGCGGCGGCGTGGCTGTGCGGCGTGGAGATGATTTCATAGGGTTTTAGATCAATATGGGCGTCTTGCGCGACTTTGCGGATTTTGTCTTCAGGACCGATCAATACAGGCTCGATAATGCCCGCCTTGGCGGCTTCAACTGCGCCCGCCAAAGAGTAAATATCAACCGGATGCACCACCGCGACGCGCAGTGGTTTCAGGCCGGCGACTTTGTCGATCAACCATTGCTCATAATTATGAGTGGGGGTTTTAATCTGCACCTGCGGTAACGGCAGTGCATCCCAGCTTACTTTTTGGGATGGCGCAAGCACAAGCGCTTCGCCTTCCAGCACATGTTCGCCCTCTTCATTGGCGCAGAGTGTCTGGAAGGTAATATGTTTGTGCTTATCGTCTTTTTTAATGGCTTTGACGGCGGCGGTGATAGTGTCGCCCAGATGAACGGGCTTTAGAAATTTCAGCGTCTGGTTCAGATACAGCGTGCCCGGCCCCGGCAGTTGCATCCCCAGCAGAACCGAAAACATCGAAGCCGTCCACATACCGTGGCCAACGATTTGATGGAAAATATCAGTTTTGGCATAGGATTCATCCAGATGCGCGGGGTTCATATCGCCCGTCACTGTAGCAAAAAGCTGGATATCCTGTTTGGTCAGGGTGCGCGTTAATGTCGCGGAATCCCCGATTTTAATTTCATCATAGGTTTTGTTGGTGATGCATTGTTTGGCTTGGGTCATTTTGAAACCTCAATCATAACTTCGTTGCGCTTCATAAACGGTAATGTCCATGGCGGGTTGTAAAACGCATAAGCAGGCGCCGAAAGCGGGTTTAAATCTTCGGAATCGATAAATTCCTGTAGTTTTTCAGTGTGCGTTTTTAGGCTCTCCTCGCCCGCCAAGCCTGTAAAACGGATGACGGCAAAACGCTGGCTTGGCATTTCGATCAGCTTTACTTGGTCGTTATTTGGTTTTGGCAAGGTTTGCATGGTGTATTCAGCCGGCATCACGAACGCCACTTGCCATTGATTATCCCCTCCCGCTTGCATCACGGGGGCAGTCATGGCAATTTTTTCGCTTGATTGCTGGATCACAGGAGCCGTCATCGCGACTTTTTGCGATGATGTATTATTACCGAAAATGTAATCGGCAATCACGCGGAAACCTTGGTTGATCGCCTCTTTGCGCTCTCCTGATATATTCGCCTGTGCGATAATGTGCGGCGCATAATCCCGAATTTCGATGGCATCATCTGTTTTAAAGACGGTGTATTTAGCCTGCTCAACTTGGCTCATGATAGGCCCCCACAGCATAACGCCGCCGAGTATTAACAAAAGTGAAATTATAAGCCATATCATTTTCTTCCTCATTTCGATGTGTCTTTCATTTTAATCAATAATTTCATAGCCGCCATCCACCATATGAACGCCGCCCGTGATATTTTTAGCAAGATCACTGACCAAAAAAGCAGCCATATTGCCGATATCATCCAGATCAATCATGCGCTGCAGCGGCATTTTGAGCGCGGTCGATTGTAATAGCCCGTCAAAATCCGCAATGCCCGATCCGGCGCGGGTTTGTATCGCGCTCGGCGATAAAGCATTCACGCGGATGTTCTTACCCCCAAGCTCGGCGGCGAGATAGCGCGTTGCGGATTCAAGCGCGGCCTTGACCGGCCCCATCAGGCCATAATTTTTAACAACCTCAACACTGCCGATATAGGAGACAGTCAAAAGGCTGCCCCCTTTTTTCATGAGAGGCTCTGCGCATTTTGCCAGACGAATGAAAGAATGGCAGGAAATATCCATCGCCTCTAAAAAGCCATCCTTTGAACAATCAATCACGCGTCCGTGCAGATCGGCTTTTGGGGCATAAGCAATCGAATGCAGCAGAAAATCCAGCGTTCCCCATTCTTGTTTGATCGCTTCAAACAACGCCGCCATTTGCGCCTCATCGCGGACATCACAAGGCATAATGAGCGGCGCCCCGAGCTGCTGCGCAAGCGGCCTTACATAAGGCTCTGCTTTATCGCTCGCATATGTTATCGCCAGATCCGCCCCCGCCTGCTGAAAAACCCGCGCGCAGCCATAGGCAATGCTATGTTCGTTCGCAACGCCTAAAATAAGGCCTTTTTTTCCAGCTAAGTCCAGTAATGCGGTCATGTATGCTCGTCCTTTTTATACGGAAGACATTACACAGATCATATCAGAAAGTGTCTGGCTTTGATTGCAATCAAAGACATTCATTTTAAGTGTGTTATAAAAAGCAATATCCTGAATAAAATTAAGTGAATATGACGCCATAGACATGGCTATGAAGGTTGCAACAATGCACAAAAAAAAGAACATAATTCTTGTTGTGGATTCGAATTCGCAAGCCCAAAAAATGATGACCATTATTTTGGATGAGGCGGATTTTACGCTGGTGGCTTGCCTGACAGGAAAGCAAGCCAAAGGGCTGAGTGTTTCAACCAAGCCTGATCTGGTGCTGTTAGAGCTTGATTTGCCTGACATGCAGGGCCTTGATTTAATCGCATTTTTGCGCGAATGGTCTGAAGTGCCGATTATCATATTATCCGCACGCGCCAAGGACAGCGATATTGTCCAAGCTTTGAACCAAGGGGCTGATGATTACGTTATTAAACCCTTTAGCGCTGACGTTCTTTTGGCGCGTATCAACGCGTCTTTGCGCTCCGCGGCGGTCAAGGAAACAGGCGAGCCGGAGCTGATAAATGGCCTTTTACGCATTGATCTGGTGCGCCATGAAGTGTTTTTAGCCGATGATCTTTTGGCCTTTACCCCGAAAGAATATAATTTGCTGCGTTATTTTATGATCCATCGCGGCAAGATGCTCTCTCATAGGGATATTTTGAAAGCTGTATGGGGTGATGCGCATGCTGAAGACACGCAATATTTGCGCGTTTTTGTCGGCCAGATACGCGATAAAATTGAAAAAGATCCCGCCATTCCCGTCTCTATTGTCACCGAAGCGGGGATCGGCTATCGCATGGAGATTGCCGAGATCGTATCGCATCATAAACAGGGCATGCTGAATCTTTCGGCGTAAACGGTCGCGGCCTGTGCAAAAAATCCAAATCGTTAAAGCTCTTCTATAGAATTGGCGAATATAATAAGTTGTTCTTCCAAAAAGTTGAGATGGCCTTGTTTTTCTTCATAGCTATGAAGATTGGATTCTATTTTATCCTGCGTGTCTTTATAGTGACGCTGAATCTCAGCGAGCGTCTTACTGTGACCGTCGTGCAAATGCTCTTTAAATGCTCGATGTTCTTGAACGGCCGCTATCTTTGCTTCCAAAGCATTTAATTTTTTTATGTAATATATCGTTTGTCATTCTTTTTCTTTCTAAAGCTTGGGACTGTGTAAAAAACCTTACACACAAAGAAAATCTCTGTATTTGTTTTCAGTCAAATCCACCAAATATCTCACGCGCGCTTTAAGTTCTTCTTTCGCCATAGGCGCACGCTTATACAATCCTTATATCTTTGACACCCTTCCCCATCGCTTCCTGATACGGGGTTTGACATGGTCTGAAATATTGAAATACGACAACAAGGATTTAGTCATGAAAACCAAAACAATAATGCTATGCACGGTCGCCTTGGGTTTATTAGGGGCTTGCTCAACTTATAATCCATCCGGCCCGCGCTATACGCCCAGAGCCGAGATATCACAAAATAATTATACGCAAACAGAGCGTCAGCAAGACCATATGGATGTAAAATCATTCACAAAATATGAGCACAGAGAACAGTGCCAGCAATACCGCAAGCCGCCCCGCAATTACAAAGACAACTGCGTGAGCAACATGATGCAGCAAGATGTCGTTGCGGCTGCACAGCCATCACAAAGAGCCCTGTTACCGATCGTCAGCTCTTATACGGTTTTGTTTGATTTTGACAAATCAGATGTTCGCAGCAACGAATTAGCGACGCTTGACCGCGCCATGAATGAAATTGCCAAATACAACCCCACGCATGTGACCGTCACAGGCTATACCGACAGCCGTGGAACGAGTGATTACAATCAAACTCTTTCACTTAAACGTGAAGAGGCTGTGTCTGCAGCACTTTTACAGCGCGGCATTAAAAGCCGAATACTTGATCGCGAAGCCCGCGGGGAATATGAGCAGGCGGTTAAAACCGCAGATGGCGTCAAAAACCAGCAAAACCGCCGCGTTGTTATCGATTTCCGTCGCTGAAAACCATACTCAAAAGGATAAATACTATGAAAATCAAAGATATTATGAGCAAAAAAGTGCAAATCGTCTCCCCCGACACTCTTTTGCATGAGGTTGCCAAAACAATGCAAAAAAGCGACTGCGGCAGTGTTCTTGTCGGTAAAGATGATCGCCTGATGGGCGTGATTACTGACCGCGACCTTGCCTTGCGCTGCGTTGCAGAATCACACCACCCCGCTCAAACCAGAGCTGAGCAGGTTATGACCAAAAAAATTCTATATTGCCGTGATAGTGATGAGATGGAAGACGTCGCGCTGAATATGACGAAAAACAAGGTGCGCCGCCTGCCGGTTTTGGATAAAGACAAAAAGCTGGTCGGGATCATTTCGCTCGGCGACCTCGCCTCTCATTCCACAGACCAGCATTATTTGATCTGTGGTAAGGCTTTGGGGCATATATGTGCTGTGCCGGAGCAAACATTGCAGACCAAAAAACACGAGGCAAAACATGCTTAGATGGGCTGTTACATTTTTTTTGATTGCGATCATCGCAGGCGTGCTCGGCTTTAGCGGGATCGCCGCAAGTGCGGTCGAGATAGCCCGCATATTGTTCGTTGTCTTTATCGTGCTTTTTCTTATCGCCGCGCTTGCTCACGCCCTCAAAGGCAAGGCGCCCTCCGCCTGAAACTGTAACATTTTAAAAAAACAATAAAGGAGATTTATACCATGTTGACCAAGACCCGACTGACATTGCTTGTGTCCTTGGCTCTAATAAGCCTTGGCCTTTCATCCATCGAAAACGCCGCAGACTAGACAATTAACAAATTTAACAATTTAAAAAGGAACAATCATCATGAAAAAGATTATTTTAACCACAGTCTCCGTTATCGCGCTGATGGGCGCGCTTCCAGCTTTGGCAGAAACCGCCAAAACGCAGGCACAAACCAATGCCGAGGCCAGTACCACAGGCAATATCATTGAGGATGCAAAAGTCGCCGTCCAAGATATTAAAAAAGACGCCTCAAAAGCATATTAAGAAATCAAAGCGACTTTGATCGGCGCGAAAAGCACAGATGAGAACATGCCTGTGATCATTTACGCCCGCACCACGGCAACGGGTATTATCGGTCATCATGTTTATAATGAAAAACACGAAAGTATCGCCAAAGTTAGCGATATCATTCTGGATAAAAATGGCAAAGCCAGCATGGTTGTTGTGTCTGAAGGACTGCTCGGCATGGGCAAGACAAGTGCTTTTGATTATAGCGCCATTACCCGCGTTGAAGATGACGGCGATGTGATTATGCCGCTAAGCGAAGACAGCATTAAAAATGCCGCCTCTTTCTCTTACAATACTTCCTATAAGGGTGACGACACAATGCGCATGATCCCCAAAAACGGTTATAGCGTTGATCAGCTTCTCAAAGGTCGCTTGTTGAACCACAAAAAAGAGCCTGTCGCAGATATTGAAAATATAGCCTTTAAAGGCGGTCAAGCGAGCCGGATCATCGTTGGTTTTGATAAAACACTCGGCTTTGGCGGTGACCGCGCGGCTCTTTCCTATAGCGACGCGACTATCATCCGTCACGGCAGCGCTCTGGATTTTCAACTGAATGCCGATAAATCAGCTCAGTTTGAAATCTATAAAGAAGGCGTGAAAAATTAAAAGGCATGCCAAGTTATGTAAACAACACAAAAGACTTATAGCTTCCTTACATAATGGCCTTCAATGCACATCGCATTCTTATGCCGCGTTTGCGATAACATCACTATGATCTGCAGTTTGCAGATAAACATTAACCAAAGATCGAGGAGATCATTATGCAAAACACAAATCCAAATATGAAAGAAAATACCCAAAAGCTTCATAAAAAAATCAAAGAAACATGGGTCAAGTTAAGTGACGATAACGTCAAACTTTATGACGGAAAACGTGACCAGTTTTTTGCGACTTTGAAAGAGAAGCATAATGTTTCAAAAGAAGACGCTCAGAAAAAACTACAGCAGATTGAAAAAGAATGCGGCTGTGGCACGGCAAAAGCAGCGTAGCTTTTAAACACTCACACTTTCACTGACACACAAAAAAACCGTCCGGCCCCCCGCCGGGCGGTTTTACACGCAAAAGAAGAGAGAGAGAGACCATAGTGCACAAAGATTCAAACAATACCAAAATATTGCTTGTTTGCGACAACAAGGCCGATATCGGAAACATCAAGCTGCGGCTTGAGGAATCGATCAAAGTCCCTTGTTATATCTGGCATTGCCTGACGCTTGAAGAAGCGCTTGAGACGCTGAATAAAAACAAACTGCGCGCCGATATTATCATCCTTGATCTCGGCCTGATAGGCACCGCCGACCCCAAAGATATTTATAAGAAAATGGGCGCTAACGCGCGCGACATCCCCATCATTGTTCTGACAGGCACCGGTGAAGCCGAGCATGATCTGGCGACGTTTGTGATGGAAGCTGGCGCAGCCGACCATATGGTCAGGGGGCAGTTTAGTCGCCTGACGGATGCCATAGAGTTTTCCTTGATCCGTCACAATAATGAGAAAGAAGCGGAAAAATTAGCGGAAGAAAAACCCTCGCCCCGCCAGCAAATCAGAGAAGATGCGCATGATAACGAGGTAAAAAAGGCCAAAAATGCATCCTCTCCCGCACAGGAAATTGAACAAAAAACACATGATGGCGAAATGAAAGATGCGAAGAAAAAAAGCGACAAAAAGAACGCCCAAAAAAATCAATATATATCATGGGTAACAGGTGGCTATTCCGTTGAAGATAATGCAAAGACAGAGAAATAGTTCGAAGATTTAAGCGTCCCGTAGGCTTTTAATGATGGAATTGCGCACGTTTTCCGGCTGGTTGCCAAGCGCCTCGATGAGGCGATCAAAACGAGCGCGACTGTCATATAATTGATCCATCAAAGACAGAATGATATCAATAGCGTCAAGCTCAAGCCTCATATCAATACGCAGCTCGCACACAAGCTGGATACGGGAAATATCGACATCTTCAAAGGCATAATCAGTCTGATCCCTTAGCGGGCGCACCCATCCGCGCGCGATGAAATCTTCTAAAGCCGCCTGATCTATGAGATTGTCAATCTCTGTTAAAACCTCATCAATGCGTCTCATGCGCTTGCCTTCTTGCTTGCGTTGGCCTTTATGTTGACTGAGCGTGGGTTATAGGCGTGCTTTTTGGTCCATTCTGTCATAGATTTCTCCAGATCTTCATCAATCTTGTCCGGCATCACAATCTGCACATCCATATAATGGTCGCCGCCTTTAATGCCCTTTGCTTTTAATCTGAATTTTTTACCGGAATCAGTGCCTGTGGGGATTTTGACCTTTACGGCGCCGTGAACAGTTTCAACCGCTATTGTGCTGCCCAAAATAGCCTCGTGAATGCCAATGGGGACTTTTGTATGAATATCATTCCCTGTACGGGTGAAGCCCTTGAGCGGATTGACATGGACTTCAATATACGCATCACCTTGGCGGCCATCAGGCAGTGTTTGCCCCTTCCCTTTCATGCGGAGTTTTTGGCCGTCTTTTAAGCCTTCCGGGATGGTGATTTTCAGGCTTTTCCCATCAGGCATGGTGATCTGTTTTTTGGCACCAAGAGCCGCATCCATGAAATCAACATCAAACCGATAATGCACATCCGCGCTTTGTTGCTGGCCAAACATATCTTCAAACCCTCCTGTGGATTTGCGGCCGCCAAACATAGACCCAAAAATATCTTCAAGATCTTCCGGATTGATAGTGTTGCCTTGTGAAGCATAACGCGCGCCGCCAGGGCCACCTGCGAAGTCACGATAATATTGTCTGTCGCTCCCGCGCGTGTTCTGTACTCCACCCTGCGGCTGACCTTGTCCATCAATAGCCCCGCTATCAAAAGCGGCGCGTTTTTCTGGATCTTTCAAAAGATCGTAGGCGGCGGATATTTTTTTAAATGTATCATCTTCGCTTTTGTTATCCGGATTCAAATCAGGGTGATGTATTTTTGCAAGCTTACGATACGCGGCCTTGATTGCATCATCAGAGGCCGCTTTTTCTACACCCAAAATATCGTAAGGATTATGACTCACTTGCTTTTATTCCTTATGAAAAAGCTCATATCTTTCACCTTGATCTTTCATTGTAACATTTCTCACTATGCCCCCTTTGAACTAAAAAATCTACAGTCTGAAAGCCGCCTAACAAGCCAAGAATAAAAAATTAACTTTCTTGAAGTAAAAGATCAAGTCCGAAGTAAATAGAATACGCAACAACTAGTTTTATATACCACTTACTTTTATTTGTTTATTTTCAGTGAGTTATGTAGGTTATTTAACAGTGCACTTGCTGTAATTTTTATTTTTGCGGCAAGATATGAATCAATTTAACGCAATGTTTCTTGCCGCCATCATAGTCATTGTACAATATATGATTACATATAATTTTTTGGACGTTAATAATGCCTGCTCGTTTTGTTTGCGCGCTTCAAGCCCCCCTGCGCTCTTTTATTGAGATCTATTAAAAATATATGATAGAGCTTTCTTTTAGAATACGAGATATTTAGACATACAATTATGGTTCATTATTATATGTACGCTGCTGACCGCCTCACCAGCTTTGGGGCATGATATATTTGCACGCGATGGCGATAGGTTTGCCATTGAGGGCCAAGAAATGCGCCTATGGGGGATTGATGCGCCGGAATATCATCAAACCTGCTTAAAAAACACTATGCCTTTGCCGTGCGGTAAATATGCACGGCAAAGACTTGACAATTTAATCAAAGATGCACCGTTGCAGTGTGATTACGTGGACAGAGGCAGCTATAAGCGCATCATAGCGCGCTGTTACGTACAAAGAGAAGATGGGGGGCTTTAATGGTGGCGGCCGGCTTTGCTTTTGATTACCCAAGATACAGCCAGGGCGCCTATCGCGTGCAACAAAAAGCCGCGCAAACGGATCGGCGCGGCCTTTGGTCTATGAATTTTGAGATGCCTTGGGTGTGGCGCAGAAAAAAATAAGCCCCCTCCCCTGCCCTATACTATCTATCCGAATAATTTTTTAAAAAAACCTTTGTTTTTTTCGGTTTCGAGCTCTCTTTTTTGTCTTAAGTAAGCGTGCTTAATTCTTTTATTTTCATCGAGCAGTTTTCGCTCGCGCTCCTGACGCTCTTTTTCGGCTTTTTCTTGATTGGAAATCCGGCTTTCAAGAGCTTTAATGCTTTTATCCCAGCCGCCATTGCCTTCGCCGGTTTTGTCTTCAAGCAACTTCGTGATTTGATTGTAGCCGTCTTGAGCCTTATCAAGAGACTTTTTCATACCGTCTAACTGTTCTTCGAACATTTCGCGGGATTTTTGTCTCTCTGATTTTAAATCTTCGATGAAAGTGTCTTTGTCTTCAACCGTACTTTTTAATGACAAAATACGCTCTTGAAGCACGGCAATCTGGTCTGAAGAGACTGTTTTTGTAGTTTCACTACGGCCCGCTACACCCACTACATTATCGGGCGTTTTAATGCTTTCGGATTTTTTGGGTGCTTTATCCAAAGCTGCCGGGTCAACCTCACCATAAACACGTTGAAGTTCAGAAATCATGATTTTACGCTTGCCGCGCCCGTTCTCGGTAAAAGAGAGCTTCCCTTCATCCATATCCTTGTAGATAGTAGAGCGGGCCACCCCCGTCATTTTATGAGCCTGTGTGATTGATACGTTCATTTTTGTAGCCCCTACATTGTTATTTCACTACGTTTATACAACATAAGTACACTTCCGTACAGAATTTTTACACTACAAACACTACACAAAAAGACACGCCATCACCCTCTCTCGGTGTATTGACGTGTATTATTTGTAGCAATTCGTATTGCCGTAGTTTTCGTAGTTGTTGAACATAGGTTACTGATAAATAACAATACTAACAGTACATTTACTACGTATGAATACACAAAATGCGTGTACTGTGCTGTAGCATTGTGGATTGCGTGTATTTTTGCTATGGTTGTGTATTCCGATTCTCTTCCTTGGAGAATTGAAACAATTCCATCAACCTGACTTTATAAGGAGCGCACCAACAGTCTTTTAAAGCATTCCAGATAAGCAAAAACCGCCGTTGGCGCGGCGGTTTAAACTTTGAAGGCGATACCCTCAGCTAAATCTTTCAATAACTGTATCGCTTTCCCGAATCGGTTGCAAGTCTCAAATGACTTCCGCAAACCCTTTCTGTTGTCTTATCCACAGTGATTTACAGACTTCGCGATGAAAAACATGCAAACACATATTTTACCAGAAATGACGACGCCTGGAGGAGGGCGCATAGCTTCTCCCAAATTAAGACACTCACTTGAACAATGCGAAGAGTTCGAAGGACTAGAAAAAAACGTCAATCGTTATGATCTTCTTCTCTTGGTTAAAAGAGCAGGGAAGGCGGCCGGCTTTTCGCCGCGCATGATCACACTGCTCGATTACTATATGAGCTTTACGCGCGATATTGACTGGGAGGAGGGGAGTCGCCCAATTGTATACCAGTCTCTCGCCAGAACGGCCTTAGATATGGGCGTTTCTGAACGCCAGATTCAAATTCTTGAAAACCAGCTCTTTGAAGTGGGCGCATTAACATGGCATGACAGCGGCAATCATCGTCGCTTTGGCCAAAGATGTGATGAAACGGGCCAAATCATGTTCGCCTATGGCGCAGAATTGACACCTCTAGCTTACCTTCGGGCCGCTTTAAAAGACAAACTGGTTGAAAAGCAGCTCTATGATAAGGCCTGGATGGAAACAAAACGTCAGATTTCATGGTATCGGCGTCAAATTCGCGCGATTTTACTGGAAGCTGAGAGCGGGGCAGGGGATACAGGCGAAAGTTTTTCACTTGATAACACGGAGATCGTTGATTTTACGCGCCGCTATGAACAAGTGGCCGTGCCTATCCGCACATATATGGATTTAATGAGCCTCAGAGACCTCCTTGGAAAGCATAAAGAGCTTTACGAGACATTGAATGCAAAAGCTGCACAATATGATCAGGCACGCTTTAATAGTTCAAATAACAATGGAATAACGGATAAAGATTCATCCAAGGACGATTCAAATGACGTTCACTACAAATATACAAATAAAAAACAACTTAATAAATTAAGTACAAGTAGGACTTCGCCCAATGGCTTTCAGGAAAGCGTAGCTGAGGCGTCGCCGAGTCACTCAGACATCGATCCAAGTGGGAAAGGAGACGCAAAAAATGAGAAAAAAGAGGAATCATCGGACGAACAGTCTACCATCCTTTCAACAGGGCTTCAGCACGTGACCCTTAAACAGCTTCTCAATGTTTCAAGTGAGCGTTTGAAGGCACAACTTCCCATGGAGGCGCGGCCTATGAACACGAATGACTTTGTGGAAGCGGCTTCTCGTCTCAATAAAACCTTAGGAATCTCTCAAAACTCATGGGGGCATGCCTGCATGACCTTAAGCCGCATCGGTGCCGCTGTTTGTGTGATTTTGACGGATCAGGCGAATTTACGCGAAGAAAACCGCGTGATGAAGCCCGGTGCTTATTTCAATGCGATGGTTAACCGCGCAAAAACCGGTGATTTGAAGCTGCACAAAGCCGTCATGGGCATGCTGCGCCGTGAAAATGAGCTGGAAATAGCCAGAGTATCCCAGAAAAATAAAGGTTTAACGACCTGATTTATTCAGTAACTGAGCGCATATTAGACTATCCACGCCAAAAAGAGGAAGTTGTAGCGAAATAGATCACTCTTTTGAAATTTTGAAATGAAAGAACACTCAATCATTTACAAAGATTGTATAATTAAAGCCTATAAGGAGATGAAATCATGTATGTATCTTTAACGCTGGAATTAGAAGAAATAGTAAAAAGTAAAGTTGAATCAGGACTTTACAATAATGCCAGTGAAGTTGTCCGTGAGGCTTTGCGGTTTATGGAATTAAATCAAGACTTAGTGTTTAAGATGAAATTGGATAGATTACGCTCGCATCTTGCCGAAATAGCACAAGGGCAGGGGATTGCTCTTGAGACAGAAGAAGATACAACAACATTTTTCTCTGAAATAAAGCAATAAATGCCTCAATATCAGATCATTCTATTCAGCAAGATTGCATAGCATGCACCATCGTCTACGCTGCTCAAATATCTTTCTTTGATTTTGATTGTTGAATATTAATTCGTGCATAAATAGTGAGCATAATTATTTTATATCAATGGCAATAGTTGCCAATTATTTTGACAAATTTTGTCATCTCCTGTTATCATATAGTTATGAAGGAGTATGACCTATGGCAACCATGAATGTATCACTGCCTGATCCGATGAAAATATGGATTGAGGCGCGACTAAAAGACGGAAAATTCAGCAATACGAGCGACTATGTCCGTGATCTCATTCGCCGTGATCAAGAACGCACTGAGGCTATTGCCACGCTGCAAAAAGCTATTGATGAAGGCGTCAACAGCGGCGCGGCTGAGGAAGTTGATATGAAGGCATTCAAGCTGCGGATGCGGGAGCGATATGTCGCAAAATAGCAAATCCCAATATCGCCTTACACCCGCCGCGCAGACTGACCTTGAAGATATTTGGTATTACACCGCTCAAAAATGGTCAATCGACCAAGCAGACCGCTACTTAGATACCTTGGAAAATACATTCGCACAGCTTTTGGCCATGCCAGAAATTGCGCGTGAGCGGCCAGAGTTTAATCCGCCTGTTCGTATTCATCCAAGTGCCGAGCATATTGTCGTCTACCGAATAGAGCCGGCGCACATTGAAGTTATACGCATTTTAGGCGGTAAGCAGAATTGGCACTCAATTTTGCGTGTAATTGACCAATGATGATCGGTGATTTGAACAATTCAAACTGGAAATAGCGTTTGTACGCCGCATTTTTGCGTGGGGTTACTAAAACCAATGAATAAAAGTCAGAGCGTTTAGCCAAACAAAGTCATGCCCAAAAAAAATCATGCATTGTGATTATCATTAAATAATACTATAATATTAATATTAAGCAATTAAACAGATTTGATAATATCATGATATCACTTATTACTTCATCTCAAGCACAAAAAAAATTAGCGGAAAACGTCCGCTTAAGGCGTCTTAGCATGAATTTGACACAAGCAGGCCTGTCTGAGCGTTCTGGCGTCCCTTTGCCGACTTTGCGCAAGTTTGAGCAAAAAGGGCTAATTTCTTTGGAATCTTTTTTGAAACTTCAAATGGTTGTCGGCGGCCTTGACAGCATGCTTGATGCTTTAAGTTTGCCAGAGCAGAGTTTTTCCTCAATTGATGAAGTGCTTAAAGAGAATAAAAAGCCCGCGCGGCAAAGAGGAAGCCGCAAATGAAAGAGCTTACGGGCATCAAAGAAATTAAAGTGGGTCTTCATTTTGGGGAGGCAATCATCCCTGTCGGCCGCTTGGCGATACGAGATCGTATAATTTATTTTGAATATGATGCTGACTTTATCAAACGCGGCATTGAACTCTCACCGCTTCATCTGCCACTTCAATCAGGGCTTATGCGCTTTGATCGTCATTTATTTGAAGGGCTACCAGGCGTTTTCAACGACAGTCTGCCTGATGGCTGGGGGCGTTTGTTATTTGACCGTTATGCAAGGTCTCACAATATTTCACCGTCTCAGATCACGCCGCTCGACAGACTGGCGCATGTTGGCGTGAATGCTTTGGGAGCGCTTGTCTATGAGCCAGATCATAGTGATGATCATAGCCATGAGCCTATTAGTCTTGACCTGCTTGCCCGTCAAACGCGGGACGTATTGGAAGGGGAGGCGGATGATGTTCTTGGCACTCTGATGGCTTTAAATGGTTCCTCAGGCGGTGCGCGGCCAAAAGCGCTTATAGGGTTTGATAACAGCTTTACCCATATTGTTTACGGCGCACACAAATTGCCTGATGGTCATGAACCGTGGATGGTTAAGTTTGCAGGGTCACAAGAGGGTCATGACACTGGCGCGATTGAATATGTTTACGCGTTGATGGCGACTGAGGCTGGAATAGCCATGTCGCAAGTGCATTTGTTTGACGCGAAAGTGGGAGCCGGATTTTTTGCTATTAAACGTTTTGATCGCATAGAGGGACGCCGCGTTCATATGCACACCGCATGCGGCCTGTTGCATTCCGACTACCGAACGCCGTCTTTGGATTATCAAGATTTAATGGCTTTAACCAGTTCTTTAACGCGTGATGTTCGTGAAGTGGAAAAAATGTACAGATACGCCGTTTTTAATGTTTTGGCGCATAATCGCGACGATCACTCCAAGAATTTCAGTTTTTTAATGGATAAGACGGGTGCATGGCGGCTATCGCCTGCCTATGATCTTACATTCTCCTTAGGGCCGCGCGGCGAACAAAGCACAATGGTAATGGGCGAGGGGCGTCATCCTAGCGTGGATCATTTAAGCAAACTGGGCCAAGAGGCCGGCCTAAGCAATGAGCGCGTTAAGGAGATCATCACTCAAACGCGCGGCGCTCTATCCAAATGGGAAGAGTTGGCGGTTCAATATGGTGTGAGTGCATCGAGCATTGCCTTGATAAAGTCAAAGATTGAAATTGACTCTTAGGTTAATATCTTCTGATTATTTTTAACCTATAGGTTAAATGGAGAGTTTATAAAAATCTTGGATTACGGCGGCATGCGCTGTGAATCGATAAAGGCGTAAATTCAATCCGTAACAGCCTACTTTTGTTTTATATTGAGAAAATAGCGCGTGTATTTCAACTCACCTGTCTTCTTAAGGGCGCCAAGATCGACAAGGTTTTGTAAATCTCTTGTGGCCGTGGCTCTGGCAGCGCCTGTAATTGTAATGTAATTCTCTGCGCTTAAGCCGCCTTTAAAGCCCTCTATGCCCTCATTAAATATTCGACCAATGGCTTTGGCCTGTCTTTCATTGAGTTTGTCTTCATGGCGGCCATAGAATTTGCTCTTCTCAATCAGGAAGTCAATCATGCTTTGCGTGTAGTCCTGAGCATCAAGCACTGTTGCACAGAAATATTCCAGCCATTCTTGGATGTCTAATCCCCGATTTCCATTTTGAAGAGCGGCATAGTATTTCTTTCGGCTACTCTCAATAGCCTTAGCCAAAGCAATCAGAGTAGGGCGGTTTAATCCTTGAGAGAGTGCTTTTTCAGAGATAGCTCGGCCAATACGACCATTTCCATCTTCAAAGGGGTGAATGCTCTCAAACCAGAAATGCGCCAATCCTGCGCGAAGTAAAATCGGCGTTCTTGCGGCTTCTTGTTCATTAAACCAAGAGATAAAGGCGCTCATTTCGTTTGGAACAGCGCTCGCAGGCGGCGCTTCAAAATGGACTTTTGGGGCATGAATTGATCCTGACACAATTTGCATCGGCTCACTATCACTCCGGTAGCAGCCAATATCTTTCAAATCCCTGCGGCCATTTGTCAGCATTTCATGCCACAAAAAAAGTGCTTTATCGCTCAATGGATCATCATAGCTTTTATAAACATCAACCAACATTTCTGCGATGCCTTGCTCGGCAGCAGGAATTTTACGGCCATCTGTTTTTAATCCAAAATGCCTTTGAATGGATGATTGTAGGGAATCACGATCGAGGATTTCGCCCTCGATCTCTGATGTTTTTAAAGCCTCTTCACTGATTAGATATATCCGCAATGTGTCTTTATCATCATCTGTAATATGCTTCAGGCTGCCTTGAAGAATGCCGGCCTTATGCAGGAATTGGCTCTCATAATCTGATAATGCGTGTGCATCATAGATGAATTTCGGCCAGTCTTCGTGTTGCCAGTTCCAAGTCATGAGTTATAAAGCGCCTTTCTATAGCTCATAATACCATCATTTAGTGAGTTATAGAATATTATTTTATAACTCATGTTTTTGATAAAGGATGTTTTGGGAAAAGACGTCGTATCAGAATTCTATATGGCCTTAAACGCTTTCTGCGCCTAAAGTTTGGACAGTTTCTAGTTTTGTAACATGTGTCAAAATCGTTAAGTTTGATTTGAATGTGAGAGTTTATTACAGAGCTGACGTGTTAGGTTTGATATTGTATTTTTATCTATAAGCATGATTACCCTTTCCCCTTGTTCATCATTATGAGCGTTACCCGCAAAAGAGCGGGGCAGGCTTTATTCGCCAAGGCTCCCCGAACCACTTTATAAGTGTTTCGGCCCATTCGGGTGACAATCCGTGGGCGCGTTAAGAGTGCCAGAATTGTGCAAGCACAATACATCTAAGAAGGGTCATTAAGCGTCAAAGAACGCCTAATGACGTCACATTTGTTTTTCTTGTTTTTGTCTTGGCTCGCTCCGTCAATTCTCAAAGCCAAAAAATAGTAAAAATGACGGTTTTCACGCCGCTGCGCTTAAGCGCGAACCTTCCGCAATTTTTCCGATTTTTTACCCAAGCCCTTCATGGAAGGGTTTGAAAATTGACCGCTCTCGCCGCTTTCAAGCTCCAGTTCCTGTCGCCCCGAAAAAAGTATGTTTCGAGGCGCAATCTAAAAAAGAAAGGAATTGAACATGAGACAGATAACAACATCGACACAAACACCATCCCTGAGAGCGGAGGACTTAACGAATTTTTATGGGTCACAAACGTGGTTTCGGCATGGGCTATTTAGACAATATCTATACACGGAGGGCGTTCAATATGTTGCAGAGCAGGGGGAAGCTTATTGGCTGCTTGATAAGATTTTTGCTTGTCATGCCGGTGTGGAAGCACTTGCCCATGAAGAGTTTTGTGTCTGGGATTTAAAGCTCAATGATGAAGGGCAGGGGGCAAAGCTTATTTGCACTGATGGCAATGAAACGGCGCTCTATTCAGAAGCTATCCTCTTTACTGATTTTCCGCTTAAGAGCATTCGGCTTTTTTGCCAAAACAATGTCCTGATGCTCCCAAGCGAATATTAGAGAGGGACATCATGCACCTTTACCCTTTTAAAATCAGAACATCGCAAATCACCATCCAGACCCCTGCGCAAAGTGAGGAGGCCGCCATTCAAATTGTGATGGCCTCTGAAAATTGCCCACGAAGTGCAATCTTAAGCGTGGAGCGTCTGGGAGTGC
>Ga0307933_1001180_pt1 | contig 21423 bp, 17 predicted proteins | sample OrgLakmetageno88_FD_201811 | JGI IMG/M metagenome (GOLD analysis project Ga0307933, IMG submission 201811) | Saline water microbial communities from Organic Lake, Antarctica - #88 | ecosystem: Environmental > Aquatic > Non-marine Saline and Alkaline > Saline | place: Antarctica: Organic Lake... | reverse complement strand
AGCATGGGGATACTCACCATTCCAAGTCCCATTAAAATCATCAACGCGGCTAACACAGCCATTACGATGCCGGCAGTTTTCATATTCATATCTAAAAACTTAAAGCAGTGATTGGATTTTGGCAAATTATCAGGATTTAGTAAGACCGGTCTCAATACTTAAAGTTAAATAAAGAGACCGTACTTTATAGCCACTACCACTACTTCACCACAAACCCAACAATTTTCCCGGGCACAAAAATTTCTTTCACAATCGAACCTTCGGCTAAATACTGAGCCACTTTATCAATAGCTTTAGCGGCGGCTAGAACCTCATCTTTAGGCGCTTCGGCGGGCATAGAAAGTTCGGCGCGCAGTTTTCCGTTTACTTGCACGGCGTAGGTTACAGTATTTTCGACTAAATATTTTTCATCAAAACTTGGCCATGGTTCAAACACGATCGTTTTACCCTCTGGCTTAAATTTGGTATGCCAAATTTCCTCTGCTAGATGCGGGGCAAACGGGCTGAGTAAACGAATAAATTTTCCACCAGCAATTTTAGGAATATGATCTAGTTTTGAGAACTCGTTCATCCAGACCATCATTTGCGAAATAGCGGTGTTGAAGCGAAACGCTTCAATGTCTTCACCTACTTTTTTAACGGTTTTGTGGGTCAACGAAATCAATTCATCGCTCGGACACACATCGACCACTTCGTTATCTGAGAAGTAACGATTTACTCGGTCTAAAAACTTTCTAATGCCGCCAACCGAACCGGTACTCCAGGCTTTACCTTGTTCAAATGGCCCCATAAACATTTCGTAACAACGCAGCGTATCAGCGCCGTACTCGGCAATAACATCATCAGGGTTTACGACATTTCCGAGCGACTTAGACATTTTGCGACCGTCTTCAGCGGCAATCATGCCTTGATTGACCAATTTTTTAAACGGTTCTTTCGTTGAGACTAAACCGAGATCAAATAGCACTTTATGCCAAAATCGACCGTACAATAAATGTAAAACCGCGTGTTCGGCGCCACCTACATATAAATCAACGGGCCCCCAGTAATCAGACTTGGCTTTTGAACAAAATTCTTGTTCATTATGCGGATCCATAAACCGTAACCAGTACCAGCTACTCCCCGCCCAGTTGGGCATGGTAGAAGTTTCACGGGTAAAGTTTTGAGATCCGTTATCCGAAATAATAACGGTTCCCTCTGGGGTTATATCCCCTTTTACGTTTACCCACGTCTCAATTTTTGCCAGTGGCGATTGTCCATCGGCAGAGGGTTCGTAGTTTGGCGTTTCCGGTAATTCGAGTGGCAATTGCGAATCATCCAGCGCGTAGACTTTACCGGCTTCATCAAACACTAAGGGAATTGGTTCGCCCCAATAACGCTGACGCGTAAAAATCCAATCCCGTAATTTGTAGTTCACTTTCTTTTCCCCTTTCTGGTTTTCTTCTAGCCAGTTGATCATAGCGGCAATAGCTTCATCAACGGTCATTCCATTCAAGAAATCTGAATTAATCATTTTACCGCCTGTTTTTTGGAACGGCGAATCTAAATTCCCCACTACTTCTAAAATTTCTAAACCAAACTTCTCGGCAAACTCCAGGTCGCGTTCATCATGTGCGGGCACGGCCATAATGGCGCCCGTGCCGTAACTCATTAACACGTAATCGGCGATCCAAACGGGAATCTGTTTTCCGTTAACGGGGTTAATCGCAAACGCGCCGGTAAACACCCCTGACTTATCTTTATTAAGTTCGGTTCGTTCTAAATCAGACTTAGCCGCGACTTCGGATTTGTAAGCCTCAACCGCTGTTTTTTGTTCGTCAGTCGTAATGTCATCGACTAATGGATGTTCTGGTGATAGCACAAAATACGTCGCCCCAAACAAAGTGTCTGGACGCGTGGTATAAACGTTTACCATTTCCCCATTGATATCAAACCCAACTTCAGCCCCTTCAGATTTTCCAATCCAATTCGCCTGCATGGCTTTAATTTTTTGTGGCCACTCCGGTAAATCCTCTAAGTCATTGAGCAAACGTTCGGCGTAATCGGTAATTCTAAACATCCACTGTTTCAAATTACGTTTTTCTACCGGGCTGCCACAACGCTCATGCATTCCCTGCTCAACCTCTTCATTGGCGGCTACAATTTTACACTGCGGGCACCAATTCATGGCTTTAGCCTCTTCATAGGCAAGACCTTTTTTAAACAGTTGCAAGAAAATCCACTGTGACCATTTATAATAATCTGGGTCGGTGGTTGAGAAAGATCGATCCCAATCGTAACTAAAACCAAGGGCTTGAATTTGCCGTTTAAAGTTCGCTTCGTTTTCGGCCGTTGAAATTTTTGGATGCACGCCCGTTTTAATAGCGTAATTTTCGGCGGGCAAACCAAAGGCATCCCACCCCATCGGGTGCAAAACGTTAAAGCCTTTGTGGCGTTTATAACGACTCATAATGTCGGTCGCCGTATATCCCAAAGGATGCCCCACATGAAGCCCCGCGCCTGATGGATAAGGGAACATATCTAATGCATAATATTTCTCTTTGTCCGAAACATCTTCGGCTTTAAAACACTGGTGGTCTTCCCAGAATTTCTGCCACTTTGGTTCAATTGATTTATGGTCGTATTTCATAGTGGGCTCATACTAGATTATGGGTCCTAAAACTCAATCTAATTTACAGTTCAAACACCGTACCCTAAAGTACAAACAATGATTAAAAAATTTTTTATCGGTTTTTGGATCACTTCATTCGTGGTTGTGTTAGGTATTAACTGGCTGAAATACGACCGCCTGCAAAATCCCGAAATAAGTCTCCCTCAGCCCCAAATTACGGTTGGTAGCATAACTGACACAGCCGAAAATGACGCCCAATTTTTGAGCGCAGAAGAAGCCACGGAACGCTTTAATGATTTTACCGGCTTGCCCCAATTTACCCAAATTAGTACTGAAGATGTGGTGTATCACACCACCACTGCGGGGCTTGAAGTCAAAGGTTATCTGGCCATGCCAGAAGGCGACGGCCCTTTCCCTGGGATTGTGATGATTCATGAATGGTGGGGCTTAAACGACCAGGTGCGTGGCATGGCTCGTGATTATGCCGCTCAAGGTTATGCGGTTTTAGCCGTCGATATGTACGACGGAGATTCGGCTGCTACCCCAGAAGAAGCCCGTATTTTAGCCACTCGTGTGAGCGGTTTGCCTGAACCCGCGCTCGATAATTTAAAAGATGCCGTAGCGTATTTAAAACAAGCCGAGACTATTGATGGAGACCGTGTTGCCAGTTTAGGTTGGTGCTTTGGCGGTGGTTGGAGCTACGAAGTGGCCAAAAATAATTTAGGCGTTAAGGCGTCGGTTATTTATTACGGTCGATTTAACCCAGAAGACGATTTAGAAATTATGAAAACTAATATTCAAGGACACTTTGGAGCGGATGACCAAAGTATTCCGGTGGATGACGTAAAAGCCTTTCAAGCCAAACTCGCTACGCTCAACGGCGAACACCAAGTCTTTATTTACGAAAACGCGGGTCACGCGTTTGCCAACGAAGACAGCGATGCGTATCAAGAAGCATCAGCCCAAGCCGCTTGGGAACGAACCCTTGAATTTTTAAGTTCTAATTTGTAAGTCACAAATAATTTGCGTATTTAAAAAATGAGTCTAAAAGACCTGCAATCACGCAGGTTTTTTAAATTTTTAACAAACTTCTCACCGCGGTAATTTTCACAATGCACTTAAATAAACTCAAATCTAATCAAACGCTTAACTATCAACAAAGAGTCAGCCGAATTTTAGCGGCTTGTGCCGCTTTAATGATTGTTCCCGATAGATTACAAATTGAATCTGGAATAGAATTTTCGGCACCACAGGTGGAAGCCTTTGCGCGGACTGTAAATCAAGAGGTGGAACAAATTATTAAATTGCCACGTTTTAATGACGATCCAGTGCGCTCTTTAATTACCCAAACACCTAGTTTAGCAAGACCGCTAGCCAATTCCGATACACCATTTGTTCCCACAGAAGAGGAAGACGCCATGGCACAAGTCGATTATCCATTAGACATTGTTGAATCGAAAATAGAGGGAATGACCGAAACTTTAGAGTATGTGCTCGACGTGCCCGAAAGTGAAGCCTTGTTTGATAGCCTTCGAGCCGACCCTCGATTTAGGTCGGTAATAGCGTTACTAGGGGTCATTGAATCTAAACTAGATGCTACGGAAAGATCGCCTTCAGGAGCAATGGGACCGTTTCAAGACATGGGCGGTTTGCAAGGCGCCTTTGGGGATCTTAAAACGGTGGAGATTCTAGCCGAAAACAACTTATTACCCGTCATTGATCAGGCTGAATATAACCAAATTAGAGCTAATCTAGAAAATGACGTCCGGATGGATCGCGGCACGCTTTTAACCTTTCTTATAAATCAGCGAGACGCTAACTCCAGCTTTTGGCAAAAATTTGTTACCGAGCAATCCGTGTTACTCACAACGCCTGAAACCGCCGCTGAAATTGCTTATTTTTATTTAGAAAATTTAAAGATACAAGTTCGTGAAAGATTTGAAATTGAAGACCCCATTGAAGTACAGAATCTAGCTATTATGGCTTATAATTCGGGGTTCGGTAATATGCGAAATTTACATAAAATTATGACAGAAAGTGGCGAAACAGAATTTACGACCAACTCGATCATAGCGTTTGTTGAAAGTAGACGATTGCAAGCCCCGCACGAGCAAGCCCAAGATTATTTAGTGAAGTTTATTGCGCTTCAAACGGTTATTCAAAATCGAATCAGAACTTAATTTTTAAGGATCTCTTGGTAGTTGTGATAATACCTATAATGTGCTAAAATATAATAATGATTTTAGCGCCTGACGCCTTTGAAAGTAATGAAGCGGTTGAACAAACTTCCGTCAAGTTTCTTAAACGTTTACAGCTTGATGAGGGTTCTGAATTTGAGGAAATCAAAGACTCGCTGCAATATCTTGAGTCTATTACGCTTAAAGCCGATAACGAATTACCAGACGTACAAGACTTTGCGCTGCATTTGTTTGATGTAGCCCACAAATTACAAACCGAATATTTAAACGGCCGTTTGAACGAAAACTCAGACAGACTGGCGGAGCTGTTTCAACAAGAGTTGGAAAACCTTTTTAACACGCTGCCTCCTGAATTACGCGCGCTTCATAACCTGACTATTGAGGCTTTACTTAAGCCAAAAGAAGCCGCGCCAGAAGTGGTTGAAAATAATATTATAGAAGCTTTAAAAGAATCTATTAAGCCAGAGGCCTTAGAAGCGAAAGAACCGCCGTTGAGTTCTAAGCTTTTAGAAAAAATCAAAAGCAAAGCTAAGCTGAGCCCCAAACAAATTATGCAGGTTTTAGCCGCTTGCGCCGCTTTAAGTATTCCCTCTGATAAAGCGAGCATAGGCGAAGCCCCAGAGGGTGTTTACTTCACGCCAGAAAATTTAAGCCAACAGGTTTCCGCCGCCGTTGAAACTCAAATTCAAATAAATCCGACGGTGCCAGTCACAACTTCAACCGCACCAGAAAAACTACAAACACCTGCTTTTGAGGAACCCTTTGAGTTGTTAAAACAAGCTGCTTACCCAAGCGCGGTTGTGTCACCAGAAACATCTCAAATGAACAGCCGATTACAGTTTGTTTTAAATGATCCCGAGCGTAGAGCCTTATTTGATACCCTGCGACAAGACCCACGCTACCGACACGATATCGCCTTACTCGGCATTATTGAATCTAATTTAGATGCGAGCGCTATTTCTCACTCTGGGGCGATGGGACCTTTACAAGACATGGGCGGTTTGCAAGGCGCTTTTGGTGACCCAGACACGGTTGTTCAATTAGCCCGAGCAGACTTGTTGCCGCAAATAAACAACGCTCGTTACAACCAAATTATTAATCTGCATAAACGAGGCACTGAAATTCAACGGGGCACATTACTCGAATTTTTAATCGCTGAACGCAACGCTGGCACTGATTTCTGGAAAGAATTTTTATCCCAGCAAACCGCTTTACTGGTGAATGCCGAATCAGCCGCCCAGATTGCGGATTTGTATCTTGATGATTTAGTCGAAAAAGCCGACCGCAGCCTCCCCATTAATGGCGACCCGTTAGAAGCCCTCAACTTTGCGGTTATGTCTTACAACTTAGGCATGGGGCACCTGCATACCCTACGCAGACTTATGAATTTAGAAGGCGTTAACACTTTTAATACACACAGTGTTTTAAGTTTTATAGAGCGAGATGATTTTCATGATATACTACGAAAAAACAACCTAGGCGAGCTTCATAATAATTATGAGGAAGCGCAGGGTTATTTAGCCCGTTATATTGCCCTGCAACAAATTCTGCACAATCAAAGTCCGGCTACAGTTTAGGGTTCCACATCAACACCACTATCGCAAGCAACACCACGGCTGCGGCCGCGTATTGCACTGGGCTAATACGTTCACCAAAAATAAAATAGCCCGCCAATAAACTCATGGTGATCGCTAAAGCAGGCATAACCAGTAAGGCCATAGTCAGTGAATCTTCTTTTATGGCGAGAAACATAAAAGCGCCCCCCGCCGAATAAAGCGCCAGGCCCACTATAAAGTAAAGGGCTTTATCATTAAGCGCCCAGTATTTTCCTAAAATATCACCCCCAACATACAGCAACGAGCCCACCACCGAGTAAATCAGAAACATTATTGAATTGAATCGGCAATACTCCAGAGTGTGTCTCGCTGAGCTACAGGCCCGGTTAACTCGTACACCGAATTGTCATTTCGTTTTTTAATCAACGTAATGCCATTCCCCGTAATTAGTTCCGTGGTGCCATCGGTTGGGTTGTCTTTTGTTAATACTTTTAGCCACAACTGCGCGTCTGAAGCCACGTTTACCGGTGCGTTCGCCACTCCAATTGAAGCCAGTGAACCTTCGTACGTTCCAAAACTTCTAAACCAATTACCGTAGGGTACTTTTAAGCTGAATCCAAGATTACTCTCGAAATCATAGGCTCGGTCATCAATCAAATTTGTGTAGTCAGCCTCATTTACGACCACTGGCGTCGCTTCAACTGGTGTTGTAACAGGCGTAGAAACTTCTGCCGCTTCAGGCACGGCTTCAACGTCATCGCCAGAAAGTAAACCGCTAATTAAACCTCTCGCTCTGTTAACCGCTGAATCTTCGTCGACGTCTTCTTCGGTTTCTTCATTTTCGGCGGCTTCTTGCTCGGCTTTGGCGGCTTCTGAGGCGGCTAACTTCTCCGCTTCGGCTTCCGCTTTCGCTTTTTGTTCGTCTATCACTACTTCTTGCACCGCCGCCTCGCCCTCTACAAATGACTGTAATAAATCAAAGACTGATTTTTTAGTCTCAAAGTCATCAAAGAAATACGTAGCGGTAAAGACATATTTTTTCGGATCAATATTTGAATACAACGTTATGACTTCTCGCTCTTTACCATTCTCATCGGTTGTTGATTCGTTCATGCCCGTAAACCCGTTCATAGATATATTTGGATTATCGATACCGCTTTCTGGCGAGTAATCTTCAACCGAAAAAGTGAGGAAAACGCGTCTGGCTGGGTCTTCTTTGTTTAAAAAGTAAACCACACCGTTTGGCGCTAAGCTGTATTCCCAAGTGTTAGGCACAAGCATCGTAAATTTCTTGGTAGAAAACCGTTGTGGGCCTGTTTCCTCTTCTTCCTCATCGGTCATAAGGGAAGCGACCCGAATCCCTTCTACCCAAAAAATCTGACGCATTTTTTCATTTCGCCACACGCCTTCTAGCATTACCTCTTGTCCTTCAAATTCAGCCAGTTGTACCAAGTCAGAAGCTAGGTAACCCACCAATTTATTGTCGCGTTCTAACCGGTGCGTAGCCCGCGTTGAAACCGATACTGAGAACGGGTACAATTTCCCTTCAATGGTTTCTAAATTCTCTTCTGGTAAACGCTCAAACGGATCTTCTTTTTCAGGTAATACGCAGGCCGTTAAGGTCAGTAATGAAGCCAAGAGACCGAAGAAGAATGTTTTTTTCATAAATTTTTATCAATTCGTCACAGGCGATTTTGGTCAATTATTCTAAAATAGCAAGATAGAACACATATTTTGTACATCAGAGTAAGGCACTCTTTTTAAAACGATTAACCGTTTAAAAAAGTGACGCTAGCCGCTGATTTTACTCATAAAATTTTTTGATAATTTTTTATAATTCGCTTTTTTCTCGTCATCCATTTTGTTAGCCATGGCGACCATCATGCTCCAACGGTGGTTTTTCTTTAAATCTTCCGCATTTTTTAAAATCCAATTCCAATACAGCGCGTCCCAAGTATCGGCCCAGTCACCCGTTTTGTAGTGACTCATTTTTTTTACATAATTAGAACCCGAAAAATAGGGTTTAGTCGTTATAAGTCCCCCATCGGCATTTTGGCTCATGGCATAAACGTTGGGCACCATCACCCAATCATAACTGTCTATGAACATCTCCATAAACCATTTATAAATTTCATCAGGGTCAAATTCACATAAAAACATAAAGCCCCCCAGTACCATCAAGCGTTCAATATGATGACAATATCCCGTTTTAACCGTTCGTTTAATCGCATCATCTATGGGGTCAATGCCAGTGGTGCCGTCGTAAAATGATTTTGGAATTTTGTTATGGTGCTGCCAGTGGTTCGTCGTGCGCATGGTCACACCATACTTTTCGTAACTCAGGCGCATAAATTCACGCCAACCAATAATCTGCCGCACAAAACCTTCTTGGCTAGCGAGTGACACCTCATTTTCTTCACCGTACTTCAAAGCCGCTTCAATAATTTGCTTGGGCGTGAGAAGCCCAATATTAAGCATCGGGGTTAAGATGCTGTGATACAACCAATTTTCACCTTCCACAATCGCATCTTCATAGGGGCCAAATTCGTTAAAGCGCTGTTCTAAGAAAGTTTCTAACCAAGCTTCTGCCTGATCATGATTTACGGGGTAATAAAATTTATCGACCAAGCCGTAGTTATCAGAGAAATTCTGAACCACATATTCTTTCGCTTCTTTTATGTATTTATTCTCTTCAGGAAATTCAAGCTTCGGCAGATCTTTGATTTTAGTTTTAGGCACTTTTTTTCGATTCGCTTCATCATAACTCCACTGTCCGCCCTTTGGTTCATCCCCATCCATTAGTATATCTAAACGCGTGCGCTGTTGCTTATAAAAGTCAGCCATTAACAATTTTTTCTTTTCTCCTGCCCAGTCTTGGTTTATTTGCGGCGTGTTAAAAAACATTGGCGTTGTTAAAATCTCCAACTCAATTTCATGTTGAGTCGCTAATTTCTTAAGTCTTTTTTCAAGCGTAAAATCAACAACCTCGCATACGATCATTTTTTTATAAGACTGCTTTTTATAATGAACAAATATAGTGTTCAAATTAGATTTATCATTTTCGTATTCAAAGTAATCTGTTTTTTTATCTCGCTCTTTAAGCAGGGCTTCATAAGACTTCATACTCGCGCGGTGTAAGACCAATTTCTGCTTATGAAATTTAATAGGATATTGTTTATCCCCGAAAAACAAAGTGTCTTCAATTAAGGCGACAGACTCAATGTCATAATTAAATCCTGGGTGATCAGAAAAAAGCTGATGCGGAAAAACGAGTAAAATACTTTTCATGTAAATACATTTTAAGTTATAGTTAATTTTCAAACAATGAATATACTTAATTTTTTAATTACGCGAGACGAAGTGCTCGAACAAATTCGAGCCTTAGACCCGATAAAATACGCTAAAACGCGCAATTTTTTAAACGGTCAGGTTAGCTATTTGAGTCCCTTTATTACTCATGGTGTCATTTCTACTAAAACGGTCGCTGATGTTGTACTGGAAAAATACGAAGTACGTGACAGTGAAAAATTACTAGCCGAACTAGGTTGGCGAGAATTTTTTCACCGGGTCTGGCAAAGCCAAGGGGAAGAAATTTTTAATGATTTACGGTACGACCAAGAAAAAGTGTACAGCCAAGAAATACCGCTCGCGTTAATGGAAGCCCGAACGGGTATCGACGCCCTTGATAAAAATATTGAGCGCTTGAAAGAAACGGGGTACATGCACAATCACGCCCGTATGTGGACGGCGAGTATTGCCGGCAATATGGCTCAAACGGCTTGGTACCACCCAGCGAGATGGTTGTATTACCATTTACTGGATGGTGATTTAGCCAGCAACACGCTCAGCTGGCAGTGGATTGTGGGCAGCTTTAGTCATAAAAAATATTACGCTAATCAAGAAAATGTAAATAAATACAGTGAGCAGAGACAAACTCACTCGTGGTTAGACGTGCCCTATGAAAGTTTTGAAACCATGGAGATTCCTGACAGTTTAACCGAACGAACCGAGCTTAAACTGACAAATGAATTTCCCGCCTCAACGGCGGAACCGATCACCAAAACCGACAAAACGGTTTTACTGTATTCAATTTGGAATTTAGACGCTAATTGGAGAAAGGAGGAAAACGTGGAACGTGTATTGTGGATTAAGCCGTCTATGCACGAAGAGATGGCGATGAGCCCAAAACGGTGGGAGTTTATTGTGCATTGGGCGAGCCAAATTGAAGGCTTAAAGATTTTCGTTGGCACGAAGCATGAATTGTTTCCTGACGGCACTAACCAATTAAATATTGTAACCCGTGAGTACCCAGAAACAGCCGATTGGCCTGGCAGTCGGGACGAACGAGAATGGCTGTACCCCGAAACCAAAGGGTATTTTAAAAACTTCTTTAGCTTTTGGAAACTCGCCCAGAAAGAATTACCTGGTTTAAGATCCATGCATAAGCCCCACAAAAACTAATGGATTTGAAAGCTCAAACTAAAATCTGCCCGACGTGTAACCGACCGTTTCATAATCGAAAAAAATGGGAATCTCGCGGTTTGTGGCCTGAAATTAAATACTGTTCTGAGCGCTGTCGTAACCACGCCAAATAATGAAAAAGCTAAAAGAAAAACACGTCGAACGCCTGATGAAAGGTAAAAAGTCGGGTGTACATTTAGGCTCTAGGCAAGTCCCCCATCATTTATTTGCCCACGAAACAACGCAATTTGAATTGGCTATTAAGTATGGTTTTTTAACGATTAAAGAAGATTCTCGCGTTAACCTGCTTAACTTGTGGGAGAAATATTGTGCCGCGCAAGAAAGATCGATGCTCGTGCTAAAAAAATACAACGATGGACACGCCGAAGTCTGGAACGATTATCAAATCGAAGTCTACAAAGACGCTAAATTGGCCCGCGCAGGTATTAAGCTCGCGGTCGCAAAATAATCCCGGCCGTAATTAAGTGTTGAAGATTAAGCGGCTCTTCTTGTGTTAAATTATGGCTTTTAGTTATAGCCACGACAAACAGTTCGTGATCTCCTTCTGCGAGCCCCAAAGATTTAACGGTTCCAACTTTCATGAAACCTAAAATATTTGGCAGCAGTTCTACTTCGTTCTTAAAATTTTGAAGCACTGGTTTTAAAGCCTCATACTTCGGCGTTTTGTGACCCGATTTTTTACCAAGAAACTCTATCTGATCTAAGTTTTTCTCGGATAACACCTGCAGGTAACCAACGCCAGCCGCTTTGAAATTTTCAAACGTTTTACTTTTAGGGTCTAACGCGATTAAAAAATGTTTGGGTTCCATACTTATACCCACCACGTAGGTACAAATATTGGCGTTCCAGGTTTGGTTGGCGTCAAAAGTAATCAAACTGTAAACCGGCGTCGTGACACGGTTCCAAGGACGATGCATTTAGTTTATTTTTAAGGACATTTAGTCTAGAATATTTTTCCTATGAAGCGAGCGATTTGGTGGATAAAACGAGACTTTAGACTGAGCGATAACCAAGCGTTAACTCAGGCGATAACTGAGTGTGATGAAGTTCTGCCGATATTTGTTTTTGAAACGGGTTTGATTGAATGCCCCGATTATTCGCCGATGCACCTGTGGGCGTGGCAAACCGCCCTTAAAGATTTAACAGCTAAAACGAAAAATTTAAACGCTGATATCTTTATTGAAACGGGAGATCTTTTAACCGTGCTTGAAAGCTTAAAATCGAGCTACGATTTTACGCATATTTATAGCCATGAAGAAACGGGTAACGCTTGGACTTACCAGCGCGACAAAGATTTAGCCAAGTGGTGTAAAAAGCAAAATGTTAAATGGTCAGAGTACGACCAAACGGGAGTGATTAGACGGCTTAAAAGCCGGGCAGCAAGAACCCCCATTATTGAAGAGCGGCTCTACAACCAAAAGCCAATCCCCGCCCCGGCTACATTAAAATTCCCAGAAAATTTAAAGTCCGATGCCAGCAATATAATGCCAGAGGTAAACGATTTTTATAATCTAAAAGATTTTCCAGAGATTGACTTTGATGTGCTTCAAACGGTGAGTGAAACCCAGGCCCGCACTGATTTTAAATCTTTTCTTAATAACCGAGGTCTTGGTTATTCAGGCGGTATTTCTTCACCCAACACCGCTTTTTTTCATGGCTCACGCTTGAGTGTGCATTTAGCCTGGGGCACCATTACGCTACGCCAATGCTTTGCGGGGGTAGCGCATAAAATCAAACACTTAAACGCCCCCACCAGAGGGGAACATCAGCAATGGATGCGTAGTATGAAAGCTTTTTGTTCGCGGCTGCACTGGCACGATCATTTTATTCAGCGGCTTGAAAGTGAACCGAGGATGGAATTTAAACCACTAAACCCCGCCTATGAAAAAATTAGTTATCAAAATAAGCCTGATTTTTTAAACGCTTGGCATAAAGGGCAAACGGGATTTCCGATGGTAGATGCCTGCATGCGCTGTTTACAGACAACTGGTTTTTTGAATTTCAGAATGCGATCGATGGTGGTCAGCTTTGCTACTTTCGGGCTCCACTTAGACTGGCGTTATATTCGAGACCCACTGGCGCAAATATTTTTAGACTACGAACCCGGTATTCATTTTTCACAGCTACAAATGCAAGCCGGCATTGTCGGTATTAACACGATTCGGGTTTATAGCCCCACGAAACAAATTGAAGATCAAGACCCAGAATGTAAATTTATCAAAAAATGGATTCCGGAGTTGAAAGGCTTTACCGCCGCTGAAATCAAAAGTTACGAAACCCTTTCTTTAGGCGATTACCCAAAACCAATGGTTGATTTTAAAACCAACGTCAAAGCCATGAAAGACCAAGTGTTTGACATTCGCAAAAGTGAGGAAGGCCAATACCAAAGTAAAAAAGTGCTGCACAAACATGGCTCGAAAAAGAAACGTTTTACCAAACAAAAACCTAAACCACCAGACCCCCAATTAACGCTGTTTGAAGTTTGAGTTTGGTTAAATATTTTTCTCAACTATCACGGCTTCTGTTTCTAATTCTACCTCGAGTACGGTTCGCCCAATTTCCGATATTTTTTGTGTCCACCACAGAGACATAGAAGCCAACACAAACACAAAAATAAAAACCAGACTTTGCGAATCAATTAAAAAAAGGAGCAACGTCACAATCCCGAAAGTAAAGAAGTAAACCGTTTGCGCTAAAAAAAGTCTTATATGCGCTCTTTCTAACGTATTACCAGAGTGAATCCACTTATAAAACTGCATATCATAAGGCACCTTCATGGTTTGGTCATTCACTTTATTAAGGCTATCGATAATACCAATGGTGAAAGGTTCCCACCACACACCACGAATAAAATTAAGTACTACCGAGCGGTAAGCACCATGTCTTAATGTCGATTCTGGACCCTTAGTGCCAGTGTCCATTTTTCTTCCAATCCAGAAAGCGACTGCCATAGCCACGCCCGAAGACAAGCCCGCCACTAAACCAATACTGGTCATGTTCGTAAGCACAATAATCAAGAATAACGGCCAGGCCACAAACATCACGCCATCAAAAAACACGCGCCCAAACTCTGCCTGCAACAACGCTTTTGGTGTTTCTTTACGAAGATCAAGTATGAATTTTTGGGGCGTGTATGGAAAGTTAAATTTTTCATCTGGCGTCAGTAATAGCACCCCCCCCGCTAATAAAAAGAATCCTAAGCCGATGTAAGTGGTATAAATAAAACCAAATTGATCGGTAATAATACCGCCTAAAATAGGGGCTAAAATGGTACCAACCATGATAGCAATTTGCAGGTAGGCCAGTGATTTACCTCGACTTTGTTTGTTTAAATGATGCGACAAAAACACGTCGTACGCCATATTAGAAGTCGCGCCAAAAAGTCCTCTAATTACAAATAGCGGTATAAGCCACAACATCGTTTGGCTAAAATCAGTGGTTAAAACTAACGGCACTAATAACCAATACACAAACAAAGCAAAAGCCCGCGAGGCAATAGCGTGCTTTACACCAATTAATTTAATAATCGGTCCGACTACCGGTACGGGTAAAACCCAAAAAATTTGTCCAATCAGAAAATAAGCCGCTACTTGCCACAGTTCATAATTTAAATTTATAAACATGTGGTAGGCCAAACTTAATACCACTAAGTTTCTTCCTAAGTAAAAAAACAATTGGAAAAGCCCTACCTCTAGCATCTCTTTATCAAACTTAAGATGGAATAGATTTTGAAAATCAGCGTTTATAGCTCTTTGAGACATACGTTTATAAAATAAAATAACAGCCGGCAAAGTAACCCAGTGTCGTTAATAAAATAGTCAGCACTAAACCGTCTTGCTTAACGGCTCGAACGCACACAATCGTTAAAAAGCCACTGAGTCGGTAGGCCCAAGTTTTTTCAATCGCGTGGGCCGCTTTCATCAAAACTTTCAGGCTGCGTTCCACCGCGGCGTTAAATTTAAATAAGGCTTTAACGAGCGGTTTTTTGTTAACGGCTTTAAGGCGTTTCATTAAACGACGGTACAATTTTGCATGCATACGTTCTATTTTAGCCACCAGTAATTCACCCCCTTGGGCAAATGTTAGATTCCGAGTCAGAGTAAACATCATTTTTTAACAATTAGGTTTTGGGTCGGCGCAAAGTTAAGTCCTGCCAACATTCGCAATTCATTTTTTTGTTCTATAAACGCTAGCTGTGCCGCTTGATCTTCGGCTAAAGCCATCGTTTCAACTTCTAGTAATTCGTTTAATAATTCTCTCGTTTTTGGGCCAACACTGCCTGCTCCGGCGGTGCTTTCTGTGGCAATCAAACCTTCGGCTAATTGAAATTCAATCAACGCTTTTTTGGTTAGATTTCCAAAATAACCGGTTGGCTGATGATCGAGTAATTCTCGTTGAACTAAAATCTCTTGCAGTTTAACCACTGACTCATCTCGTTTTCCTTTAGAGAGATTGTCGTAAAGTTAAAATCGTTCCATCTTTCCAGTAAAGCTTTTTGCGTTTCAAATTTGTTAAGCGCTTCACTTAAAGCTGCTTGAGTTTTAGGACCAAAACCTCCCGCTCCAACTTGAGTGCTTGAATCAACCACAAAGTTTTCTAACTGAAAATTAAGCACCGCAGATTTCAATTCCGCGCCAAATTCACCGTCTTTAGCGCCAATATAAAACCCTAGTTTTTCGAGCGCCTCTTGGAGTGTCGTTACGGCTTCACCAGAGTCTCCCAAATATAATTTTTCTACAAATTGCTGTACGGCTGGAATATCAAGCAGTCTGGTAAGCGGCGTAACCGCTTTAAAGTTAACCGCTATATCAATATTGCCCGCTTCGCCTGGTTCATAGAGCGTACCATTCGTATGCCATAGACCAATATCTAAAGCTCGGGCTAAACCCTCTTCTCCGTACCCCGTCCATAAATCGAGTCGGTCGTGGCGCGCAATGTTACGACCGCCTTTTTCTACAATGGCACCACCGCGATCATGCACCGAACCACAACCAAAACCGGGTAAACAAATAACCGTTCCAAAGGCGTATGAAGAAGGAGCGGCAATCATCCCAGGGAAAACCGGTGTCCCATCAGCCCCAGCGATTCCGTGACCATTAAGCCGTTTGTCCGATTCATAACTTCCCGTTACGTAATAGGTTTGATTTGGCAGGGGGGAGTAATACCCCGTCACCGTAAACTCCCGCGCTTCACCCGCGGCATTAGCCGTTAAAGCCACCACTGTCGGAGCTACAAATGCCATTGTTAGTACTGCCAGTCGTTTCATTTTGAGTGAATACATCAGGCGATTGTAGTACTTTTAAAAACCCTCTGCAAGAGATATAGCTAGACTGATTTAATAAAAGGTGTTTTTTACAAACTAATCTCCATCTTCATTTTCATCGTTTTCTGCCGCTTGAGCCGCTCTAACCGCGGCAATCCGACGCTGCATTTCTGCATTCGTTACCGGTGCTGGCCCGGCTGGTTCATCAATCGTGACTGGCCGCCGAGCGTACTGGCCGTATTGTGGTCTTGATTGTTGTCTTTTTGGCGCTCCTCCAGAACGGTTACTTAAATGCAACGACCCTTTTGGCCGCGCGCTTGATACAGTCTTAACAGACGCTGTTTTAGTCGCAACGGCTGTGCGCTCGGTCCCAATGGCTGATATTTTTTCACGAATAACGTTAAGCGCCCGGGCTTTAATATCTTCAATAAGAGCGTTTTTACCGACAACTTCTGTTACAGCTTGAGCCACTCTTTGTGTTTCTTTACGAGAAAGCCCAATTTTCATAGTACGAGACATTTCTCGCGCCGCCTCTCGTGCCCAAGGGTCTACCTCTGGCAAGGCCGGCACTGCTTGAGGAGCCGACTGAACTTTTTTAGGCGCTACTTTTTCCCGTTCCACTTTTGGCATTGGCGGTGCTAGAGCTTGCTTAGCTTTTAAAGTTACATCCGGGAGTTTGGCTTCAAAACCGCCGTCGCGCGCAATTGGTGGACGCATCTTAGCTGCCGCTGGGATTTGCGGCGATTCAGCTCTACGAGCACTCGCAGAAGATAACGCTTGGTGAGTTTCACACATCCCTTATAAATTAACACTTCTAAACGTTATTACAAGTTTTCAAAGAGTGCCTCCTTATCTTTTTCGTATTTGCCAGACATCCAGGCTTTATGTTGTTCCTCTTTAAAGCGAACCGCTAATTCACCAATTACGCGATGAGCGGCCGCCACGCCCGCGCCTAATTCTCCCGTCTCTATGGCCACTTGAGCATCCGCAAAATAACGCTGCATACAAGTATCAACTGCTTCGTAATGCTGTGTATTTTCTTCTGGAGTTCCCCGCTTATGACTATTAAAAGGATGAATCCACGGGGCGTGCAAAATTGAACTTAAACCATGTGGCTTTAAAACCTGTTCTACAAAATCTTTTTTAAATCTCGCCCCCAAATCTTTATAAGGGCCCACTCCTTTTTCATGCTGTATTAAAATTGAAGCGATCAATCGATAATTAGAAATATCGTCTGGATCAAAACGTCCAAGCACATCAGTGCGTCCATCTAGCCCAAACATCATCGGTAAGTTTGTGTTTAATACTCCCGCGTCGTAGGCCATCATTCGCGAAGCCGTTTGATTGTCATGACTGGTGCCAAAGGCTTCTTCCCGGTAACTATAATTTCTATTTGAAGCTAAAATCACACTAGAGCCAAGAATCGCTAAAGACTCAGGATCTTCCAAGCGCCCTGGTACGGTAATTTGTAACTCTGGATCAATGCCCCCTTTAAAAATACCTAAATGTTCTAACAGCAGCAGCATGTGTTTTAATTCTTCGCTACTAGGCACAGGCGGTAAAATCAAGGACTGATCCGCATGAATAAGCCGAAAAGAAGTTTGATCGAGCCCAAATATATTTTTCACCACCTGAATATGGCTGCTATCAAAGGGCTTGATAACGTGCACCTTGGCACCGCCTGGCAGAAGTCCAAAGTCTGCTTTTCTCCACTGTTTAACACGTTCTTTGAAACCCGGATAAGCCTGTAAAAAAGCTTGCTCCATTTGGGCTGGGTCCGTTTTAAAATCTGGTCTAAATAACGTTGGCAAATTCGTATCAGTATTAGAGATTACGGTTGCGGAACTTAAACGTTCGTCCTCACTCAAATTAGCCGTCGCTAAATTTGCTAAACCTTGTCCTACCGAACCAAGCGTTAACATATTACCCGTAATTTGATCATACCCGTTTTGACGAAATCTAGAACTATCACTGAGCATAGAAGCCGATAAAGCTTTTTCTCTAAACCCTTTAACTGAAGTGGCCAGGGCTATTAAAGACTGTTGGTTAAACTGGGTCGACATTAAAACATCAATCACATTTTTTGGCACCGCTCCTCGAACCTCATGCCAAAGGCCTTCTAATTTTTTTCTAATCTCCACTCCATCAAATTCGAAGTCTTCGGTATATCCCCGCCGCATTGATTGCTCAAAACTTCTACGGTACTGCTGTGACAAGTCCTGCGTTTGCTTATACGCTTTACGAATTGATTCAAAAACCGTTAGCACCTTTAAAGCCGAATCTGATTCTCTTGTAAAATGAGCTAAACGATCACGATCAAGCAAATAATCAGGCAAACCATAGCTTTCTGGGGTTACCTCTGTATGAACGGCTTCTAATAAAGCCGATAATTCATTTGATACCGGTGAATTTAAGGGATCTATATCACCTAAAGCCACTGCAGAATCCATTAAATCAATAATCACCTCACTCAAAAGTGATCCAAACGCTGCGTTTTGACCGATCATGCCCAGCAGCGGAAAAACTTTTTCTAAAAACTTTAATCTTTGCCCCGATAGCTTCGCGCGGTTATTTCTTAAATTTCCAACACGGTTGTTATTCAACTTTTTTACCACCGCTTCATAACGAGCCTCTAAAGATTTCCAATTAAGATCAATTGGTTCCTGCTCTGAAAATCTTACTTCATCGCCGTTAAGATAGTACGCATCATAATGTTCATTTTGAAACCACTCATCCTCTTCTAATTCAAACACCGCATTATAATCAGCCGAGTGCAAATCATATTCTCTTCTAAACCCAGCAGTTAAACGTTCTAATTTAGCCGCCGCTACTTCCGGCAATAAACCTTCGTAATGTTTTGGGTGCAAGTAGTCGCACTCAATCTCTACGGCTTCTCTAATTTGTTGTCGCTCAGAATCTTCAATTGATCCATGCACCCACTTCAACCAGGTCTCCAGCTGCTCGTATTCTACAAGCCCCAGTCCCCACAAATGAACTAAATCTGCCAGCAAAGTTTGTCGGTTCACCGTTTTTTGGGCTTGATTTCGTTTGGCTCGTTCTCGGTCCCCATTCATTGGGTTCGCAAACATTACCTCGTTCATGTATTCGGTATCACGAGCATGCATGACGTGTTCATATAAGCGTAAAAACCCAGGTGGAGGCGAAAGCGGGTTTGGCATACGCGGCGCAATGAAAGTGAAGTAATAACTTAACGTTTCCTCAGACAAACATTCCTGTTTGGCCAGCTCATAAAAAGAAAATAAATCTCCCAGACCATCATTAATTCTGGGTTCGTCGGCTAAATTCTCGAGCGAGAGTGTTTCTTCGGCCTGGGTGGTTAGTAACGGAGTTTGATTTAAATATAATTGCAGTAAGGGTTTCAACTTTGACCGCTCCGACAGTGGCAAAGATAAAAATCTATCAATCAACGCTAAACGTTCTGGGGTCACATTATTGTCTTCGACCATCTTTTCGTCTTCTTCTGGCGTGCCGAGCATACTGACCAGTAAACAGCTCATCCCCGGCAAATTTATTGAAGCCTCGTTCCCCTCCATCACGTTTCGCCACGGACTGTCGGGTGCTTGTTTATCAGCGTACGCTAAAAATTCGTCTATAAATTTTTCTAATTGAGCCTCTTTAGAATTGGGAAGCAGATTAATCAACAGCTGCAGCACTCTTGCCGCTCGCTCTATGTTTCCAATACCGTAGCGCACAGCAATAAAATTTGTGATTTCAACGGTTTTTTCTAGTGATAATCCCACAACACTGTGCAGTTGATAGCCTTTAGCTTTTAATAAATTCAAACACTCTAACCCTTCAGGCCCTGAAACAGTGAAAATCTGCATCACTAAGTCTCGGCCGGCTTCATCATTGGCTATAACTAACTTATTATCATCAAGCACTATTTTTTTGGCTTCACGATTAAAAATTTCACAGAAGTCCTGGTTCTCACTTATCCAGGGTGGTACCGCTCTCGTTCGACCAAATTGATCTGTTTTAAAAAATTCTTCTTCATCGTAATTAGAAGGTCGATGCCAAGAAGGATACCCAGTTGCCTCATCACCGTCATAAAACTTCTCTAGTAAATCAAACGCATAAATAAGAGTTGCCTCGCTGCCACCATCGGGCGCTAGGCTTTTATAAAACACACTTAAATGATCTATATCTAATCCGTTATCAATCAAAATTCTTAAGCGTTTAAATCGCTCTCGTAACGGGGTCGTATTTTCATTTTCTGAGGGTTCAAACCATTCTGATTTTAGTAAATCTTCCGATTTCAAACAAAAGGCTAAAAATGCGGGCGCCGTTTGTGAATCCCAAGTTCTAGCTAAATTCACCCAAACCTCTCTTTCTAAAGTTCGGTTGAATTTTCTTGTGTGTAAGTGACCGTGAGGCGCGGTGTTAACCGCTAAGGGCACAACATGTTCTAAACTTCCCCATACCGCCCCTGGCGGAAAATCACCTTGTAAATACATCTCAGTTATGTAACCAATCATGTACTCTGATCTAGCTTTTAACCACTCAACCGGATGTGCTTATTGCAACTCGGCTAGATGAGGGTTTATTAGGTTTGTATAAAATTCAACTCGTGGATCACGACATGCACCTGTCGCTAAATTCTCGGCGTGCATAAACGCAAAAATTTCGTCTTTTGCGCTTAAACTTGTGGGTTTATTACTGCCCACTCGAATCCCAATTTTTTCTTCACTCAGTTCAATTTTCGGTGGTTTTGCTTTAGCCAAACGTTGCTTTAAACGCGTCAGTGTTTCTAAAACAGACCGCTCATAGAGACCCTCAATTCTCATTCCATCTTCGCCTTTTTCATCCTGTCTTTCATAGTTTCTGTAGTCAGAAAAATTATTTCCATGGCGACTAAAATACCGACTACCAAAATTGAGTCCGCCTTCTCTCCCCGCTCGTGGCCTTACTCCAACGCCCATTAAGGCTTCAACTGGTGGTTGGCCTCTCCCTCCATAAACCCATTGCTTTTCATAAGCCTCGTGTCGTGGGCGATCATTTAAATATTCTTCATCTATATCGGAGTAGTTAAAAAAATCTCTGTCCGTAAAATTTTCGTTCAGACGAGTTTCATCAAATCCAGAATACCGATTCTCACGACGCCTTCTTTTCATTATATATTTAATAAATTAAAAACATAAAACTGTCAACTAACTTAGTCATAGCGTTTTATGTACAAAAAATTTGACCAGCATACGAACACAAATTATATTCAACTGTGATGATGAACTTGGCGCTCTTTTCTTCCACGTTTTATAAATCAAACAAGAAATCAATGCGCCTCTTTCTTATCAC
>Ga0307933_1001177_pt1 | contig 21475 bp, 19 predicted proteins | sample OrgLakmetageno88_FD_201811 | JGI IMG/M metagenome (GOLD analysis project Ga0307933, IMG submission 201811) | Saline water microbial communities from Organic Lake, Antarctica - #88 | ecosystem: Environmental > Aquatic > Non-marine Saline and Alkaline > Saline | place: Antarctica: Organic Lake... | reverse complement strand
TATAGTCTTGCGTTAATTTGCTCGTATTGAAAAACAGGAAACGCACCACGTATGGTTGTTTCCAGTCCAGTAGGAACCAGCTGTATAAAGTCATTTACAAAGTTGATATAAGGATTGATTTCAAAATCTAGATCGCCTTCATTTCCATGAAAAGTAGCATTTACTTTATAGGACTGTTCTTTTTTCAAGTCCAGCCTTCCCAGTTCAATAGTTGCTAAGGCATGGTGCAACCCATCGCTGAAGAGCTCACTAGGATTAGGTGCGCGGTTAGCACTACTCAAATTTATGGCTAGATCATAATGCGTGTCAAACAAATATTTTGCACCAGCGGTAAAGGCAAATAGATCGTATTGAAAATCTGGTTGGGTCTTTATTTGATTTCCTTCTCTGCCTATTTCAAATGCAGCAAATTGCTCATCATAACCCAAATCTTCCCAGCGGCTTTGCAGGTAGAATTTGGTCGCGTTGATAGCATAACGATCGTATCTCAATCCTGCGTCCAGCACCCATTTTTCAGATGGTTCGTGAGTCACACTGGCAAATGCACCTACTTTATAAGCATCATAATCTGGAATTAATCTTCTTACACCAGTAGCAGCATTAGGTCTGTTGACTTGATTCATGAAATCTATTCCAGCTTCATAGGTGGTATTTTCAAAAGCATCTGCCATACCATATATACTTATGTTTTGAGTTTGTAGATCGATGTCTAGAGAAGCGAGCCCCGCATTTGCGCCACGCCTGATGTCAAATTCCTTGCGGTTATTGAACTGAAAGGAATAGTCCATACTCAATTTACCTAATCCAGCAAATCGTTTAAAGGCATTGAATTGCAACCCGTGATGAGCTACTTGTTGTTTTGGGGCGTCTATATCATAAGTAAAGTCATTGATAATAAGTGGTTGCCCGGAGTTGATGCTGCGTACTAAATCGCTGGCATTCCCAATATGGGAAGCTCTTAGGATTCCTATCTCACTATTGTAAAAGGAATATTTGGCACTTGCTCCGTACTCAAATGTTTTAAAACCTACTCCTAGATTTACAGCAGTTGTTTCACTTCCAGTATTGCTCAATACATAGTCTGGTGCTTCAAAATCACCTAGCTTTTTATAGGTTAGTGTTGCTTGCTGGTACCATCCAGAGGCACGATAATTATTAATGGTCGTTGTTGCGCTACCGCCACGACCATTGGTCTGTCCTTGAATGATGGCATGACCTCTTAAGGTGTCTTTTGAAATGACACGAGCAGGCTCTATAAGAATGGTGCCGCCTATGGCATCTCCTCCGTATCTCAAGGCACTGGCTCCTTTGATGATTTGGATATTGCTTGCGGTATTGATATCTATATTAGGCGCATGTTCAATTCCCCATTCTTGATCTTGTTGTCGTAACCCATCATTTACGATCGCTACACGACTTCCATAAAGTCCATGTACTATAGGTTTTACCACGCTGTTTCCTGTTTTAAGTGAAGTAACACCTGGGACTGTTGCCAGTGCATCACCTAATGAAGCACCGCTGTATTGCTGAATTTTTTCGGCCTTAATTCTGGTGCTCGACTGTGTACTGGCATGGTTATCATGAACGTCTGCAAGTACTTTTACTGTTTCTAACTCACTGATATGATGCTCTAAAAAGATATGGAGCGTCCTATTTTGAGCTATTTCAAGTTTTGTTTTCTTGGTCTCACAATCGTAATGCGACACGCTGATTTCATAAGTACCCGGACAGAGACCACTGATTTCATAAGAGCCATCTGCTTTTGAGATATAGGTCTTTTGTAATTGTGCCACATAAATCTGAGCAAATTCCAAGGCTTTTGAATCGTGAAAATCTAGTATTTTTCCTTTGAGCACAAGGTTGCATTCTTGTGCATTGCTGAAGCAAAAGCTGAGAAATACAGCTATAACTACGAGTTGTTTAGTAAACATGTTGGATATTTAAATGACTGCTAAGTGCTGGGGCAGGAAGCCCACTTTATAAGAAGCAATAACTATTTAAATGAAAAGGAGGTATCAATAATTGGAGTTATTTTTTCACCAAATAACTGATAAATTAAAGTTGAGCTTCTGCTGTGCTTTAGTTTTTCAAGAAATGAAATAAGGGTAAAAAAGAAACGAATTATAGACGACCTTTAATTTAAATAGTGTCCATTAAAAATGGCGGTGGTCGTGTGGTGTGTATAATGGATTGGGATTCCGCTTTCGCGAAAGCGAGATCAATAACAATCTTTTCCTTGATACTAACAAATACTATAGGATCAAATGCTACCGAAGCAGATAAGTCAAAAGATTGTGTCTGAAAATTCTGAGCAACAATACAAATCGCACATTCTTTACTGTCTTCCTCATGAGAGAATTCATGGACAACAGAAATTTGTGCTGCTGTAAACAACAGCAACAAAAAAGAAGCGATTATGGATTTGCGTATAGCCACGGTCAAATATAAGCAGATGTCGTCCTAAAAAAATCTAAAATTTCACAAAAAGAAATTCCAGACCATCCCAAAACGAATACTAAAGTCCCGATACGGATTGCGCGGGGCACTAAAATAATCGGTATTGTTAGCAAAAAGCTGGTTGGCATGTTCCAGTTTAAAGAAGATTCTGGTCTGTCTGATTTTTGCATTTACAAATATATCTATCATCGGGAAACCACCTAGTTCCTCTGTGTTTTGACTGTAAAACTCCCCCAAAACTGGATCGTAACCATCCATATGGTATTCTGTAAAATACTTTGCTGTGATTCCTGTCTGTAGTAATAAAGCATTTTTAAAGAACCTGTTTTTGTAGTAGAAAGTACTGCGCGCTGTGAGGTCGGGCACGTTGATGATGTCATCGGTTTGTGTCACCTTTTGATACATCAGAGTATTATCAAGTCCGAAGTGCCTCAAAAAGCTAATGTCTTTACTGAGTTTAATTTTGAGATAGGTAATATCTCCACTGGCCTGAAGTGGTAAGGCGTTATAACCAGTTACTGCATTATTGGTATTGGTAACTAGGTTCTGTGCAAAATACACATGATCTTGTAGGGTTGTAAAAGTCACTTGAGCGTTCACATAGTTCTCAGAATCGATTAGGAAGCTCAATTCTTGCTTTTCAATGTTGTTGAAGCTGTTTTGCCAGTTGTAGTTGAGGTAATCGCTTTGATGAAGTGTAAAGATAAAATCTGGTGCGCGAGAACTGATCGCTAGTCCAGCTTTGACATCAAAATCTTTAAATTTATAGGAAGCTTGCCCGTTGATAAATTGTCCAGCTAGGTCCCCCGCGATATTCACACCACCGTTTGCCGTAACATCAAATTTGCCGATACGCTTTTCAAAGGCTGCTTTGAACTGATACAATTCTCCTATCAATCGGTTGTTGATGATCCCACTGTTTTGATTGATCAATCTATCGTAGCCGTAGTTGTATTTATGTCTAGCAACTCCAGCTTTATAAAATCCTAACAAATGATGCTCATAAGAAACGCCAGCTTCTATCATTCCCTCTTCCAGATTTGTTTTGTCTTGTAGGTTAGAAGAAATATAGGCGTCACCCAGAAAGTTTTCGTCAGCATTAGTTTGAGAAAACTGGTAGAATTTATCTTCGTAATAGGCTTTGTTATAAACGCGACCGCTGTAATAAGAAGTACTGTCTTTTTCTCCTATAAGTTCGTAATCGTGGTCTATATAAAAACGTTTTCCGTCCAGAAGGCTCTCGGCATCGGTGAGGTTGGGTTCTAGTCTTCCTCTGTTTTGAAAATTGGCTTCGTCATCTATAAAGCCTTGTAAAGAAGCTGCTTCTAGTCCGCCGTTTTCTTCATTTAAATGATCTTGAAAAACGGTGTGAACTCTCAGTCGGTAAGCTTTATCTTTTGAGGTATAGTTGGAGGTAAACTTAAAATTACCAGAACTGGTTAGCGTGTTGACGTAGTTACCCGCGCTGCGCACTCCTTTATAGCTGATAGAGAAATTGAATTGAGGTGATAGGTTAGAAGTAAATAATGCCTCTAATTGCTGTCCTTGATTCACTACTGTTTTAAAATATAAATCGGTTAATGGAGTAGGGACATAGTAATCAAAAATATCATCGATCTCATAATAATTTTGATGTCTTGCTCGAGATCCTAATCGGGGAGAAAGAAGTTCCAGGTCAAAGCTTTTACCCAATTCATTGTAAGGCTGTCCCACATTATGAAAGGGCATAAGCTCAAAATCGTCCTTACGCAGGTAGTTGAATTTAAAATCCTTTGCCATGGTAAGTGTGGTATCCAGATAAGTGGTATCGCGTTTTTGAGAGATAATCAGGTAATCTGTAATAGGCGGTTTCTCTCCTTCTACAGACACTTCCTTGTTGCTAATAGGTCTGTTAAGATCGTTTCTATTTCCATTTTGCAAAGGAGGTTTTTCCCTTTGGGCAAAAAGGCACAAAGGCATCAAAAAAAATAAAAAGAAAAGTCGTTTCATAAACAGTACGGCAAACAGAGTTCAAAAGTAATACCTATTTTAATCATAAAAGGAGGAATAAGAAACGAAGTTGCTTTTTTGACTCAGGAAGCTGTGAATACTTTTATAGCCCTAGCTATGGAAATTACAAATAACAACATACAACGAATAAGAAACAAGTTGAGATGCCTCAAGGGATGCTTATCATGGGTATCTTGATTTAAACGATTTTAAATTGCAGCTATTATGTACTTTTGAAAATGCTTTGGAATCAAATTCATAAAGGAATAGTAGAATGCGGTACAGATGAGGCTGGTCGAGGCTGTCTTTGTGGACCAGTAACTGCTGCTGCGGTGATTTTACCGCTGGATTTTGAATCTGAATTATTAGATGATAGTAAGAAGCTTTCCCGAAAGCGTAGGTATGAACTCAGGATCTTGATCGAAGAGCAAGCACTGGATTACCATGTGTCACATGTGATGATGGAGAAAATAGATGAGATCAATATTTTACAAGCCAGTATTCTAGCTATGCATCAGGCCATAGACGGATTAATCCTGCGTCCAGAGCACATCGCTGTAGACGGTAATAAGTTTAATCCCTATAGAGAAATACCTGCAACTACCGTGATAAAAGGGGATGGAAAGTATTTGCATATCGCAGCGGCTTCCGTTCTTGCAAAAACCTATAGAGATGATTTTATGTCGCGCATCGCGCAAGAACATCCAGAGTACAGCTGGGAAAGCAATCAAGGTTACCCTACTAAAAAACACCGAGATGCGATTAGAAAACACGGTGCAACACCTTATCATCGCATGACTTTTAAATTACTCCCAGATCAGTTGACATTAGATTTATAAGTTGTTGGTATTTCTATCGTTTAGAAGGATTATCCTATTTATTTTTGTGTTAATTAAAATGACTTCCATGCGCAATCTTATTGCCCTTATTATCATAGTATTTACCTGTATATCTTGTCAGGAAAATAGCGAGATCAACAGCGATTTGATCAACCGCATTCCTACCGATGCTAAGATCATTGTTCATATAGATAATTTAGAAGATCTGGATCAGTTTTTTAGCAGTAATGAATTGTTTCAAAAACTGTCGGAGCTTTCTCGCATAAAAGAAATAAAGGAAGCCAGTTCTTTTCTTAAAAACTACAATCCTAATGGGGAGTCCCTGATCGCTTTGAGTATAGAAGGTAAAAATGAAGTGGTCATAACACTCATTACTTCACCTCTAAAAAAGACTATAGACTCCACCAGTACTACTTCTGTAATTACTTATAACGATGCAAAAATCATTAAAAATAAAATCAATAAGAGGAGTTATTATTCCTTGAATCACAAAGGAGTACACCTAGCGAGTTCTTCCTTATTGGTATTAGAAAGTATCGTGCGTAGAGATGTATCTGATTATGTTTTTGACGATGGTTTTCAAAATATTTATAACCGAACCAAAAGCGGCAGTACCTTTTATATAAAAGCGACAGAAAAGAAGTGGTTGGAGCAATTCCTTTTAGGTAATAATATCAGTGACAGTGGAAACCATGCCGAGTGGTATCAACTAGAAGCTCGTACCGGAGGTTCTTATTTTCAATTGGATGGTGTGATTACCTATCAGGACAGCCTAAAAATGGATCACGACTTATACAATAACTTAGACGCTGCAGAGAATCATATTCAAGAAGTAGTGCCCCTCAGTTTTAGAAGTCTAAAATCGGTTACCTACCAAAAGCCCTCCCAGTTGATAGATAACTTGAAAAGATACCACAGTAATGAGGTAAAAGTGGGAAGCCAATTAATGGCGATTCTTGATAATACACAAGAAATGAGTGAGGTGAGGCTGGAGAAAACAAATGCACTGGTATTTACTTTAAAACCATACGAAGCCGTTTTTATGAATCTAGACAGTCTTTCTGTGGCAAAGTTTACCTATCGCGATCACCTGATTTATGAATTGGCTAACCCTATAAAGACTCATGCTATACGGCCTTTAGTCCAAGGTAGGGAGTACAAATTTGTCACTGTCTTAGATCAACACCTTATATGTTCTAATAGCGCTAGTGCACCAGAAGAATTTATTTCTAATTACCAAAACAAAACTGTTTTATCAGAGCAACCTTGGTGGAACGATGCTAGAGAAGCATTGAGCAATAGCAGTAGCCTTCTTAAAATTACCAGTGTCAAAGAAGTTAAAGAGTTGGCAAAAAATAGTGATCAAGAAGATCTGAAGGTGATAAATAAGCTCGATGAAAATGACTTTCCATTAATAATCAGTCAGTATGTTCATGAAGATGAATATGCGCATTACCACCTGGTGGTTCCTTATGCAATGGGAAGAAGTACTAAGATGCAAGTAAGTCAAATAGGATCCTATAAATCGCCTAAAAAGATCATCGCAGGGCCATTTTTATTCCCCAATCATTTGAATAAAAGACATGATGTAGTTTTTCAGGATGAAGACTTCACCTTACATATGCTTTCTGAATTTGGAAAAAAAAGGTGGAGTAAAAACTTAGACGGGCCTATTCTTGGAGAAATAGAAGTGACTGATGCTTATAAGAACGGTCGCCAGCAAATGGCCTTTGCTACTAATAAGTCTGTATATTTTATCGATAGAAATGCTAAAGATGTGAACGCCTATCCTAAAAGGTTTAAAGATGCTATCACACAACCTTTGAGTGTCTTTGATTATGATAACAGACGGGAATATCGATTTTTAGTAACCCAAGGCGATGAGTTGATCATGCTGGACAGAGAAGGGAAAACGGTTTCTGGTTTTACATATAAAAAAGGAAAGGACATTACCAGCCAGCCGCAACACTTTAGAGTAGGGATAAAGGATTATATCGCTTTCGCGAAAGCGGATAATTCCATAGCATTATTGAGCAGAACAGGTTCTATGCGCACCAATGTCAAAGAAAAGCCAAAGCTAAAAACAGCTCTCTATTTAAATAAAAACAAAGCTTTAGCACTAACAGAAGACGGTAGGTTGATGCAATTAGATCCAGTAAAAGGGACGGTAAATTATAAGGAGACTTACCGAAGTGATGCTGCCCTGAAAGCCAATTCCAAAATGGTATTGATTCAAAACAACAACGAGCTAAGCATCAATAGTTATGAGGTAAAATTACCTTATGGAACCTACTTACCAGCTGAAGTAACTCGTCTTTCTAGCGGTGATTTTATCCATCTTATTGAAACAGGAGAAAACAAGGTGTATGTCTTAGATAGAAAAGGAGACATACTTTCTTCCTTACCAGTTTACGGGAAAACCAAAAGTGCGATAGCCCAATCTAAGAATCGATACCTCGCTACTTTAGACGGCGATGACGTGATTATCTATAAATGGTAAGGTTTGCTTCCATGGCTTAAAAAGGAGTCAGGATCGTGTTGCTATAAAAATATAAAATCAAGATGTTCTATTTTATATGAGAGGTGCGGGCTTAAGCACTGAATGCAGTTCCGTGCTGGGCTCCGTGTTTTTTAATGTCTGTTTGGGCGGCAGTAGAGAACTTTTGTGTCTGATTTTATAAAACTATTTGTTACAAAAGGCTTATTGAATATGGAGATTTGTTTTGTGTAGCATTCCGTACAAAGATGTAAAATACCATCTATTGGTATGGACATTTTTTAAAATTGATCTGGAAGTTATTCCCCAGAAAAGCCGGCTGTTAAATCGCAAATAGCGAGAATAAAGACCAATTTATCAACTTTTATGGAAGTTGTTCCATTTAAAAGAAACCATTGGTAAATAATTAAGAGTGATAAAAATACAGCACAAGAATTAAAAAGGTATCTTTGCATGCAATAAAATTTTATTGCATGATCTCCCACGAATCCAAGTTTTTAGGCGAAGGTTTAACCTACGACGATGTTCTTCTTGTACCTGCTTACAGCGAGGTGCTTCCTAGAGAAGTAAGTATCAAAACTAAATTTACAAGAAATATAACACTCAACGCTCCTGTAATTTCGGCAGCTATGGATACGGTTACTGAAAGCCGTATGGCTATCGCTATGGCGCAAGAAGGTGGTATAGGTATTCTTCATAAGAATATGACCATTGAGGCACAAGCTCAAAAAGTACGTCGTGTAAAACGTGCAGAAAGCGGTATGATTATCGATCCAGTAACCTTGACAGAAACGGCTACTATAGGAGATGCTAAGGCCAGTATGAGAGAGCACAGCATAGGTGGTATTCCTATCATTGATGCAGATGGTTATATCAAAGGAATCATTACCAATCGCGATTTGCGTTTTGAAAAAGACGATTCAAGACTGGTGTCTGAGGTAATGACTTCAGAAGACTTAGTAACAGCAAAAGCAGGTACCTCCCTCCAACAAGCGGAGGTTATTCTTCAAGAATATAAGATTGAAAAACTGCTTGTCGTTGACGATGAAGGCAAACTAGAAGGCTTAATTACTTTCAGAGACATTACAAAATTGACCTTACAACCTAACGCAAACAAGGATACTTACGGTCGCTTGCGTGTTGCGGCAGCTATAGGTGTTACTGGTGATGCGGTAGAAAGAGCTCGTGCGCTAGTTGCTGCAGGAGTAGATGCTGTAGTAATCGACACCGCCCATGGTCATACGAAAGGCGTGGTAGATGTGTTAAAACTAGTTAAAGCAAGCTTTCCGGACCTGGAAGTGGTTGTAGGAAATGTAGCCACTGCTGAGGCTGCAAAATACCTAGCTGACGCTGGAGCAGATGCAGTAAAAGTAGGAATAGGTCCTGGTTCTATTTGTACGACTCGTGTAGTCGCTGGAGTAGGTTTCCCACAATTAAGCGCTATAATGGAAGTAGCTCATGCGTTAAAAGGAACTGGAGTTCCCGTAATTGCTGACGGTGGAATACGTTATACTGGAGATATTCCTAAAGCTATCGCCGCTGGAGCAGATTGTGTCATGCTAGGTTCTATGCTGGCAGGTACGACAGAGTCTCCAGGAGAGACTATTATATATGAAGGCCGTAAATTTAAATCCTATCGCGGTATGGGCTCTGTGGAAGCCATGCAACAGGGTTCTAAAGACCGTTATTTCCAAGATGTGGAAGACGATATTAAAAAATTAGTACCAGAAGGAATCGTAGGTCGCGTGCCTTACAAAGGAGATTTGGTAGAAAGCATGACCCAATTCTTAGGCGGTTTACGCGCAGGAATGGGCTATTGTGGAGCAAAAGATATTGAAACTCTAAAGGCAACAGGCCGTTTTATAAAAATCACCGCTGCTGGAATGATGGAAAGTCATCCTCACGATGTGACCATTACTAAAGAGGCTCCTAATTACAGTAGATAAACTATGAAAATTATTTGCATAGGCAGGAATTACACAGATCATATAGAGGAGCTAGCAAACGAGCGACCTGAGGAGCCTGTAGTTTTTCTAAAGCCAGATACTGCCATACTCTTACACAAGCAACCCTTTTTTATTCCGCCATGGACAGAGGATGTACACCATGAAGTGGAAGTAGTGGTAAAGATCAATCGCATCGGTAAGCATATCGATAAGAAGTTTGCCCATAAATATTACGACGAGATAGGCCTTGGGATAGATTTTACAGCTAGAGATGTACAACAAAAGCTCAAAGAAAAAGGATTGCCATGGGAAAAGGCAAAAGCCTTTGACGGAGCAGCAGTGATTTCCAGAGACTTTATTCATAAAAACGAGCTTCCAGAAATGGACGATCTCGATTTTCAATTGTTTAAAAATGGCGTCTTACAACAAGACGGCAACACCTCGCATATGTTGTGGAAGATAGACGAGATCATCGCTTATGTTTCCCAATACTTCACCCTTAAAATAGGAGACTTGATTTACACAGGAACACCTGCTGGAGTTTCTAAAGTATCAGAAAACGATCTTCTAAAAGGGGTGCTTCACGGCAAAGAGCTCTTTGAAATAAGGGTTAAATGAAAAAAGTGACCTACGATTTATCTCAGATCATCGAAATGTCTGATAATGACCCTGATTTTATAAAATTGATGGTAGACACTTTTATAGAAGAAATGCCTGTTGATCTTGATTATTTAGCACTGGCTATAAAAGAAGAAGATCGAGAGAATGTGCATCGTTATGCTCATAAGATAAAGCCTTCCCTAGAACTATTTGGACTTCAAGGACACCTAAATGCAGTGGTATTAGAAAGTTGGGGGAAAGGCGATGAAACAAAGGACATCAATAAAAATTTTAAGTTTTTATATCAAGAACTTCAAGAAACGCTGATTCAGCTTAAAAGAGATTTCTAAATGAAAGCGACCATAATTACTATAGGTGATGAAATACTCATAGGTCAGATTGTGGATACTAATTCTGCATGGATGGCACAAGAGCTCAATAAAATAGGAGTTCATGTGTACGAGATTATTTCTATAAGTGACGATAGAGCTCATATTTTGTCTGCTTTCGCGAAAGCGGAATCACAATCAGACATTGTCCTTATCACAGGTGGATTAGGACCTACAAAAGACGATATTACCAAATCTACTATTTGTGAATACTTAAATGATGAGTTGGTACTTAATCAAGAAGTATTGGATCATGTGACCCAATTATTTGCTAAGTACATCAAGGATCCTATGGTATCCATGAATAAGGCACAAGCTATGGTTCCATCGAGAGCAGAGATCCTTAAAAACGATTATGGAACTGCACCAGGAATGTGGCTGGAGCACCATAAAGTGATTTTTGTTTCCATGCCAGGCGTGCCTTTTGAAATGAAAGAAATCATGTCAAGTGGTGTGCTGCCTAGAATTCAAGAATTTCCAGATTTACCTTACATACATCACAGAACCATATTAACAGCTGGTCAAGGCGAGAGCACCATTGCAACAAGAATAGAGCAATGGGAAGATGCCATGCCAGTTCATATCAAACTAGCTTATTTACCTAGTTTAGGAACCGTTAGACTGCGTTTATCAACTACCGGGACAGATAAAGCACTTCTTGAAAAAGAGGTAGATGATCAGATCAAAATGCTTTACAGCCTTATAGAAGATATTATAGTTGGTGAAAGCAATGAAGGAAGCTTAGTAGAACAGGTAAGTCGTTTATTTAAGGAGCAACATAAAACACTGGCCACAGCAGAAAGTTGTACGGGGGGGAAGATAGCCAACTTAATTACAGAGATTCCGGGAGCTTCAGAGTTTTTTAAAGGAAGTACGATTACCTATGCAACAGCTTCAAAAGTGGCAATATTAGGCATCGATCAATCGCTTATTGAGCAATATTCTGTTGTGAGTGGTGAAGTGGCAGAAGCTATGGCGGTAGCGGCCAAGAATCTATTCCAATCGGATTATGCAGTAGCTACTACAGGAAATGCGGGTCCATTAAGAGGAGATAGCGATGCTGCCGTAGGAACGGTTTACATAGGTATAGCCACGGAGCATAAAAGTTTTGCATTGAAATTTATGATGGGAAATCATCGAGAACGAGTGATTCAAAAGACAGTAAATAAGTCATTTGAATTGCTTCAAAAAGAATTATTAAAAAAGCAGCTAATTTAGACTTGTGAGATCGAATTAAATATCGTTATTTTGCATTCCGATTTTAAACAACAATAATCATGTCTCGAGTTTGTGAACTTACTGGAAAATCAGCGATGACTGGAAATAACGTTTCCTTCGCTATGAATAAGACTAAACGTAGATTTAACGTAAATCTTTTCAAGAAGAAATTCTATCTACCGGAAGAAGATAAGTGGGTGACCCTTAAAGTTTCTGCTAGAGCAATAAAAAACATCAATAAGAAAGGAATTACTCAAGTAATTAAAGAAGCCCGCGCTAAGGGTTTTCTTACTAAGTAATTTTATAAAAGTTATATAAGATGGCAAAAAGTAAAGGAAATAGAATACAAGTGATTCTTCAGTGTACAGAGCATAAAGAATCTGGTATGCCAGGGATGTCTCGTTACATCACTACAAAGAATAAGAAAAACACGCCAGATCGTCTTGAGCTCAAGAAGTTCAACCCGGTTCTCAAGCGTATGACTGTTCATAAAGAAATTAAATAAGTAAGACATGGCAAAGAAATCAATCGCATCCCTACAAACGGGAAATGTAAGATTAACAAAAGCAATCAAAATGGTAAAGTCTCCTAAATCAGGAGCTTATACATTCGTAAGTGCTATTATGGCGCCAGATTTAGTAAACGATTTCTTGAATAAGAAATAAGTTGGTTAATTAATGTTCAGAACCGTCCTATGAAAATAGGACGGTTTTTTTTGTTAATTCCAGCATCGCAACTACGTTTTCCATCGTGACAATCACATCAACAAAAGCTGTTGATGCCAGGATTTGTCGCGCTAGAAAATAAAGTTTTATCACCCTTGTATTTATAACCGAACTTGTTCCAAATTGGTTCGGGACCTTTTGGCATGTGTTCTCCTGTTGTTTAATCACAACTATAGTCATTATTGCCATTTACTTTCCTATTTTTGTACTCATTCTAAATAAGCCATGAGTTTTTTCAAAAACATATTTTCTAAAGAGAAAAAAGAAACCCTAGACAAAGGGCTGGAGCAAACTAAAGCCAGCTTTTTTGACAAACTAGGAAAAGCCGTAGCCGGTAAATCTACGGTAGACGCTGACCTACTTGATGATCTGGAAGATGTATTGATCTCTAGTGATGTGGGTGTTGCAACCACTGTAAAGATCATCGATCGCATAGAAGATCGCGTAGCAAAAGATAAATACTTAGGTACTTCAGAGCTGAATCAAATCTTACGTGAGGAAATTGCGGGATTGATGAGTGAGGTGAATCATGGGGACGCAACAGAGTTTACCATTCCAGAAACCGATGGTCCTTATGTCATCATGATTGTAGGAGTCAATGGAGTAGGGAAGACTACTACCATAGGTAAATTGGCCTACCAACTTAAAAAAGCTGGTAAAAAAGTCGTTTTAGGAGCTGGAGATACCTTTAGAGCTGCTGCGGTAGATCAATTGGATATCTGGGCACAACGAGTAGGTGTAGAGATCGTAAAGCAAGCTATGGGAAGTGACCCTGCAAGCGTCGCTTACGATACCTTACAAAGTGCTGTCGCACAAAAAGCAGATGTTGTTCTTCTCGATACTGCAGGCCGTCTACATAACAAAGTTAACCTGATGAACGAGCTTTCTAAAGTAAAGCGCGTCATGCAAAAAATCATTCCCAATGCCCCTCACGATGTGATGTTAGTACTTGACGGTTCTACAGGCCAAAACGCCTTTGAGCAAGCTAAGCAGTTTACAGCAACTACCGAAGTAACCAGTCTAGCAGTCACAAAATTAGACGGTACCGCAAAAGGTGGTGTCGTGATAGGAATTTCTGACCAGTTTAAGATTCCAGTACGCTACATAGGCGTAGGAGAACAATTAGAAGATCTTCAAGTGTTTAATAAAGTGGAATTTGTGGATAGCTTCTTTAATTAGAATTAGGAACTCCTAAATAAAAGGATGCATCTCTGTTGAGGTATAGAGGAGAAACCCTTATTCCTATGGTTAGAGCTCCTTTTGTTTTCCGTAATGGAGATCTGGTTTTAGCCTTTATAAACAGCGTAGCGGTTTTGTATCTTTTTCACGTACGAACCCTATAAAACGCTCTTAAATAGTTTGTTTTACAGCTAAGAGTTTTACTTTTAGGCAAACTTATTTCATGAAAAAATTCCTCTTCTTCTTGCCGTTGCTATTTCTAGCCTGCAAGTCTTCAGATACATCGGTGCCATCTTCAAGCAATGATTTTAGAGAATTCAAAGTGCTGGATTCTAAATATATAGATAAGGATCAGATCTTTGGAGATTTGTTGGATGAAGTGATTAGCTTTCGCGAAAGCGATAACCTTAAAAGCCTTGTTCTAGAGAAGAGTATTCCAGAAATTAAAGAAGCCATTGCTAGTGGGCAATTTTCCTACCGGGACCTGACTCTTTTCTACCTGAAAAGAATCTATACCTACGACAGGGAAAACCCTAAGTCATTGAATTCTGTGATTGCCATCAATCCCAATGCCTTAAAACAAGCTGATGCCGCCGATCAAGACTTGGCCTATGCAAAGAAAAATGGGGAGGACCTTCCTTATTACTCCATCAAAGGAATGCCTATTTTGTTAAAAGATAATATCGATACCAAAGATATGCCTACCACTGCTGGTGCGGCTGTATTGATAAAAAACACTACGGCACAAAATGCTCAAATCGTTAAGAATCTAAGACAACAAGGAGCGGTTATTTTAGGAAAAGCCAATTTAAGTGAATGGGCTTATTTCTTTTGTGGAGATTGCCCTAGTGGTTACAGCGCGGTAGGTGGACAGACCTTAAATCCTTATGGAAGAAGATCTATAGATACTGGCGGGTCCAGCAGTGGAAGTGGTGTTAGTGTCGCGGCAAATTTTGCCGTAGCTGCTATAGGAACGGAAACTTCTGGTTCTATTTTATCACCATCTTCTCAAAATAGTGTGGTCGGTTATAAACCTACTACAGGAACTTTTAGCGGTGTTGGAATTGTGCCTATTTCCAGTTATTTAGATACTGCTGGACCTATGACCAAAAATGTGATGGACAACGCCATTCTTGCACAAGCATTAGGAGCGCCTTATGAAGTGATTGATGAGTACGGTTTTAATAGTTTTGAAACCGCCAGTTTAAAAGGAGTGCGCTTTGCGGTATGGACTTCTTTTAAAGAAAACTCTTTGTATGCGCAGGCTTTACTGGATTTAGAAAAGTCTGGAGCGGTACTTATTGAAATAGACGATACCAGACCACAATTAAACGGTTTTTTAAAACTGCTCAATGCCGATATGAAAAATGACCTACCAGCTTATTTTGCAGATCAGCCCAATAGTAAATACCGCGGGTGGGACGTCGCTAAAGTTATGGAATGGAACAGAAAGGATTCTTTAAAAACCATGCCTTACGGGCAGAATCTTTTTAAAGGGATTATTGATGAGCCTGCTATTTCTGATGCCGATTTTTGGGAATTTAAAAAGGAGATGACAGCAACTGCACAAGCGTATTTTTTCAATTTGATGAAGGAGCATGACCTACAGGGTTTTATTTCTATCAATAACTATACTGCAGGAGCTGCTGCAGCGGCTTTCTTTCCTGCGATGACTGTTCCTATGGGTTATGATGACAAAGGACAACCTTATGGTCTCACTTTTATCGCCCCTATTGAACAAGATGAATTGCTTTTTAACTGGGCTGCTGCTTATGAGAAAACGACAAAACACCGAGTATTACCAAAGAATTACAAAAACTAATCACAGCTTTTAAGGGTTCTATTTTTCAGACCCAGATCGAGGTATTCATCTCTTTAAGATTTGTAGAAAGGATCAGGTTGTGATACGACTGAATAAATAATAGTTAAAAAAAAGAATTGGAACAAGAACGACCACCATTATTCAACGATCGAAGCCTTCAGATAACTACTAAGATAGTGGTCATTTACGCCGCTTTTTATATGTGCACAGTTATCTTTCAGTTGCTGACCAATCCATTAGAAGAGAGTTCGCTGGCGCCTCAAAATGCATATGATCCATTGTATTTTATGGCTGCGGTACACCTTGTAGTATTTGTAGTTACAGGTGCTAGTGTGGTGTATAAAAAATACTTTTGGCCACTTACTTTAGTCGCTGTTGCTGTTGTTGCGATGGCTAGATTTTATTACAATGACATCGCCTTATGGGTATGGAGTCTTACTTCTTAATGCTATGAAAAACACACTTACTTTATTAGTACTTGCTTTTAGTATTAGCTTATGTGCTCAAGATGATAAGCAGGAATCCACAGACTACCGAAAGGAACTTTCTTTAGAGTACAAATCTGGAGAGAACAAGGTCTTAACAGAAAGGGAAAAGAAAAACTTTGGCTATTTGAATTTCTACGATTTTGATCCAGAATTTGTGGTAGAGGCCAGATTTGAACCACTGGATAATACAGAAGAACTGCAATTAGAAACTTCAACTACGCGCATTGCCTCTTATGTAAAATACGGTTATTTGCATTTTACTTTAAAAGGCAAGAAATGCAAACTACTTGTTTTATCGAGTCCTAGTTTAAAAGACGATCCAGAATATTACAATTATTTATCGGTTTATTTTACTGATCAGACCAATGGAAAAGGCTCTTATAAAGTAGGTCGTTATATGGAATTAAGAGCACCGCTAGGAGAGACAGTAATGCTCAACTTTAATAATACTTATAATCCTTATTGCGCTTACAGTAAGAGATTTTCTTGTCCTATTCCTCCAGTAGAAAACCACTTACCTGTAAAAGTTACTGCTGGTGTCAAGGAGGGTTTTAGGAGTTTTAGGAAGTTTTAGAATCGATACCCAAAGGATAGATCTAATTTACTGAAAGATAATTTTGATGTGTTTTCTAAAGTACTACCTGAGTTTATAAAGTTCACCACTTTTTCCTGGCTTATAAATAAAGAATAACTAACTCTTAGAAGAAAATTTCTTTTAACTGCTACTTCAACACCAATATGAATATTATCTAGATCTTTTGGGAAATTGGAAGCGCTCGTGATGCGCTCGCCATTTTCTAAATCAAAAAACACAATATCATTATTGGAATTTCCAATACTTTTTTCAAAGGATAACAATGGGCTTATAGTAAAATTATAATTGATATGAATGTTGTATTTAACCCCTAGCTCAAAGGATAGGTATTTCATTTCAACTTCTGCATTTGTTTCTGTTCGGTTGACAGAGGATTGCTGATTTAGTGTAAATTCATTGTCACCACTCAACGAGTAATATTTCATCCCTCCAAATGCTGTTACTAGATTTGTTATTCTATCTAAATTCTTTTCTGCTCTCGCATTAAAGTGAAATCCATTCAAAGGGGTTTTTGAGCCACCGCTTTCTCCAGAATTAAATTCTGCGCTTCCTATAGAATAACCAGCAAAACCACTGTAGTTCCATGATTTTACTTTCTTTTCTTGAGAGAGGATTTCTATAGGCTCCTCAGTGTAGTTGTTAAGGAAATATTCAGTTATCCCTTCCTCGTCAAATGATAGTTTTTGATAGGACTTTTTATCTGTATTATTAGGATTGTACTTTACAAACAATACTTCTTTAAATGATTTCTCATTACTTTTCTTTGTAGATGCTATTCTCAATACATCTTCAACTGACCCATCCCGTTTTACAATGTAATAGGATTGCGCTTCATCAGAGTATTGCAATATTTCAATAAAACCAACAGATAACTTTCTAAGGAATATATTTTGATCAGGATGGATCTCTTTTATTTTCTCGCTTACAATGACCAAGCTTCCATCGCTATACCCTATTTCTTTAATGTCCATAGAAGTCGCCACTATTAGACTTTTAGATTCTGAATTGTCGTAATACTGTATTACATTTTCTTTATCCAAAATAACTTTTTGAGAAGGCAAGAAAATTTGCTTTTTAACTCCGTTGGAATCTAGGAGATAAGCATTAATTTTAGATTGGCTGTATCCTAAGGTAATTGTAAATAAGAATGCAAGAGTGAAATAATGAAATTGTTTAATGGTCATAATGTTTTTTTGGTGTGTAAAGAACGTACTTTTTCCAATAAATTTATTTATAAATAAAAACTATACCCTACACCTATTTGAAATTCTTCATAGCTGGCGAGATGCTGGTAACCCAGAGCAGCATTCCAACTATACCAGTCATAGGAGAGGTGAGTATTGAATTTGTTAAAATCTTGCCAGGGGATGAAGCTAACTTAAATCTATTGGTTGTTCAAACATAATAGGTATTCAGAAAAATAAAAAGCTTTGTAGAGGGAAAAGCACTTTTGGATGAGGGAAGGAGGTACTCATGTCCTATTCCTCCAGCAGAAAACCATTTACCCGTGGAAGTAAAAGCTGGTGTCAAGGAGGGTTTTAGGACTTTTAGGAAGTTTTAGCAATCAACATGCCAAGTATTTTTCTTGGCATGTTTGGTTCAGTGTCGAGATGTTAAAACTATGGATCATCAATCCAGAAAGTAAAAGTTAAAGCCGTTGTCCGGGAGGATTTTAGGAGTTTTAGAAGTAGAAGTTTTATTCTATTTTGATTTGCGTATATTCATTACCAATAGCCCCAACTACGTGAAATTCCTATACTTATTTCTTCATAATTATTAACATGTTGGTATTTAAAACTAGCAATCCAATTATGTTTAATCAAGTATTCACCTTGTAATTTTATTTCATTAACTCTATTCCAATAAGTGTATTCAGACGAGATATAGATGTTATTTATAATTCTTTTCCTTAAATGAAAGCCCAAGCCTAGATTCTCTTCATTATAGTTTTGAGTTTGAAATTTTAAGTGCCCTAATACTATTGCAATGTGCTGAAAAGGATTTCTATCTGCTCCAAAATTCTTTTTAAAAAAAGTTGATTTTTTTTAAAATGACTTGATTCAAAATCGACTTGCTGATGAATAAAACCAACATTTAAATAAAAGTCAGTAATTGGTATGGGTGTGTCAATCGTAAATTCAAACTTTTTATTCCCCATAAAATTAGAACCTAAAAAAGTTCTAACCTCAAAATCTAAAGGGTAATTGAATTCCTTCATTATTCCTAGCCCATAGGTCTGATAATTAAATCCATATTCATTTTCTATTTCAAACTTTTTATCATAGTAATGAGTTACAGTAAAAACTAAAGTCAACTCTGTTGTTAGTTTTACATTAATTACTGATTGATCTCCAACTACAATTTCTTGAGTATCATATCCAGGATAGGAAAAAATCAAAACATCTCCAGTTTTAGCTGCTATAGCATAATTACCGTCAAAATCTGTGCTTGAATTTATAACAGTTCCCTTAACTAAAACTATTGCGTCAAAAAGACCACTGTCAACATCACTAACAGTTCCAGTAATAGCTCGTTGCCCAAAGCAAAAAGAACTTGTGGAAAGTATGCATAGGAGCAGAAGTGATTTCATAAAACTATTGGTTGTTCAAACATAATAGGTATTCAGAAAAATAAAAAGCTTTGTGGAGGGAAAAGCACTTTTGGATGAGGGAAGGAGGTACTTGGTTGATTGTTTAAAATCCTTCCAGCAGCCTTGATTTTAAGGGGGCTTTTGTTTTTAAAACTGCCGACAAGGATTTTGGAGAAGTCCGCTTTCGCTCGGAGCTGCTTCCTGATCAACTTCCATTTTCTTAAGAAAACAGAAAGCCTGTTAAAAACAACAATAAACCACGGCTAAGTCGTAAATTTGCAGCCGCTTATGAGAACAAAAACTAGAAAAAAGAACAGGATCAACGTAATTACTTTGGGTTGTTCTAAGAATGTGTACGATAGTGAAGTGCTGATGGGTCAATTGAGAGCCAGTGGTAAAGATGTAGTGCATGAAGAAGAAGGAAATATTGTAGTGATCAATACCTGTGGTTTTATTGATAATGCTAAGGAAGAATCCGTCAATACCATTCTTGATTTTGTAGAACGTAAGCAAAGAGGCGAGGTAGATCAGGTGTTTGTATCTGGATGTTTATCGGAGCGTTATAAGCCAGATCTCCAAAAAGAAATTCCAGATGTGGACCAGTACTTTGGAACCACAGAATTGCCATCACTTCTTAAAGCACTAGGTGCCGATTACAAGCACGAACTGATAGGGGAACGAGTAACGACCACACCAAAAAATTACGCGTATTTTAAAATAGCGGAAGGTTGTGACCGACCATGTTCTTTTTGTGCAATTCCATTAATGCGTGGTGGACATAAAAGCACCCCTATTGAAAACCTTATTATCGAGGCTGAAAAGCTTGCGGCAAAAGGGGTAAAAGAATTGATACTCATTGCTCAAGATTTGACCTATTACGGTCTTGATTTGTATAAAGAAAGAAGACTAGCCGAATTATTACGGGAGCTAGCAAAAGTAGAAGGAATCGAATGGATACGTATGCATTATGCGTTCCCAACTGGTTTTCCACTGGATGTTTTAGACGTCATGAAAAGCGAGCCTAAGGTGTGTAATTACCTAGATATCCCGCTACAACATATTTCTACGCCTGTATTGAAATCCATGCGTCGTGGAACCACTTTTGAAAAAACGAATGCACTTCTAGAAAAATTCAGAACGTTGGTTCCAGAAATGGCGATACGTACCACATTGATCGTAGGTTATCCTGGAGAGACAGAAGAAGATTTTGAGATTTTAAAGCAATGGGTAAGTGACCAACGTTTTGAACGTATGGGGTGTTTTACCTACTCTCACGAAGAAAATACTCATGCTTACAAGCTAGAAGATGATGTTCCTGCAGATGTAAAGCAAGAACGTGCTAACGAGATCATGGAGATCCAATCTCAAATCTCGTGGGAACTGAATCAGCAGAAGATAGGTAAAGAATTTAGAGTAATGATCGATCGCAAACGCGGAAATCATTTTGTAGGCCGTAGCGAATTTGACAGTCCAGATGTAGATAACGAAGTGTTGATCGATGCAGATAAGCATTATTTATCGGTAGGTTCTTTTGTGAATGTAGTGATCACAGAAGCAGAAGATTTTGACCTCTTTGCAGAGCCTGTGGAGGATAAGTAGGTTTTAGCCTAAGTCTCAGTCTTGGTGTGCAGTGTGCGTTCCTCTCACTACTTTGGTCGCTCGCCGGAAGCAAGATTTATAAGGGGAACGCTTTTAGTTTTGTGGAGGTACTAGGTTGTTAGATATAGAAATGCTTTTTATTATTTTCCTAACTTGAATAAAAAACAAATCCATACCAAAAAGTATTTAGAATACTACCGAAGAAAACTGCGTAACAATAGCACTCCGGCAGAAAAGTATTTGTGGTCTCACCTCAAATCAAAACAACTCGGCGGTTTGCGTTTTCAAAGGCAACATTCTATTCGTAATTATATTGTCGATTTTTATTGTGCATCTATAGGCTTAATCATTGAACTAGATGGAGAAATTCATAAGCATCCAGAAGCGCAGCAAAGAGATGAAATGAGGGAGCAAGAGCTAGTAGAGTTGGGTTTTACTATTCTTAGATTTGAGAATAAAATGGTCTTTGAGAATCTGGAACATATTTTTGAATGGATAAGAGATGTAGTGAAGGAGAAAAGCTCTTGAGGTAGACTCCAGCA